>ENA-UPTA01001775-UPTA01001775.1-activated-sludge-metagenome-genome-assembly--contig:-NODE-1775-length-23282-cov-7.595385_pt1 | contig 23282 bp, 18 predicted proteins | sample MGYA00238184_ERZ773361 | MGnify/ENA primary metagenome ERZ773361 (study PRJEB29100, sample SAMN05720205) | activated sludge metagenome | isolation source: anaerobic digester from wastewater... | reverse complement strand
CCACGCCCAATTTGCCCATTGTTCCATACGACGTTAACCTCCCTTCACGTACTTGGAATATCTCTTTCCCGTCTGTTGTAGACGTTCATTGCCCTGGTCACTCCATCGCGCAGACACATCTCCACCGCGGACGCCGCATCTTCAATCTGAGAGCGGACAACGGAGAGGTCTTCCTTCGCGAAATGCCCTAGCACATAATCGCTGGCATCGCAACTGATTCCAGGTCTTCCGATTCCGCAGCGCACCCTGACGAATCCGCCGCCCGAGAGCGCATCCACGAGAGAGATGAGACCCTTGTGTCCTCCCGTGCCGCCGCCGGACTTCACGCGCACCAGTCCGAAAGGTATGTCCATATCATCGTGGATGACGATGAGGTCGCCGGGATCGATGTTCATGGTTTTCAGAGGCTCTCCGCTCAAATTCATATAGGTGTACGGCTTGGCGATCATGACGGGCGTCCTATCTACTGTGCCTTTCCCGTAGATCATACAATTTTTCTTTGTTTTCAGAGGGATACGCCACTTCTCCGAAAGAAGGTCCGCCACGAGAAAGCCGAGGTTGTGCCGGGTATATTTGTATTGGTCTCCAGGGTTTCCCAGCCCGTATATCAATTTCATCCGTACACCTAAAAAATGAATACTCATTCATCACAAAACGTATATACCTTATCCCTATGGGTGTCAAGCACACTTTCCACGAGCTCAGGCCTGTTTTTCTTGAATTTTCTTTCACTTAATCTCCACGTCGCCGGGTTTCCAGGCCCTCCCCGGGCATGAAGCGGCGGGCCGGGGAAAAGGCGTCCCTTTTTTCATTCGATCACCTTGACTGCTGCTGTGATCATGGTATGGAAAAATTATGGCATTGACACCGGACATCATCGCGAACCTGCCCCGCTCGACCGGCGTATACCTCATGAGGAACACGGCGGGAGAAATTCTCTACATCGGCAAGGCCAAAGACCTGAGAAACCGGGTGCATGCGTACCTCGGCCAGGATACCAGGCCGAACGTCCCCTTTATCGCGGAACAGACCGTCAAGGTGGACTTCATCATCACCGGCAACGAAAAAGAGGCCCTCTTCCTGGAAAACCAGCTGATCAAGACTCACAGGCCGCGCTTCAATATCGACCTCAAGGACGGCAAGACGTATGTGCGATTCAGAATCAGCACCAGGGAGCAGTGGCCGAGAATATCCATAACCCGCAAGGTCCTCAATGACGGAGCGCGCTATTTCGGCCCCTACTCCTCGGCCCTGGCCACCCGCCAGACATTGAGCGCGATCGGCAGGATCTTTCCCTTGAGAAGATGCAAGGACACGGTCTTCAAAAACCGCATGAGGCCGTGCATGTACTTTCAGATCGGGCTGTGCAGCGGCCCATGCGCAAACCGGATATCAAAGGAGCTCTACGACCAGATCGTCGACGATCTCATCACATTTCTCGAAGGCAAGAACCAGTTCCTGGAAAAAAGGCTCATCGAGCGCATGAAGAAGGCCTCGGCCCGCCAGAACTACGAGAAAGCGGCGCGGATACGCGACCAGATCTCGGCGATCCGGGACACCCTGATCCCTCAGGTCGTGGTCGGAAACACCCGCACGGACACGGATATTTTCGCGGCCTACCGTCACCAGGACCAGGTGCAGATCGCCGTGCTGCATGTCGTGGCCGGCATGCTGACCGACAGCCACTCCTTCACGGTGAAAAACACAGAGGAAGACGAGTTCATGACGAACTGCATCCTGCAGTTCTATCTCAAGGGCAACGACGTGCCGAAGGTCATCTACTCTGACACTGTGCCGGAAGGCGTCGAACACCTCCAGGAGATCCTGTCGGACATGAAAGGATCAAGGGTCTCTATCCGCAAGGCCGTTCGGGGCAAGCCCAGGCAGTGGATGGGCATGGCCAGGGAAAACGCACGCTCTCACGGGAGGAAGGCCGAGACATCGGTGCTGGACGATATCGCCCGCCATTTCCATCTCTCGTCCATTCCCTACCGCATGGAATGCTTCGATATCTCCTCGTTTCAGGGGAGCCACCCCGTGGCCTCGCGGGCGGTCTTCGTGGGCGGCGAGGCGGACAAGTCCCTTTACCGCCACTACCGCATCCGCGGCATCGAAGGGCAGGACGACTACGCCATGATGGAGCAGGTGCTCGCCAGGAGGCTTTCCGGCGACGAATCGCGGCCCGACCTCCTGGTGATCGACGGCGGCAAGGGGCAACTCAACGCCTGCTCCAAGGTGCTCGAATCGCTCGGCATGACCCACATCCCCGTGGTGGCCATGGCGAAGCCCAGGGGCGCACAGAAGGACAGGTTTTTCCTTCCCGGCAGGAAAGATGCCGTGATACTGCCGCCGAGGAGCCAGGCCCTGAAGATGATGCAGCGGATCAGAGACGAGGCGCACCGCTTTGCAGTGAGTTATCACAAGCATCTGAGATCGAGATCGGTCACGAACTTTCTGGAGAGCATCCCCGGGATCGGGCCAAAAAAGGCGCGCTCGATCCTCATGCACACAGCTCATATCCCTGAGCCCGCGAAGCTGCAACCGGAGGACCTCCAGGGATGCCCGTCCCTTACCAGGAAGGACATCGACAAGGTTCTCGCCTTCTTCAGGGAAATGAACTGAGCCCGCGCTCTAAAAAAGGGCGCCCCTGTTCCTCCCGGCCGGAAAAACCGGAGCCCCATTTCTCGACATCGCCTGTTTCCCTGCAGAACCACTCCTGAGAAGGTCTGCAAGAATCGTCTTCCCATGGCCGGGGCCTTGGTCTATAATTCTCATCCATGGGCAAGAGAAAAAAAGGGAATTCATATTTGCTTCAAGGCGAATACGGCTTTCTCCTGCAGCCGGTCCTGCGGAGGCTGTTCAGCCAGATAACGATCCCTGATCTATACAGAAAGTCTGTTTCGGGCCTTGCGGAAAAAGGGCATATCGTCTTCGTGCACAGCATCACCAGCACTATCGACGGCATGCTGATGAACTACCGCTTCTCCAGAGAGGGTCTCCCCTCGCCGAAGATCGTCTTCGGCAAGAAGTTCATTTTCCTGCAGCCGCTTCGCGGACTTATGACTCTTCTGGCATCTCCGTTCGCCTCACTGTCTTCGCCCTTTGAGAACGAGTTCTACAAGGAGTTTCTCCTCGATGAGGGCAACGCCTCTGTGATCTCGCTCGACATGACTTCCGCACGGCAAGGAGCCGACCCTATCCTCGAGCTTTTGAAGATACAGCGCGACACCGAACGGCCCATCTACCTGCTTCCCCAGCGGATCGTGTATCGGAGGGCGCCGCTGAAGATCAAGGATGTAACCAGCGAAGAGAAGGCCTCCATCAAGGCCTCGGGAAAGATCATGACACTCCTGAAGGCGCAGGAACACGGATTTCTCGAGCACGGCGAGCCCATCAACCTCAAGGACGTGATCAAAAAGGAGCAGGGAGGATCGAAGTTTTTCGAGGAAGTGGCCACCGAGGTCCGAAACGACCTGATGCAGCAGCTCGCCTCTCTGGGCAGGAATATATCCGGAGCGCCTATCAGGGAACGGGGCTTCCTTATCAGAAAGACCGCCAGGGACCCGGTTCTTCAGACATTCCTGCGGTCGTATTCCTCGGAGACGGGCCAGAGCATCGAGAAGCTGGAGGGCACGGTCTACCGGCATCTCGATCAGATCGCCTCCAACCTGAGCCCCAGGGTCATCGGTTTTCTCTACCGGTGCCTGAGCTGGGTGTTCAACAATATCTACGAAGGCCTCGATATCGACGAGTCTGGGGTCCAGACAGTCAAGGAGATGGCCAGAAACGGCTCGCTGGTGTACGTGCCGTGCCATAAGAGCCATATCGACTACCTCATCCTTTCCTACTGCCTCTTCCAGCACTGGATGAGCGTGCCGGTGATAGCGGCCGGCATCAATCTGTCCTTCTTCCCCATCGGGTCCATTCTGCGCAGGGGCGGAGCCTTTTTCATGAAACGCACCTTCAAGGACAACCCCCTGTACGCACATACGTTTGCCGCGTATGTACGGACAATACTCCAGGAGCGGATCCCGATGGAGTTCTTCATCGAAGGCGGGAGGAGCAGATCGGGCAAGCTCATGCTCCCCAAAAAAGGGCTCCTTTCCATGATCATCCAGGGGTGGGAATCAGGGGTGAGCAGAGACGTCATATTCGTTCCCGTCTACGTCGGATACGACATCGTGGTGGAGGAGAGCTCGTATATCCGCGAAATGAAGGGCGCTCCAAAAGAGAAAGAGAATTTCTGGCAGCTCCTCAAGGCGGGATCCATTCTGAAAAACCGCTACGGCAAGGTGTATATCCGCTTCGCCCGGCCCATCTCCCTGAACGAGTTCATGAAACACAGGACCTCCTACTCCAAGATGGACAGCGGACAGAAAGAGGAGCTCTACGACGCGGTAGCGGGAAGGATCATCTCGTCGATCTACCAGCAGACCGTGGCCACGCCGTTTGCCGTTCTCTCGTGCGTGATAACCAGCCATGCCTCGGCTGTCGAAGAGGATGCCCTTCGCGCAGGGTTCCACACCTTCCTGGACTACCTCTGCTTTCTCGGGTGCAATCTGTCGCCCAAGCTCGCAGACGAACGCGCCGCCTTCGACGAGGCATACGCTCTCCTGAGGAGCAAGAAACTCGTCACCCTCGACATGGCGGAGCAGGAAGACGACACGAATCTCCTGGTCGCGGAAGGAGAGGACCGGATTCACCTGGAATACTACAAGAACACTATCCTCAACTTCTTCGTTCCGGCTTCTCTTATCAGCAACGTGCTCCTCAAATATATCCAGGGCCTCGACGAGAAGATGTTCAGGCGGCAGGTGCAGAATCTGGCCGCACTACTGGAAAACGAATTCATCCTCGACATGGAGAGCCTGGAAAAGGCGCTCAAGTATATGATCGATTCGCGGATCGTCATTCACTCGAGGTCGGTGTACACGATCAACCCGGAGAAGAGGGACATAGCCGTCATGTTCGACGGCCTTCTGGAAAACTACCTCGAGTCGTACCTGTGCGCGGCCCGTTACCTTCTGAAGACCAAGGACCTCGGGAAGAAAGACCCCTTGAAGGCGATCAACAGATTTGCATCGCGTCTCTACAAGAAGGGCGAGATCCGGCGGTACGAGGCCCTGTGCCTGCCCGTGTACAAAGGCGCCCTGGACACCTTCCGGAAGAAGGGGCTCATCAACGACAAAAACCGACTGGCCGATGAACAGGCGCTGCAAAAACTCATCAGAGATGTGGAGACCTTCCTGGAGAATTAGCCGTTCGGCCATTGCGCTTCTGCTCATCCTCCTGGCGTATGGATGCGCTTCATGGAAGCCCGGAACCAGCATCCGGCAGGAGGAAGGAATCGCATCCTGGTACGGTAAGGACTTTCACGGAAGGCCAACGGCTTCGGGCGAAATCTACGATATGTACGGCTTCAGCGCCGCTCACAAGACCATCCCCCTGGGAAGCACGGTGAGGGTCACACACCTCGGCAACGGCCGCTCCATCGTCGTGCCCATCAACGACAGAGGTCCGTTCGTAGGAGAAAGGATCATCGACCTGTCATACGGGGCTGCCAGACATCTGGGTATGGTGAAAGAAGGTATTGCAAAGGTGCGGGTTGAAGTGCTACAGATTTCACGCACATCAGAAGCCAGATACACCCTGCAGTTCGGTGCATTTACGGAAAGGCGGAACGCCGTGACAGTGGCGCAGAGACTCCGGACACTCGGTTACCCGTCAAACATAGAGGAGGCAACCGCCCAGGGAAAACGATTCTACCGGGTGCGGCACGGGGAGTTCACCTCGCTTGAGCAGGCCCGTAAGCAGGCGGAATCGTTCAATGCCCGCGGCATCACCTGCGTTGTCATCGGCCTTTAGGCAAATCGAGAAATAAAGACGAAGGAGGATAATCCATATGAGTGAAATTCTTGATGTCATCGCCAGGGAGATTCTTGATTCCCGGGGAAACCCCACTGTGGAAGTGGACGTCTATCTCTCCACCGGCGACATGGGCAGGGCATCCGTCCCTTCGGGAGCCTCCACTGGTCAGAACGAAGCCATAGAACTGCGGGACGGCGATCCCAAGAGATACAGGGGCAAGGGCGTGGAAAAGGCGGTGGACAACGTGAACACCAAGATCGCCCCTCAACTCGTGGGAATGGACGTCTTCGACCAGGCCGGGATCGACGCCCTGCTGCTCGAGATCGACGAGACCGAGAACAAGTCCAAGCTCGGAGCCAATGCCACTACGGGCGTGAGCGTGGCCGTCGCGCGTGCGGCGTCGGTGTTCCTGGGAATGCCCCTGTACCGCTATATCGGGGGGGCCTTCGCCCGCGAGATTCCAGTGCCCCTGCTGAACATCATCAACGGCGGCAAGCACGCCGACAACAACGTGGATCTCCAGGAGTTCATGATCGCCCCACTGGGCGCACCCAACTTCCGGGAGGCCTTGAGATACGCGGCCGAGACCTTCCATGCGCTGCGCGACATTCTCATCAAGCATGACTATGCCACGGGTGTGGGAGACGAGGGCGGGTTCGCCCCGAACCTGAAATCCAACGAGGAGCCCTTCCAGCTCATCGTCCAGGCCATCGAGAAGGCCGGCTACAAGCCCGGTGTGGACGTGGCCATCGCCATCGACGCCGCGGCGAGCTCCTTCTTCAAAGACGGCAAGTATATCCTGGCATCCGAGAAAGACCCGGAGCGCACATCGGAAGAGATGATCGACTTCTACGAAGACCTGATCGGGAAGTACCCTATCGTCTCTATCGAAGACGGGCTCGACGAGAATGACTGGAGCGGCTGGAACCTTATGATGAAGCGCCTGGGATCGAGGATTCAGATCGTGGGCGACGATCTGTTCGTCACCAACTCGAAATTCCTCAAGAGGGGAATCGAAGAGCATTCCGCCAACTCGATCCTTATCAAGGTCAACCAGATCGGCACCCTGACCGAAACGGTCCAGACCATCGAGATGGCCCGGCGTGCGGGGTTCACCTATGTATTCTCACACCGCTCCGGCGAGACCGAGGACAACTGGCTCGCCGACGTGGCCGTGGGCTGCTTCGCAGGCCAGCTGAAGACCGGCTCTGCATCCAGGGGCGAGCGCCTCGCGAAGTACAACCAGCTCATCCGTATCGAGGAAGAGCTTGGATCCGCCTCGGTGTTCAGAGGCAAAGACGTGCTCTACAGCATTAAGAAATAGATGCCGAAGGGGGCGGAGCCCCTCCGCCCCCTTCCCTTCCCTGCCGTGAAAAAGACCATCGCTGTCATCGCAATCCTTCTTGTGGCTCTGATCATCTCTCTGTGGCACCGCATGCCAGGAGAGGATACCCGATCCACCAAGGTCTTTCTCATGGACACCTTCGTGGAGCTGCTGGCGGAGGGATCCCGGAACCAGGCGGAAAAAGCCTTCAAGGAAGCGATCCGCGAGCTCAAGCGGCTCGACACTCGTCTGGGATACGAGAACTCGCTCATCGACGAGCTCAACCGCAGCCGCACCCTCAAGGACCGGGAAGTGCACCGTCTCGTCCGGATCTCAAAGGAGATTCACGCCTCCTCATCAGGAGGGTTTTCCATTACGCTGAGACCCATCCTGGACGCATGGGGATTCACGGGCCTTCATCCTCACCGCCTGCCCACCGAGAGCGAATTCGCCGCCTGGAAGAGCCTTCCTTCGGATGAAGCGGTCAGCCTGAGCCCGGACGGTGTGACGATAGAAATCCCCAAAGGCCTCCAGATCGATCTGGGGGGGATCGCCAAGGGCTACGCGGCTGACCGTGCTGCAGAGGCCATGAAGAAATCCGGCATAGAGAGCGGGCTTGTCAACGCAGGAGGCGACATCACGGCATTCGGCGAACGTACGTGGAAGGTCGGGATCAAGCACCCCAGAGGACCCGGCGTATTTACCACGATTCCCGTCAGGAACCGATCGGTGGCAACTTCCGGAGACTACGAGCGTTTCTTCGTCCAGAACGGAATCCGCTATTCCCATATTCTGGACCCGGCCACAGGGCGGCCCGCCCGTGTTCTCTCCAGCGCCACCATCATCGCCGACACCGGCACCGATGCGGATGCATGGGCCACGGCCCTGTTCGTAAAGGGCCCTCAAACGCTCAAAGACGAGCTCGAAAAGAGGGGCATGGACTGGATTGCCGTCGACCTCGAAGGCAACATCACGACAAGCGGGCCCATGCGCGAGTTCTGCCCGGAAAAGCTCCCCGAACCCCGAAAGAACTAGAGGAACACTAGGGGTCAGGTCTTGACATGTGACATTTGGAGCCGTCCAAATGTCACATGTCAAGACCTGACCCCTTGAGATTTATTGCAGAGCTTAGTCTTGGGATCCGCCGATCCAGCGCTGAAGGGTCTCGATGATTTTCTGAGCCTGCTGGATGCTCGAGATGGTGAATTTGGACTGCTGGCGGTATTCGTTGTTCACCTTGCGGTACCTGCGGATGGAATACCGCTCGGGACCGAAGCCTTCGACCTTGGGATCCCACTGGCGGTAGCGGAAGATGATCGTGGTCCATGCTCCCTTGGAAAGAATCTCCTTGTCGAGCTCCTCCACGATCACGCGGTCGTCTTCTTCATACTGGATTGTGATCTCGTCTATCTGTGATGCCATAAAGCCTCCCCCTTCACTTCACCCTTTTATCATGCCGTCTGACCGTCAAAAAAACAAGGTCTTTTCGCTTCGCCCAGACAGACGGCACCCTCGAGAGAACGAGCGACGGCAACGGCTCCACCAGATCTTGCTTTTTTTAGCCGTATGATTTACTTAAATGTTTCCTTGCCATGAATGTCTCTTTTTAAGCATATGGTATGGAGCCGAGAGCATGGATGCACGAATCCATGAGTGAATGTGCGGAGGATCCAATGAGACAGGCAGTCATAACGGGTGCGGTGAGAACACCGCTGGGCAGTTTCAATGGGAGTCTTGCCGGAATCGGAGCCACGAGGCTCGGCGCGCTGGTCATCGAAGAGGCGATCCGCCGCTCGCGGATCCGGAAGGAAGACGTGAATGAGGTCATCATGGGGATGGTGCTGCCCTGCGGATACGGCCAGAACCCCGCGAAACAGGCGGCTGTCCAGGCGGGCATGCCCTGGGAGACCGAGTGCATCACCGTCAACAAGGTCTGCGGGTCCGGCCTGAAGGCTGTCATGCTGGCCGCCCAGGCAATTGCCGTGGGCGACGCGGACGTGATCGTCGCGGGAGGTATGGAGAATATGAGCGCCGCCCCGTACTATTTGGAGAAAGGACGCTTCGGCTACCGTATGGGCCCGGGGGTCATCCAGGATCACATGGTACACGACGGCCTGTGGGACATCGTCAACGACTTCCACATGGGCATCTCCAACGAGCTGTGCTCGCAGAAGTACCACATCAGCAGAGAAGACCAGGACCGATACGCCGAGCTGAGCTACACCCGGGCGGTGAGCGCAGTCCGGCAGGGCACCTTCAAAGACGAGATCGTTCCGGTCGCCGTGCCGCAGAGGAAAGGCGACCCGATGATCTTCGATACCGACGAGTGCCCCCGGGACACCGGCTACGACACCCTCTCGAAGATGCCTGCCGCCTTTCAGAAAGGCGGCGTGACCACTGCCGGCAATTCCTCGTCCATTTCCGACGGAGCCTCGGCCGTGGTGGTCATGGCCAAGGAAAAGGCCGAAGAGCTGGGCTGCCCTGTGCTTGCCACCGTGGGGGCCCAGGCGAGCGCGGGACTGGACATGAAATACGTCCTCGTCGCCCCCATGCTCGCGGTGCCCAAGTGCCTGAAGAAAGAAGGCATCGGCATCGACGACGTCGACATCTTCGAGATCAACGAGGCCTTTGCCGGATCAACCGTTGCGGTCATGAGAGAGCTCGAGCTCGATCCTGAAAAAGTCAACGTCAACGGCGGCTCGATCGCCCTGGGGCACCCCATCGGCGCCAGCGGCGCACGGGTGCTTACCACCATGATCTACGAGATGATCAGACAGAACATGAAGATCGGGTGCGCATCCCTGTGCCTGGGGGGCGGAGAGGCCGTCGCCCTGGTGGTGAGAAGAGACTGAGAACGCGTTCTTTCGCTCGTGATTGCAGACAAGGAGGACAAAATGGAAATCAGGACCTTCGGCGTCGTAGGCGCCGGCCAGATGGGCGCAGGGATCGCGCAGGTAGCCGCCATGAGCGGCCTGAACGTGATCATGAACGATATCAATGAGCAGCTCGTGAACAAAGGGCTCGACGGCATCACCCGGCTTCTTGGAAAATCGGTGGAAAAGGGCAGGATGAGCTCGGGCGATAAGGACATGATCGTTTCGCGCATCAGAACCAGCGTCGATCTGAAGGATATGGAAGCCGCCGACTATGTCGTGGAGGCGGCATCCGAGAGGCCGGACATCAAGTTCAAGATATTCAGCGACCTGGACTCAATCTGCAGAGAGCAGGTGATCCTGGCATCCAATACCTCGTCCATCCCCATCGGCAGGATTGCGGCAAACACGAAGAGGCCGGACAGGGTGGCGGGCATGCACTTCATGAACCCGGTGCCGGTCATGAAGCTCGTGGAGGTCATCAGAGCGCTGGCTACCTCGGACGAGACGTTCCGGGTCACCTGGGATCTCGCGCTGAAATTCGGAAAAACCCCGGCAGAGGCGAGCGACTATCCCGGCTTCATCTCAAACCGCATCCTCATGCCCATGATCAACGAGGCTGTATACTGCCTGTATCACGGCGTGGGATCACGGGAAGACATCGATACGGTCATGAAGCTCGGCATGAACCACCCCATGGGCCCGCTCGCTCTGGCAGACCTGATCGGGCTGGACACCTGCCTGGCCATTATGGAGACTCTGTATCACGGATTCAGCGATTCGAAATACCGCCCCTGTCCTCTCCTTCGCAGGTATGTCGAGGCCGGATGGCTCGGCCGCAAGACCGGCAAGGGCTTCTACGAATACGACTGAGGGTGCGTGCAAGGCCGGGGCATGAGGAATGCTCAGGCCCGTACGATCGCTTATTCCGACGGAGTTGTCTGAGGGGCGCGGCGCCCCTGCCGCCTAAAACTCCTCGAACCCGCCCAAGTCTTCCTCTTTGACCGGTTTTGCTACAGGCGGCGCTCCCTTCGGGGCCACGGGCTCCGGCCGGCAGGGAATATTCCGCTTTTCCCTGGCTGGGGAGTGCATCTTTGCGGGCTCATCGCTCACTTTGAACCGGCCGACATATCCGGCAAGCTCCCGTGATTCCATGCTCAGGCTGTCCGAGGTGCTCGCCAGCTCCTCCACCGTGGATGCATTCTTCTGTGTGGTGGTGTCTATCTGGGATATGGCTCTGTTGAGCTCGTCGATGCCGCTCGCCTGCTCTTCGGATACGGATGCGATCTCTTCCATGCTCTGGGAGAGGCCTTTGATATACTCGATGATCTCGTCCAGAGACTCACGGGATTTCTTGACCATTTCATCGCCCGCACCGATCTTGCCCACGGTGTCCTCGATGAGCGTCTTGATCTGGCGCGCCGCATCAGCCGATCGCTGCGCGAGCGCCCGGACCTCCTGTGCAACCACGGCGAAACCCTTGCCGTGCTCGCCCGCCCGGGCCGCCTCCACCGCGGCATTGAGCGCCAGCAGATTAGTCTGGAACGCCACCTCGTTGACCGTTGTGATGATGTTCCCGATCTTTTTCGATGCCTCCGAGATCTCATTCATTCTGTATACGAGCTCACGGGACGCCTCACCGGTGCTCTGCGCCATGTTCACCATAGACTTCACCCGTTCCCTGCCCTCGGCCGCATTGGAGGCATTCTGCTTGATGGATGAGGTCATCTCCTCGATAGTAGCCGCAACCTCTTCGACGGCGGCGGCCTGCTCCTGCGTCGCCTGGGAGAGCTCCTGCGAACCTGCGGCGACCTCATGGGTGGCGTTGTTCACCTGCAGGGCCACGTTTCTGAGCGCCTTGATCATGGTTTCGAGTTTGTCCACGAATATGTTGAACTGCTCAGCCAGAAGGCCGGTTTCATCGCTGCTTTGAATCAGAAGACGTGATGAGAGGTCTCCCTCCCCTTCCGAAATGTCCTTGAGCTTGTTTACGGTATTCCGGATAGGCGCGATGATGCTCCTGAACAGGCTGAAGCCCGCAGCGGCGACGTTTGTCAGGCCCAAAAGGGCCAGCAGTCCGAAAATGGCCCAGAACTGATTGAAACGGTGCATGCGTTCGTGGAGCCCGGATACGATGCCGACGGCATATGTATCGTTTACCGGGCACAGCGAGATCACCTGTTCGTGAATGTTCTCGTAGATGCTCATGGCTTTGCCCGACCGGATCCCGTTTCTGATCGTCATATCGATGTCGTCCCATGTATTGTTGTAGATCTCTCTGTGCTGCGGGTTATAGAGAATATTTCCGCTTCTGTCCGACAGAAACGCACTGCCAAGCCCAGATTGGGTCATGGTGTCCACAAGGCTCCTCAGGGCCGCCTCATCATTCAGGTCTTCCTGTCCCCGGCCAAAAACCGCAACAGCTGTCTGCTGCAGAGCGAGGGCGTTCGACTTCAGCTCCTCCTGTATCCGGTAGACGCCTTCATAGAAGCACATCATTCCCAGCCAGAAGGTAAAACCTACGCAGAAGAGAATGAACACGACCCAGAGTTTTTTCTGAAGACTGAACGTCATGCCCTGATATTCCACGCCCCGCCTTGCGCATTCCTTCTTGAGAAAGTCGATCATCGGGTTGGTGACGAGGCTGATCGCCCCGAATATGAGGATATAAAATATCGAGCCCGATGCGACGGCCATGGGCCACAAGCCGTTGGCGGCGATGGGGCCGATGTCAAGGCGCAGGTAATTGATATAGAGTATTATATTGTCGACTATGGTCATCGCCACGAGGAGGAGCCCGACGAGTATCGGGAGCAGGGAATTTCTCCGGGTTACGGCCATGAGGTCCACACCGCTGATATTTCCCCGATCCACCTGCTCCAGCCCCCGGCTCACCGGCATGACGATCATACGCAGAATGCATATGCCGACTGCAAAGCAGATGAGCCAGGCAATGATGCCCTGTGTGCTGAAAACCTTCATCTGCCCCGGCGAGTTGCACATCAGGTAGAAAGTCGATATGATCCAGCCGAAATGAACGACACTGAAAAGGCCGCTATAGATCAAAACGATTTTCTGCAGATAGCCCTTCATGTTAGAACCCTCTTTCTCTCAGGATGCAGAAAATCTGATCGGATGAGAGGAACAAAAAATTGAGCGATTTATCAGCGGATCGATGAAATCTCTACTGATTTTCTCTTATCTCGCAGGCAATGGAATGCCGAAATATGATCTTTTCTCTCGGGGCGGCCTGATGAGAACCGGTATGTCACGGTCTTCGGCCGTTCCGTCTCCCAGCTGCCCGTAGCCGTTGTAACCCCACCCCCACAGAGCTCCGCCGGTTCTGACTCCAAGGCTGTGGTGATCTCCGGCCGAAACGAACGACCAGTCTTCATCCAGCCCTACACGGGAAGGATGCCTGCGGTCGCGGGTGTTACCCATGCCCAGCTGGCCGAAGGCGTTCCACCCCCAGCACCAGAGAGACCCGTCCCTTTTCAGGGCAAGGCTGTGGTACTCCCCTGCAGCTATCATTTTCCAGTCACAATCATTTCCGATCTCGACCGGCGATACCTTGTAGGCCTTGGTCCCGTCACCGAGCTGGCCCCAGATGTTTCCTCCCCATGCCCAGAGCGTGCCGTCTGATTTGATGGCGAGGCTGTGCCACCTGCCGGCGGCGATGGCGGCCCACGTATCCCCGGAACCGATCCGCCTGGGCGAGGGGCTGTCTGTACGGCTTCCGTCACCGATCTGGCCCAGCTCGTTCGAGCCCCAAGCCCACAGGCTCCCGTCATTTTTCACGGCAATACTGTGCGCCTCTCCCGCAGCGATATATTTCCAATCCTTGTCGCCGCCGATGGGCACCGGCACATCACTCGGCGTCCTGGTGCCGTTTCCCAGCTGGCCTTCCGTATTCCTGCCCCATGCCCACAGACTGCCGTCAGCCTGTATGCCCAGAGAATGCGATTTCCCTGCTGCGATTTCCCTCCACCTGGCGGCAGCCATGATTTTCACGGGAGAGTAGGCGTGCTTCCGGCTCCGGTTGCCCAGCTGGCCCGTGCCGTTCGCCCCCCATGCCCACAATGTCCCGTCCTCCTTGATGGCAAGTGTATGAGCGCCGCCCGCCGCCGCCTTGAGCCAGTCCTTGTCGAGACCGATCATCACGGGCGCGTCGATGCCTGCGGAATTGCCGCTCCCCACCTGTCCGTAGGAGTTCAGCCCCCATGCCCAGAGCGAGCCGTCTGTCTTGATTCCTGCAGAATGCGACCATCCGCCGGATACGCATGCCCATGACGACTTGATCACCGTTACGCTCCGGGTTACGGAATCCGTGTCTCCGTCATGGTCTTTCACCGTGAAGGTCACCGGATAGACCCCCGCTTTTGCGAAGACTACCTCGCCCGGCGCCTGGTCATCGGAGTTTTTCGCTCCGCCGTGAAAATCCCATTTGAACCGCAGAGGCTCGTTGCCGTCCTTCGATGAGCCCCTGAAGACGACGGACTCGCCTTCGTAGATCTCCACATCGCCTTGAGGCAGCTCCACGATCGCGCTGGGCTGGGTATCCTCCACCACGACCACCTGGACGGACGCCGTTGCAGTGTCGCCGTCGGCATCCGTGACCGTGAGGCTCACGGGAAAGGTCCCCTCGGCATGAAAGACGATCTCGCCCGCATCCCGGCTTTTCACTTCAGGAGAGGCACCTCCAAACCGCCAGAGGTACTCGAGAGGCTCCTCCCCTCCTGAAACCTCCCCCCGGAACAGCACCGTGCCATCTCTGGTGACGAAGACCTTTTCAGGAAGGCCGGGAATGGACACCGTGGGAACAGTGTCCTTCAGCACCTCGACCTGCACCGAATCCTCGGCCGCATCACCAGTGGCGTCGACCGCCCTGAACGTCACCCGATAGATGCCGGGAACCGTAAAAGTCACATGTCCGGGACTCATCACCGAAGCTCCCGGAGCCGCTTCCTGAAAATCCCACCAGACCCTGACAGGCTCGTCACCTCCTGTCACCACGGCCTGGAAGTCCAGGGACTTTCCTGCGCTGACGCCGGTCTTGTTTTGCGGATTGAGGATCTTCACGGCCGGTTTGGTGTCATCGAGCACTTTCACGGTGGTAAAATCGGTACCCCTGTCACCGTGTGTGTCCGTGACAGTGAATGTGACCTCGAAGGTTCCGGGCTTCATGAACAGGACCTCGCCGGGGTCCCTGACCGACAATGGCTCGGCCCCGCCTCCGAAATCCCATGAAAAGGCAAACGGTCCGTTGCCGCCCGCTGCCTGTCCGGCAAAGGCGACGCTGCGGCCTTTAAAAATGACCTGCGGCAGCTTTGGCGAGACGATCGAGGCCGCAGGCACGTTCCGGGCCACTTCGACCACCACCGAATCTCTGGCCGTATCCCCGTTGTCGTCGCGGACCGTGACGGTCACCGTAAATGCGCCCGCCTTGGGGAAGACGATTCCTGTAGCCTGCCTGCCGGCGGATGGCTTCGATCCCTGCCCGAAATCCCACTCGAAGGTCAGGGGCTCATTGCCCCCTAACGCAGAGGCCCTGAAATCGAGCTTGTCTCCCTCGCGAATGGACACCGATGCCTCGCTCGGCGAATCGATCCGGACGACAGGCTTGACGTCTTCTATCACGGTTATTGTGAGCGTGTCTCTGGCGACCGCCTCTCCGGCATCGACGACTTCAAAGACGACGTCGTAGCTCCCGGGTCTGCTGAAAATGACCTCTCCGGTGTCCTTTTCGTTGACAGCGCCGGCCGCTCCGCTGAAATCCCATCTGAAGGAGTACGGCTTCCCGCCGCCTTCAGCGCGGCCGTGGAAGGAGAGCGACCGACCCTGATACAGGGTGTGCGGGCTTCCCGGTGATACGATCTCTGCAGTCAAAGGCTGTGTATCCGCAGGGACATATTCAGATGGCGGAGACAGGGGCTTTCCCTGCGTCGAGGTTCTGTCGTCACTGCAGGACAGGGCCGCGAGAAGCGTGAAGATGCAAAGCAGAGAGACCGCACGGCGGCATACGGATGCGGAAAGGATTTCACAGGCTCTCATATTTCAAGGCTCCTCCCCATATGCACACGCTCATCATCCAAAAAACGGCCCCGGGCCAGGCATTTTCACGAATCACTATTTCCCCGCACCTCACGGGAGTCGCGGGGACGGCATTTCAATCCATTACCGTCTGCAATGTTTCCCGATATTACATATTTTCCGTTCTGTTGACAATGGCCTTGCAGAGCCCGTTTCAATCATCGTCCGAAGAGGAATACGCGCTTTCTTATCTCGGGAATTTTTATCCGGGCGGCGATGAAGCCCCGCTCGACATAGAGATCGAAGAACTTGAAATCAGACCAGTGACATGAACCGATATCCGGACGGATAACGCAGTCGGCTTCGCGGTCGATGTATATGTTCATGAAATCCCGGGTGATGTCATAGCTGCGGAACACCACGTCCAGGCTGTGATGAAGATCCTGCTCTTCTATGATGGGCTCGATTTCCCGTGTGACGTCCACGCCGATGATGTAATCGGGCCTGAACGTCTTTGCCAGAAACACCGGCATCATTTCAGCCACGCCGCCGTCCACCAGGAGCATCCCGTGAAGGCTCACGGGCGGAAAAAAGCCCGGGGTGGCGCAGCTCGCCTGGAGAGCCGTGCACAGGGGCCCCTCGGAGAAAATGATGGGGTGGCCGGTGATCAGGTCGACACTCGAACACCGGTAGGGAATTTTCAGGTCGCGAAAGTCTTGATCGCCCACGAGCTCTTTCATGTGGAGCACGAATGTCTCGGGCGTCACCACAGACTGCCGGCTCAGCGCCCTTGAGAAGAAATACCCTTTCTGGACGGTCGCCTGAATCTTTTCGAAAAAGCCGAGCGCGCGGTCGGATTGCGGAAGGCTCATATTCCGGCTGGTTTCCTGGAACAGGGGGGAATCCATATACTCGTGGAGCTTCTTCTCGACCACGTCAATGTCGAGATACAGGCTGTAGAGAGCGCCGATGATGGCCCCGAAAGAGACCCCGGCAATAGCGTCGATGGGAATTCCCGCCTCGTTCAGAGCCCTGATCACCCCGATATGCGCAAGCCCCCGCGCGCCTCCCGCTCCCAGGGCGAGAACGACCTTTTTTTTGCGCCTTAGCCTCATAGGATCTTCACGGAATACTCGTCGTTATCCATGTCCTGAAGGTATACGGCATAGTAGTTCTTCCGATCGGGCTTTTCGAACCAGGCAAGGCCCTGCTCCCTGCATCGGGAACAGGCGCCCCAGGGGATGTGTATCGCCAGAACGTGGTATCCTGTGGATGCCGATGAATCTATCCGGTACGCGCCCGGACATTCAGTGCAGACCCTCACCACCTCATGCTGGTTTTCCGATATGCCGTCCGTATCATAGAAAATGTTGCGGCTTCTCCTGAAAAATTCCTCCTGGGGGCGCTCGAAGTGTTCCCTTCTGCTCCAGAGGTCGAGGAGATCGTCTGTGAGGTTCCTGATATAGTCGATGACCCTCGGATCTTCCCTGATCCTTTCAGGGTCCAGATCAGGCTCCCGGATATAGGAGTAGTCGACCCCGGCCAGCGCGAGGATGATGCCGGTGTTCACATAGGGCAGCGCGGCCTCGATAGAATACCCCCCTTCCAGCACACAGATGTCCGGGGCGAGAATCTCGTTGAGGCGGGCGTATCCGCCTGCGGTAAAGGACATGTTCGTGATCGGGTCGGAGTAGTGATTGTCCTGCCCTGCGGAATTGATGATCAGATCCGGCTCGAAATCCTTGAGCACGGGCATGACGAAATGCTCCATGACATGCAGGATGCCCTCGTCGCTTGTCCTCGGAGGAAGCGGGATATTGAGGTTTTTGCCCAGAGCGTTGGGCCCGCCGAATTCCTCGGGAAAGCCTGAGCCGGGGTAAAGCGTTCTGCCGTCCTGGTGCAGTGAGATGTAGAGCACGTTCGGATCGTGCCAGTAGACATCCTGAGTTCCGTCTCCGTGGTGGCAGTCCGTGTCGACCACGGCGATCTTGCGGATGTGAGGGTAATGCTTTCTCACCCACTCGATCATGACCGCCTCGATATTGATGTTGCAGAACCCCCTGGCTCCGTGCACCACCCTCATTGCATGGTGGCCGGGGGGCCTCACCAGGGCGAATGCGTTGTCGACAGTACCGTCCAGCACGAGCCGGGCGGCCTCGATACATCCGCCCGCCGATACGCTGTGCGAGGGGGTGATCCGCGATTCCACGTCAGGCACGCAGAAATGCGGCCGGCAGATATCTTTTTCCGTGGCCAGGCCGGCCTTGAACTCGCTGATACCGTCGATGTCGAGCACACCCTCCTCCATCACCTGATCCTGCGTGTACAGGAGCCTCTCCTGCCGCTCCGGATGTGACGGTGAAATCTCCCAGTCATAGGCCGGGAAAAAAATCAGCCCGGTCTTCCTGCGCGCGGTAATCATAAAGCACTCCATTCTTCGATAACACCCGGCTTAGTCTGCAGCTTGAGCCGCATGTTCCTGCCCGTGGTGCTGAACCCCCTTACGATGTTGAAGACCTGCTCTTCGAGGACGCTGATCTCTCCCTGGGCGCTTATGCCGAGGCGGTCTGCGTTATCCCTCAGTTCCCGTTCTCCCCGCCTCCTCAGATCGGACAGAGCCATAGATGCCGGGATCTGCTCGTCAATGCCGAGCTCCGGGCAGATCATGCGCCTGAGCTGAGTATCGGCGGTCAGGGTGATCTGTCGGGTGGTTCTGGCTAGGGCTGCCCCCAGCGCGTTCGCCACCATGGCATGCTCCGGGACCGTGCATCTCATCCCGAAGGACTCCTCAAGGTATGGTTTGAGCTGGGCGGCCGGACCGCCGATGGCCATGAGCTGCCCCGGCTCGACGATCTCGGGATGTAACATTTCGTAAATGGTGTACACCGGGTGCCTGTTCACCTCGTCGATGAATGCGCAGGCGCTCTTTTTGATATTGCCGACCAAGATCGAGATGATCCGCCGGCATACATCGGAGAGGTCCTGTCCCAGCCGGCCGGCAATGGGAGTGACGGCCTGGACCGCCTTCTGCCTGTCGCCTTTCGTAAACTGCCCGAGCACCGCCAGCGCGTCCATCGGGGTGGGAGAAGGTCCTCCCATGCAGGCGGGAGGACCGTCGCGATCGGGCCCCACCAGGATTTCACTTCCCGAGACACGGACGCAGGAATCTCCCCCCGCGCCAACAGACATGACCTTGAGGCCCCGTACCAGGGTCTTCAGCCCGCCGATGTCCACCCCTTTCGGCTCCAGGATAGGTACGCCGCCGATGAGGACACCGATATCCGTGGTGGTACCTCCGATATCAAGCATCAAGGTGGTGGTCTGCGGGTCGTGGCAAAGAGCCAGCCCTCCCATCATGCTCGCCGCTGGGCCGGAAAGGATGGTCTCCACCGGGTGCCTGTCTGCAGCCGAGTCGGAAAACGTCCCTCCGTCAGCCTTTAAGAAAAGGAGCGGCGAACGGATGCCCAGCTCGGCAAGGGCCTTGCGGACCGAGTGTACGAATCGTTTCTGGACCGGCATCACCGCAGTGTTGAAAAACGTCGTATGGATGCGTCGCGGGAAGTTCAGACCGCCGCTTAGAGTATGCCCTAACGAGACGTGCTCGAACTCGCTGTTGATGATGGAATGGATCGCGATCTCGTGGGAAGGGTTTCTGACAGAGAACTTTGACACGATGCCCACCCCGTCGACGCCCTTTTTTTTCAGTGTCCCCGCCACCCGGGCCACCTCGTCCGCTCTGATAGGGATATACTCACGGCCTCGGTGATCTATGGCGCCTTCCACCAGATGAAAATCATCGGTGAAAAAATATCTCCTGGGGTCGATTCCGGGGCCTGCTGATACGATCATTCCTGCCGGTGCGTATTTTTTCTCGATGATGGAATTAGTGGAAAGGGTGGTTGACAGCACCGTACGGCTGATCTTCGAAAAGTCTATCGCAAGCGCTTCGATGGCATCCCGGATGGTATGAACGAGGTCGTCTCCGGTTACTGTTTTTGCTGTGGCGGTGATGTTTCTTCCATCGACGCACACCGCGTCGGTGTGGGTTCCGCCTATATCGATCCCTATGATCATGTCATCACCTCGGTGAGAAGCTGTACAAAATCCCCATGCCCGAACCGCTCCCGGAAAAACTGCACGGACAGGGCCTTATGTTTGAACAGGCTATTGTCCTTGCGGAAAACCGTTGAAATTTTCTACAGCTTTTCACGGACGAAAAGGGATGTGAGAACATAATCTTACTCTAACAGCATGGAGCGAAAATGGCAACGAGGAAGGACGGGAAACCGCGGGAACGTTTCGGCCGGCCCGACAGGTGTTGCCGGACATTCCCCTCCCACAGGAAGCTTGCCTGCAATGGTGCGATCTGCTAGGACATACAAAGAAAGTGTTTGGAGGGTCCATTGAGAAGAGTCATTCCGTGGTGTTTGCTGGCACTGTTTTTCTGTGGCTGCACCTCATCCGCCCCCTCGATCATCGATGTATCCGCTTCCGACAGCAGCCCTGTCACCCGGCAGAAGGTGCTTTTCCAGGTATGGGGCATGAGCGACAACACGCCCATGCGCTACTCCTGGCATGCCGATGGCGGAGATCTGCTGGAGTGGAATGAATACGATCCGTATGCCTACTGGATAGCCCCGGGAGAAGCCGCGATCTGCAAGATCACGTGCACCATAACGGATGATGAAGACAACAGCACGGTCCATGTGTTCGAGATCCAGGTGAGCGAGCGATCGGCGGAAACCGTTCTCGCCGAGAACACGGTCGCGTCTCTGGAAAAGCAGCATGTCTCTCTTCTTGGCGGCGCATGGGTGTCCACGGAAAACGGCGAGGTGAGATATGTCTCTTCCTCCCGGAACGAGGCCACCACGTGGACCGGAACGTTCGGAACCATGCACGTCGACATGTACAACCTTTCTTATTCTCTCTGGGGAGCCCCGCCTGTTGGCAACGAAATATCGGTGCAGTCAACGAGCGGCGAGAGCATTCTGGTCTGCGAGGAGTGCGCGGCCGACGGAACGATCCATGATCTCGCGATCGATGTGCTCGACTCCTATCTGCTGTGGATCGCCACCGACTCCGGCCTGCACTGGTACAATTCGACATTCAATACTCATGGAACGTATGAGGAAGAAGCGATCAGCGAAGCGTACGCCCTGTTCACGGGTCGGGATTTCGTCTATGCGGCTACGAGCTCGGGCATCTTCACCCTTGACGGGGAGGACGACGACACGCCCACGTACACGGGGAACTCATGCGCGGTGCTCGAGATCGTGGGAGACGATGCCACGACCCTTCAGATCGAACCGGACAGCGAAAAGACCATATGGCACATCACCGGCGGATCCGTATGCCGAAACGGCGCGGCGCTGCCGACTCAGCCGCCTGTCGTAAGATGCAGCCTCGATGTGGATCTGGACGGAAATATCTGGTGCGGTAAGTATTGCTGGGACGGGTCGTCATGGCAGCAGCCCGAAGGGATCGACGGTACGGACGTGGTCAAATCCGTGGCGAGCAACGAAGGGATTATCTTTTTCCAGACCGCCTCAGGGGCACTGCTGCGGTGGTAGCCCCGTCCTGTCCGCGATATCTGCGGCTATATGCCTGAGCAGAGCGTTCAGGAGTTCTTCCGGGTATGGTGAAGGGATGTAGACCCTACTCAGCCACGACATGTGAAACGCCTTTTTCTCAGACGACGCCCTGGATATGCGAAGGAATCGGGTATGCCCGTCCGCGGCATCGATCACACGCACACTCACACAGACCCGCGAAGGCGAGTGCGTTCCGCCATAGAACAGATACTCCAATTCTCCTGTCAGCACATACGGCGTTGCAACAGGCTCCTTCCCGGCCAGTATGACCTTCTGAAAGGCCCCCGCTTCGAGAAGGTACTCTTTCATGCGCTCAGCCGCGTATGTTCCCCACTTCTCATCCTGTGCATCAAAGGGCAGAACCGTCACCGCGCTTTCAAAAGATTCTCCGCTCAAGCCCCAGTCTATGGGGGTGACCTCATCAAGATGACGGTCAGGCTTGACCATGGCGCAGCCTGCAACGAGCATGCAGATACTCAAAAGCGCAACCTTTCCGATCATATGGCGGGTCACCAACACCTTCCACCTCCCTGTGTTATTTCTCATAGAGCGCCGCCCGTTCTCTGTTCTTCAGGAGACGTCTGACATCAGCCGTCTTGGCGAGGACCACTGTCGCGGAGGCGATCACGTCATTGCTCGTGTAATCGACGGCCCGGGAGGTAATGACGATATTTTCATCACGGACCAGATACGTGCTGACAATGATGATCTCCGCCCTGAATTCATTTCTGACTCTTCCTGCGTCCCTGCTCAGGCTCATCAGCCCTTTATCGCACACTATGTACGGCTCAGGACGCAACTGAACGTCCACAACATTTACCTTCTCTTCGGCCAGAGCCCCGATGAGCAGTTCCTGGAGTGCCAGGCCGAAGCCGCTGGGAGCCAAGCTCACAGATTCCACCGGCGTGCTCACGAGCACGTTTACCCCCATGCAGGAGCCATCAAGGCCTCGGGCCAAGGATTCCGCGATGCGTCCGGCACACGCTTCCATGGTTCCGGCATTGCCCGGATACAGGTGGCAGCAGCCTGCAGACAGCAGTACGACTGCAAGGAACGGCCCGAGCTTCACGGTTCACCTCTCAGAGCGATGATCGACTTTGCCCGGTACCGATATGTGCACAGCACCCTGCTCCATTTTTCAGGCCCGTTGATAAAATGTGCCTCTTTCGTTGCAATTACCGTATTCCCATGTACCAGCGATGCAAGAGCAAGCATTGATGAACGCGAGGGGGTCATGGCAAGGTTGAGCCGATAGGCCGCATCCTCCTGAGAGGCGCTCACGGAAAACCCCATGCGGATCAGGCTCCTTTCAAACATGGAGACTACGTATGCTTCAGAGAGCATGGGAGAGTGCGGACGCACACTGTCATACCAGACAAGATGGACACGGTCCGGGCGGACATCTTTCATGAGGCCCACGCAGAATTCCACAACGTCGCGCTCCAGCCGTGTCATATATCGGTCATCCGGCCAGATCTGGTCGGGAGGTATGTCCGATCGGACTGCACAGCCCGCAAGTATGCATAAAGACATCATTATGATCGTCAAACGTTTCACATCCCGAGATATCGGGTTATCCAGGTCAAATCTTGAGGA
>ENA-UPTA01001774-UPTA01001774.1-activated-sludge-metagenome-genome-assembly--contig:-NODE-1774-length-23300-cov-6.307163_pt1 | contig 23300 bp, 15 predicted proteins | sample MGYA00238184_ERZ773361 | MGnify/ENA primary metagenome ERZ773361 (study PRJEB29100, sample SAMN05720205) | activated sludge metagenome | isolation source: anaerobic digester from wastewater... | reverse complement strand
TTTTAAAAGATCAATCATATGTTCCAACAGCGGGGATTATTCGTCTGGTCATTCCTCCGGATTTAAATTTCCGGTATGGTGATTTCATTCGTTTTCAATCTCATTTAAGAAAGATCAGGAACTTTAACAACCCCGGACGTTTTGACTATGAACGTTACATGAACCTTCAGGGGATTTACGTTTCCGGATTCGTCAATGACGCTTCGGAAATCGTCCTCCTCAGAAAAAATACTGCCGGCAATGTGATGCGGAAGCTTGAATCGTTCAGGTATTATTTAAAACAAATCATCGCCAAGAACGCTACGTCGCCGGCAAGGGAAGTGCTGGAAGCCATGACACTCGGCAATCAAAATGAAATTCCCGATGAAATCAGGGATAATTTCAGCAAAACCGGAACATCCCATATCCTTTCCATCTCCGGCCTGCATGTCGCAATGGTCGCGGCAACATTTTTCTTTCTCATTTTTTTTATTTTAAAATCGTCTGAATGGATGATGCTGAAATTCAATATCATGAAAATTGCGGCGGCAACGGCTTTTTTAATGGTTTTTCTTTATGCGCTCATCGCGGGCATGGGAGTTACCGTCTTGCGGGCTACCTTGATGGCGTTTATTTTTTTACTTGCCCTGATGCTCGGAAAACAAAAAGATTTTTATAACACCCTCGCCATTGCCGGTTTATTGATTCTGACGATTTCACCGGAAGCGTTGTTTGATATCTCCTTTCAACTTTCTTTCGCGTCCGTCTTATCCATCATCTATATTGTTCCCCGAATCAGTTTCTCTTTTCCGGATAAGATGTTCACGTTTCCACCCTGGTTGAGAAGTGTCATTCACTACGTGTTCACGACTGTCGTTGTCTGTATCGCGGCAACCCTGGGCACGCTGCCCTTAATCATTTATTATTTTGACCGGGTGTCCCTGGTGACCATTTTAGCCAACCTGATTGTGGTTCCTCTTCTGGGCACCCTGACACTGTCCGTGGCGATGTTTTTCATTTTATTCTCCTTCTCCCCTACCCTTTCCGGTTTTTTGATTCAACTGGCATCTTTTTTGACACAGATATCCATTAACGTGATTAATCATCTCGCCAACCTTTCCTTGGCATCCATATCCGTTGCCAAACCCCATCTCGCTGAAATAGCTCTTTTCTATTTGATGCTCTTTCTTTTTTTTCAGCTTCTGGATCATTGGAAGAATCAAAAAATATTTTCTCTTCGTTTCTCAGCGGTAAAATATTTACTCATCATGACCATTTTTATTTCCGTCGCCGATATTATTTACTTTTCAGTTCATCACAAACTCTCATCTGATCTGAAAATAACAGTCATTGATGTTGGACAGGGTCATTCGGCTTTTGTAGAGCTTCCCGGCGGAGAAACCATGCTGATTGATGGCGGCGGATTTTCGAAAGGTTCGTTTGACGTGGGCAAGAGTGTGATTGCCCCGTTTCTTTACGCACAGAGAATCAATAAAATTGACACGGTGGTCCTTACGCATCCGCATCCCGATCATTTATCCGGCCTGATTTATATTCTGAACAATTTCAACGTCCGGAATGTCTGGAAAAGTGAATTGCCGGTTGATCCCGATATTTTTCCCCAATGGGAAAGAACCCTCTCTGCCCATAAAATAAAAACAATTCTCCTTTCGGATCATTTTCCTGAACAAATATTTCGCGGAGTCCGCTTCAAGGTATTATGGCCACCCGCTAATTTATTGCGGGAAAGAAATGATTTCTCGTATGACGATGTCAATGACTCCTCGCTGGTGCTTAAAATAACTTACGGCAAAACAAGTTTTCTCTTTCCCGGCGATATTTCGACCGACATTGAACAGCGTCTCATACAAGCAGGCGTCAATCTTAAAAGTGATATTTTAATTTTGCCGCATCATGGTTCAATTCATTCGAGCAGCACTGATTTCGTTGAAGCTGTTTCCTGTCGTTACGCAGTCATCAGTGCGGGAAAAGCAAATGTTTTCATGCATCCTCACCCCGCCATCATTGAGAGATACAAAAACGCAGTAGCGGAAATATTCCGTACCGATCAGGATGGAGCAATAAGTTTTATAACGGACGGAAAGAATCTGCGCGTGCAAAAATTCGTTCAAATCCAATAAATAATCCATTGACTTTATGTTTTATGGGATTATAATTTAACCATAAACAAATTATGTGTTTGCCATAATTTTTGACAATGCCGTTGTGGCAGGCAGTTTTTTATATTTTGGCTATTCAGTGATCCGTTGATTAGCGCATCGCGTTTATAAATCATTTCATTTTTGATTTACAGCAGGAAATCTGGCGCCATGAAAAACAGCACGTTTGCCGAAACCGCAAGCAACAAACAACATCCGCACAAGAAACTTTCTTCTCCTGGTAAAATCAGAAAACAAAAAGTAATTCAACGAGAAAAAAAATATTAATTCAGAGGGATTCAGGTTATGAACAATCACATCAAAAAAAAACCCGTCAGGAAAAACCTTTCTCAAAAGACCAAAAAGACGATGACATCCCCCAAAAATACTTCAATCGGTAAATCTAAAAAAACCGCAGAAAGTAAAATTGCCCCGAAAACTCCAGCGACTAAGCGGGCTGTAAATTCAACAAAAGGATCCAATCCGGATACATACCGGGACATTATCGAAAATCTCCAGGAAGGAATTTTTGAAGTGGATCTTGCCGGTCATTATACTCTTTTAAACAAGGCCGTTTGTCGTGCTCTCGGATATACAAAAAAAGAAGTCCTTGGAAGCAACGGTTTGCAATATATCGATAGTAACGACAGAGAAAAAGTATCAAAAATATTTAGCCAAATTTATAAGACAGGTAAATCCGTCAGAGAAATCGCTTACCACATCACAAGAAAAAATGGAGAAAAAAGATATATCGAAGCATCCATCCAGCTATGTAAAAATTCATCAGGCAAACCCATTGGCTTCCGCGGCATAGCTTATGACTTCACTGAACGTAAAAAAACAGAAGAAGAATTGAAAGAAAGCCGCGAAAGCTACAGAAGACTTTTTGAAGATCACGCGGCAGTCAAGTTAATTATCGATCCGTCAACAGGTAGGATTATGGATGCCAATCGAGCAGCGGTTGAGTATTACGGCTGGGCACGCGAAAAAATACAACAGATGAAAATATCCGATATCAATACCATCAGTTCTGAAGAAATAAATATTGAAATCGAGAAAGCGCTTAAGAATAAAAGAGTGCATTTTGAATTTCGCCATCGTCTTGCGGATGGTTCGATCAGGGATGTAGAAGTGTACACAAGTTCCATTGTCATGAATGGAAAGCCTGTGCTTCATTCAATTGTTCATGACATCACCGACCGTAAACAAATTCAGGAATCTTTGAAAAAGAGTGAAGCCAGATTCAAGAATCTGTTCGAAAACAGTCCCGCGGGTATTTTTCTCTTAAAAGATCGGATTATCACCGAGGTAAATCAGGTTTTATGTGAAATATCAGGATACTCCCGTGAGGAAATGATCGGACAGTCTGTCGTTATGTGCTACAAAGATCAGGAAGAATTTGAACGTGTCGGCAAATATCTTTATGAACAAGTGGCGCGAAATGGAATCGGTATTTCAGATGCCCGTTTAAGGCGGAAAAACGGAGAAGTATTTGATGGCTTGTTGTATCTGAGTCAGGTTGATGCCGAAGACGCGTCCATGGGGTTTCAGGCCATTGTAATTGATATAACCGGGCGCAAGAGAACGGAGGAAGAACTAATCAAGGCCAGTTTTTTCAACGAGGCCATTCTGGACAGCATTCCCGGCATTCTTTATGTCTATGATGAGAACGGGCACTTGATTCGCTGGAACGTGCGCCATGAATACGTGACCGGCTACTCAGCCGGAGAATTGAAAGGCCGATATATTCTGGACTGGTTCCGGGGACCGGATATCGACATTATCAAAAATGCCTTAAACGAAACGATGACCAAAGGCCACGCCTGGGTGGAAGCCAGTCTTATCGCCAAAGACGGTCATCCCATTCCCATGTTGTTCACGGGAGTCCGGCTCTCCATGGAAGGAAAAACGCACATCCTGGGCATCGGTATCGACATTTCCGAACGCAAACGGGCGGAAGAGGAATTGAGGGAAAAAGATCTCCGGTTAACGGCAATCTTCAATAACGATCCTTCCGGAATAATGCTGATCAACGCAAAGACACGCGTAATCGCCGACATCAATGCATCCGGGCTGAAGATGATCGGTCGTGCCAAAGAAGATGTCATCGGGAAAATCTGCCATAAGTTTGTCTGTGCCTCGGAAAAGAAATCATGTCCCATATGCGATCTGGGCCAAACGGTGGACCGTGCCGAACGTGTTCTCCTGAAAGCGAATGGTGAAGGTTTGCCGATTTTAAAAACAGTCGTGCCCATAACGTTTGCCGGAGAAGATTATCTTCTGGAAAGTTTTCAGGACATCAGTGAAAGAAAACTAGCGGAAGAAAAACTGCAAGCCGAGCAACTGCGTTTCCGCGCGCTGGCCGAGCAATCTTCGGATATCATTGTCCTGGTTGACAAAACAGGAAAGGTCGTTTACGAAAATCCCGCTATCAGGAACATTTTAGGCTATGATCCGCTGGAAAGAACAGGGAAAGATGTATTTGAAAAAGTTCACCCGGATGACCTGCCTCTCGCAATCAGCGCTTTCAAGACGTTAATTGAAGATATCCATGCGCCCACGCAGCGTTTTGAAGTGCGTGTTCTTCATCCCAACGGCAAGTGGTTCACGTTTGAAATCGCGGGAAGCAGTCTGGTACATAATCATCAGATTGAGGGTGTCATAATCAATCTTCACAACATCACTGAACGCAAAGAAGCGGAGGAGTCTCTGCGAGTATCCGAAAGGAAATTTTCATCAGCTTTTCACGACAGCCCCAGCGCCATGTGCATTTCTTCCTTATCGGACGGCCGTTTCATCGATGTAAACAATGTTTATGCCCATACACTGGGATACACCCGTGAAGAACTGATCGGTCGTACCTCGGCAGACATCGATTTATGGGTGGACGCAGCCGACCGGGAGGCCATGATCAGCGCGCTGTCGGAAAACGGTCTGGCGAGGACGATTGAATTAAGATTGCGCAACAGGCAGGGTGGAATTATCTGGGGCTTGACCTCGGCATCGCTCATCAACATTGCCGGTGAATCATATCTCCTCACCCAGACCCAGGACATTACCGACTTAAAGCATGCACAGGCGGTGTTACAGGAAAATGAAAAACGGTTGCGTGGTATTACAGAAAATTTACCCGGTATTATTTTTCAGTTTTATGCGACGGACAGTGGCGAGTACGGGGTCAGCTATCTCAGCGAACCTATGCATGAATTTGCGGAAATAATGACCAAGGCGGAATTTGAAGACCTCAATTCTGTCTTTCCTAGATTCTTTTCCCGCATTCATGAAGAGGACAAGGGCAGATTTCTTGTTTCAATCAAGGAATCGGTGGATACATTATCCCGGTGGAATTATGAAGGTCGGGTCTTTACCAAGTCGGGAAAAATGATTTGGATTAATGGTATGTCTATACCAACACGTCTTGAAGATCGGGTTGTCTTTGACGGCATTATCCTGAATATTACCGAACGTAAAATCGCGGAAGAAAAATCTTTAATTGAAGAAAAGCGTTTCCGCGCCCTTGCCGAGCAATCCTCCGATATCATTCTTATGATTGATACAGAAGGAAAAATTGTCTATGAAAATCCAGCCGTCACTAAAATTATGGGGATCATTCCTGAAGAAAGAATCGGAAAGGATTTCTTTGAAAACCTTCATCCTGATGATTTCACTATTGTCGCCGACGCATTCAATATTTTACGCAACAATAAAAACGCGCCAACCCAATATGGTGAAATACGGATTCGTCATCAAGACGGGAATATACGCACATTTGATGTCAGTGCAACCAATCTTGTGCATGATCATGTAATTGAAGGTATTATCGTCAATCTCCGTGACATTACCGAACGCAAGAAGGCGGAAGCATCTCTTCGTGAAAGTGAGGAAAAATTTCGCATTCTCACCGAATACACCCCAACGGCCGTCATGCTTTATCAGAACGACAAATGGATCTATGCGAATCCTGCCGCCTCGGAAATTTCCGGCTATAGCAACGAGGAGCTTCTGAACATGAATTTCTGGGACTTCGTTCACCCCGATGACCGGAAGACGACACTGGAACGGGGAATGAAACGACAACAGGGAGACCCGGTTAGCAGACGCTACACCCTTAGGATTATTGCCAAAGACGGTTCTCTTAAATGGCTTGATCTTTCCGGCGCAACCATAACCATTGGCGGAAGTCCTGCCGGTATTGTTTCGGTAATGGATATTACCGAAAACAGGAAGGCGGAAGAGGCATTAAGAGAGCGTGATGAGCGGTTCAGAAAACTGTCCGCTCATGTTCCCGGCATGATTTATCAGTTTATGAAGCGGCCTGACGGAACCTACTGCCTGCCTTTTGTTACTGAATCAATCAACAGCATGTTCGGATGTTCTCCCGACGATGTCCGCGATGATTTTTCTCCCATCCTCAAGATTATTCACCGGGATGATCTTGAGATGTTATTTCATTCCATCGAAACATCGGCAAAAAATATGACTCTGTGGACATTGGAATGTCGAGTCCAAATTCCCGGCCAACCCCTTAAATGGCTTTTTGGACACGCAACCCCTGAGAAACTCCCGGACGACAGTATCATGTGGCATGGGTATATATCGGATATTACCGAACGCAAGCTCATGGAACAAAAAATACGGGAGAACGAGGAGAGATACAAACGGATCACTGAGAATATGAGCGGTTTCGTAAGTGAGATGGATGAGCAAGGTATTTTCCATTATAACAGCCCTTCTATTCGAATGATACTGGGATATGATCCTGAAGAACTGAATAATAAAAATGCATTTGATTTTGTTCATCCTGAAGATCGTGAGCGGGTGATCAATAAATATATGGAAGGCATTTATACTGAATCAGAAAAGGAAGTCGAGCAACGTTACCGGCGCAAAGATGGCACTTATATCTGGCTCCGTTCATCCAGCCGTCCGATATATGGACCTGACGGTAAAAATATTGGAATGGTCGTCAATAGCATTGATATTACGGAGCGCAAAGAAGTCCAGGAAGAATTAAACCGGATTCAGTTACTCAATGAAGCCATCCTCGAAACCGTTCCGGGCATTCTTTACCTCTATGATGATACAGGCCACTTGGTACGTTGGAACAAGCAGCACGCCGTTTTAACCGGCTATTCCGATGATGAAATGAGAGGGAAATATATCCTGGATTGGTTCGGCGGCTTGGAACCCGATACATCGAATATCATAAAAGGCATATCTGAAGCCATGACCAAGGGATATGCCTCCGCCGAGGGGCGTTTGATAACCAAAAACGGGGATCGCATTTCTATGTATTTCACCGGAGTTAAAGTTTCCATTGCCGGCAAGGACCATCTTTTAGGCATTGGTGTGGATATAACCGAACGAAAAAAGGCGGAAGAAGAAATCATTCGCCTCAACGAAACACTGGAACAAAAGGTGAAAGAACGCACTGCCGAACTGGAGGCTTTTTCTTATTCAGTATCTCATGATTTAAGGGCGCCTTTGAGAACCATTCATGGTTTTGGCCAGGCGCTTCTCGAAGATTGTGAAAAACAGATTGATGAACAGGGCAAAGGTTATCTTCTCCGCATCAAAAAAGCGACAGAAAACATGAATGATCTGATTGAAGACATGCTGAAGTTATCCAGAATCAATCGCACGGAAATGGATGTTGTAAAGGTTAATCTTTCCACAATCGCCACAGCCATCATGAAAGAACTACAGAGCAGTCAACCTCCCCGTAACGCCAGCATCATCATCGCTGACCGTCTGGAGGATTCTGCCGATCCGAGATTGATGCGAATCATGCTCGAAAATATTCTTGGCAACGCGTGGAAATTTACTGGAAAAAAAGGGAAAACGGAGATAGAATTTGGCCAAACCTGCAAGGATGGCAAAAAAGTATATTTTATCCGTGATAACGGAGCCGGGTTTGATATGGAACATTCAAAAAAAATGTTTGCGCCTTTTCAACGGTTTCATTCGATGGAAGAGTTTCCCGGCACAGGGATCGGGCTGGCCATCGTCAATCGCATAGTCAGCCGTCACGAAGGCAGCGTCTGGGTTGAATCACTACCCGGCCGGGGAACCACTGTCTATTTCACATTGCACGATTAATTCGGAGATTCTCCAAAATGGTTCAGGACAAAAAAATATTACTCATTGAGGATAATGCTGATGACATTGAACTCACCCTGCGCGCGTTCAAAAAAAACAACATCCTGAATGAAATCATCGTCAAATCCGATGGCATGGCGGCTCTGGATTTTTTCTTTGGTGAGAACGGAATTGCCGGTAACCATAACGTGGAACTGCCTATCCTGATTTTGCTTGATTTAAAAATCCCCAAAATTGACGGCATCGATGTCCTGGAACGCCTGAGAACGGATGAGAGAACGAAGCTGATTCCCATCGTCATCCTGACATCTTCCAAAGAGCCTAACGATCTTCTCAGTTGTTATCAACGGGGCTGCAACAGCTATTTACGAAAGCCGGTGGATTTCAACCGATTTACTGAAATGGTCAGAGAATTAGGATTCTACTGGCTGATGATGAACGAAGTACCGCAACAATAAACATATTATTCCATCAAACTGCCGACCTGACTTTTCCATTGCCAAAAACAATTGAATATGCTAGAGGTCCACGGTTAATTTTATGGACGGAAATTATGGAAAAAATAACAGCAATTCGCGGATTTAAAGACATTTTACCCCGGGACGCTTTTTTGTTTTGGAAGATTGAATCCATGGCCCGCCAGGTGTTTGACGCTTTCGGATTTCGGGAAATTCGTGTCCCCATTATGGAAAAGACAGAACTTTTTCAGCGGAGCATCGGTGAAACAACGGATATTGTTGAGAAGGAAATGTACACGTTTGCCGATCGCGACAAAGAACTGATCACGCTGCGGCCGGAGGCGACCGCTTCCGTTATCCGCGCCTATATCGAACACAATATGTCGGCCGCCGAATCCATAACGAAACTATTCACCATCGGTCCGATGTTTCGCCGCGAAAGGCCGCAGAAAGGCCGTTTCCGTCAGTTTAATCAGATTGACGTGGAACTCTTCGGCGAAGATAAACCGCAATTCGATGCTGAAATCATTTTTATGCTGATGCATTTCTTAACAAGCTGCGGCTTGAAAAATCTGGATCTGGAAATCAATTCGCTGGGCTGCCCGGCCTGCCGGCCATCCTTTTCCAAATCGGTCATTGATTTTTTAAAAGGGAGCGAGGAGCATCTCTGTCCCGACTGCCGGAGACGGATCCATACCAATCCCCTGCGTGTATTTGATTGCAAGGTGGAAACCTGTGCGGCTACCATTGTAAAAGCTCCTGCCATTCTCGATTTCTTGTGCTCCGAGTGTAACGATCATTTCGGGCAGGTCAAATCGCTGCTCCGTGACTTGAACATCACGTATAACGTCAATTCCCGAATGGTCCGCGGCCTGGATTACTACACGAGAACCGCTTTTGAAGTCAAAACGAATGTCCTGGGGGCGCAAAATGCCGTCGCCGGTGGCGGCAGATACAACGGTCTGGTCAGTTACCTTGGCGGACCGGACGTTCCGGGTATTGGATTCGCTGTCGGTTTCGAACGGCTGATTTCCTGTCTTCCGGAAGACGGAAACCATCATTTTAAAACCGGTGTATTTATTGCCGCGCTCGGTGCAAAAGCTCAAAAAATGGCTTTTCATCTGACCCATCAACTGAGAGTGGCCGGCATATCAGCGGAAATGGATTACGCGGATAAAAGCCTGAAATCCCAGCTCAAACGGGCTGATAAATTGAACGCATCCTTTGCGTTGATTCTTGGTGACAAGGAAATTGAAGAACAGCAGGCGATGTTAAGAAATATGCAAACGAAAGATCAACAGGCAATTCCTCTGAATTGCCTGCCGGAGTCTATTCTTAAAATTATCAAAGAGAGGTAAATGGTTTTGGCTGCATTTTTATCAAAAGACAAGAGAACTCATTATTGTGGAAATGTCGATGCTTCCCTTGACGGTCAGGAAGTCATTCTGATGGGCTGGACTCACCGGAGGCGGGATCATGGCGGTGTTATTTTTGTTGATCTTCGCGACCGTGAAGGCATCGTCCAGATTGTTTTTAATCCTGATGCCGCTGACGCCCATAAAGAGGCGCATAAAATCCGCTCTGAATTCGTTCTTGCGGTGAAAGGCAAGGTCCGCAGAAGACCGGAAGGGATGGATAATCCTGATCTGAAAACGGGGCAGATCGAAGTTCTTGTCTCCGAACTGGAGATCATGAATGAATCCAAGACACCGCCCTTCTCTTTTGACGATGATGAAATTTCCGAAAATATCCGTCTCAAATACCGTTATCTGGATTTGCGCCGTCCGGCCATCCAGAAAAATCTTTTCCTGCGCAGCAAAATGGCTGCCGCGACCCGCCGTTATTTTGAGGATAACGGTTTTATCGAAGTGGAAACCCCGTTTCTGGGCAAAAGCACTCCCGAAGGCGCGCGCGATTATCTTGTCCCCAGCCGGATTTACAAAGGGATGTTCTACGCTCTGCCACAGTCCCCGCAGATCTTCAAACAATTGCTGATGGTCTCCGGTTTCGACCGTTATTATCAGATCGTTAAATGCTTCCGCGATGAAGATTTACGTGCCGATCGTCAACCGGAGTTTACACAGATCGACGTCGAAATGTCATTCATTACGGAAGAAGATATCATGAAGATGATGGAAGGTCTGATGAAGGCCATTTTCAAGGCCTGCCTGGATAAGGAACTCACCCTTCCCCTTCCCCGCTTGACTTACGCCGACGCCATCAGCCGTTATGGCAAGGACAATCCCGACCTGCGATTCGGCATGGAAATTGTTGACCTGACGAATATCGTCAAAGATTCCGGATTCAAACTTTTTGCGGAGGTTGCTGCGTCCGGTGGTGTTATCAAGGCTATCAAGGCCGAACAGGCAACATCCCTTTCCCGCAAGGATCTGGACGGGCTCAAAGACGTTGTGGCCATATACGGTGCCAAGGGTCTCGCCTGGGCTAAAGTGAACGCGACCGACTGGACTTCGCCGATTTTTAAATTCCTCAAGCCTGAAGAAGTGGAAGGCATCTCTAAAGCGATGAACGCTAAAGAAGGCGATATCATCTTTTTTGTTGCAGACACTCGTAAGATTGTGGCCGATTCACTGGGCAATCTGCGTCTGTATTTAGGCAAAAAACTGAATCTGATCGATCCGGACGCGCTGGCATTTACGTGGATTACAGAATTTCCGTTAATGGAATATTCGGAAACGGAAAAACGCTTTGTCTCCACCCATCATCCATTTACGTCCCCCTTTCTGGAAGACCTGCCTTTGATGACCACGGATCCAGGAAAAGTGCGTGCCCGGGCCTATGATCTGGTGTTAAATGGTTCGGAAATCGGCGGCGGCAGCATTCGTATCCATCACAAGGATGTGCAATCGCAGGTCTTTAGCGCGCTGAAATTAAGCGATGAAGAAGCCCGGTTGAAATTCGGATTTCTGCTGGATGCCCTCGAATACGGCGCGCCCCCTCACGGAGGACTGGCTTTCGGTCTGGACAGACTGACCATGATTATGGCCAGGGCAGAATCGATACGGGACGTCATTGCCTTCCCCAAGACGCAGAAAGCTGCGTGTTTGATGACCGATGCTCCTTCCAAAGTCGGCATTGAGCAACTGATGGAACTATCTTTAAAAATTGTTCAATGATCATTCAGAGAAATTTGATACGGTTTTGTTTTTGAAATATTCTTAAGGCGAAAATGCAATGACAGAGAAAAATCTGGTTTATCGCGGCAAATCAAAAGACGTTTATAAAATCACCAGCGGAAAATACAAGGGAAAATACCGTTTTGTCTTTACGGACAGGGGAACAGGTTATATTGAAAAAGGCAAGGTTGTTTTCGATCCCGGCTATGACGTCGTGGTCGGTGAAATTCCCGGCAAAGGCGCCATTGCCTGCCGTTTCGCCACCCATTTCTTCAAACTGCTGAAAGCGAAGGGCGTTGCCACGCACTACATTGACACCATTAACGATAATGAAATGATCGTCGAGCCCGCTGTCCCTTTGAGCATGAAAGAAGCCGCTCCGCAGTTCGCGGGTTCTGCTCCGCTGACAAATCTTGAGTTCACCTGGCGGAACAATGCCACAGGAAGTTTCTGGAGAAGATATCCGTTTGTCAGGCCCTGCATGAATCTTCACAAAGTCGTTGAAGCGTGGACCAAAGGCGACAGCGATATCCTCATTACGACGGAAGCCCTGGAGGAAACCGGCGCGCTGACTAAAAAAGAAATCGCCGACAGCGTAAAACTGGTGAAAAAAATCGCCGAGATTGTTTCGCAGGAATTCGCGTCCAAAAAACTTCACGTCATTGACGGAAAATTCGAATTGGGCCGCCTGAAGTACGGTGACGGAAAAATCGTACTCATCGATGAAATCTCTCCGGATGTGCTGCGCGTCTGCCGCGGTTTCAGACCGGACAAAAACGGCGATTGCATGCTTTACAAGAAATGCACGAACACAGACTTTGCGGACGGCAAGAGAACCATCAAAAACAGAAATCAAGTTTCGGCAGCAGATTTTATAGATATCTTTCTGTAAAAACAGCCCCGCCCGAAACAATCCGGACAAAAGAAAAAGGCTCAATGAAGCGATTCGTTCAATTCATTGAGCCTTTACTGGTGTCACAGGTCTTTACTTTTTCAGTTTTTCAGCCAGTAGTTCCCTGATCACTTTTGGATTGGCTTTTCCGCCGGAGGCCTGCATGACCTGGCCGATCAAAAAGCCCATTGCCTTGCCCTGGCCGCTCTTGAAATCAGCCACGGCCGACGCCTGCTCGCCCAGAACCTTGTTGATCATCGCGTCCAACTCGCCGCGATCGGACACCTGTTTGAATCCTCTGGCGCTGACGATGGCTTCCGGTGTTTCATCGCTGTCAAAAAGATGGGCAAGCACATCGCGGACCGCGTTGGCGTTGATTTCATCTTTTGAAAGCATCTTCAATAGGGCGGCAAACCGCCCCGCTGTTACCTTTGTCTGGTTTAGTTCCTGACCTCGTTCTTTAACGGCGGGAAGCAGTTGCGTGGTGAGCCAGTGCATGGCTGTGCGCGGCGCCACACCCTCTTTGATCACCGCCTCAAAATAGGCCGCCACGTCCGGATCGGAACTCAAATAGGTCGCTTCTTCGGCAGAAAACCCATACTGCCGGACAAATCGTTCAGCCCGTACCGCCGGCATTTCCGGAAGCCGTGAGCGCAAATCTTCAATTTCCTGCTTTGATAAAATGATTTCCGGAACCGTCGGATCCGGAACACACGGCCCCTCAAATTTGGCCCGCATCGGCAGGGTGACTTTTTTATCCGGGTCCCACAAGCGCGTGTGCAATATGACAGACTCTCCTGCCGAAACAGCCATACTCTGACGGGTGATTTCATGCGCGATGGCATCACCCACATGCCGGATGGAATTCATATTCTTGACTTCTACTTTGGTGTTCATCTGATTGGTGCCCTTTGGGCGGATGGAAATATTGGCGTCAACGCGCATCGTACCGTTCTCCATGCTGCACTCGGAGGATCCGACGTAACGCACCTGAGTGCGCAACGCTTTGAGAAATTCCATCGCGTGATGCGGCGAGCGGAAATCAGGCTCGGTGACGATTTCCACCAGCGGAGCGCCCGCCCGGTTGAAATCAACCAGACTGATCGGCAAACGGCCTTCCATTTCATGCACGAGTTTGGCAACGTCTTCCTCCATATGAATGTGATGGATGCGCAATCTTTTGGGTGTTCCGTCTTCATCGACAATGTCAATCCAGCCTCCGCGTGACAGAGGGAGATGTGCCTGGGAAAGCTGATATCCTTTGGGGAGATCGGGATAATAATAAACTTTCTGGTCAAAAGCGCTTCGGGGTTGCAGTTCGGCGTTTAATCCCAGACACAAGAGCGCAGCCTTTTCCAGTGCGGACCGGCTCAACCGGGGAACGGCTCCCGGAAACCACAGGCAGGTCGGACAGGTATTGACATTGGGCTCATCGCCGGGGTTGTTGGGGCAATCGCAGAATAATTTAGTCGCGCTGTTGAGTTCAACATGAATTTCCAATCCAATGACCGCTTCAAATTCCATTATGCTTTACCTCCCTGACGATTGCTAAGCAGATATTCGCCCAAATCAAGCAGCCGTCCGTCAGCAAGCCTTTTTGACGCGAGTTGAAATCCCGCGCCGTTTACGGCGGGCACATGCAGGGCGGGCTGACCGGTGACGTTGGCAAACGCGGTATATACAAGTTGTTCATACAGATCAGCCAGGGAATCACTTATTCCGGATGCGACGGAATTGACTGTTGGAAGAACCAGAAATTCCGCCTGCTCTGAAATTTTCCGCATTTCGAAGACGAGCTGCGCGCGAAGACGGCAGGCGTCTTCATAAGCACTGTATCGCTCAAACTGGAAAAACGCTCCTTGAAACAGATAGCTCTTTAAAAGAGTCCCGAAGGCCGCGCCGCGCGATTGCAAATACATCTCGTTCCAGTTTTTAGCGCCCGGCGCCCGTTGACCGTAACGCACGGAATCATAACGTCCCGCGCATGACGAAGCCTCCACCGATCCGACAATCTGATGGACCAGCATAAACTGAGAATAATCAGGAAAAGACAACTCCTTGACCGCAAATCCTGCTTTTTTCAGTTCATCCAGTTCCTTTTCCAATGCTTTACGCTTATCGGCGGGCAGAGCTTTTAAGACTTCCTCAATAACGCCCAGCGTCGTTTTTTTCGGGTCAATTTTTTGTGATGAAAAATCCGGCAGCGATTCATCAGGAAGTGAAAAATCCCTTTCATCCGCGCCTGAAATTGTCTGCATAATATCGCGAATGGATTTTATATCACGGGCCAGGATGCCGCAGGTTTCCATGGATGGAATCAAACCGATAAGCCCCAAACGGGAAATAATGCCGAAGCTTGGCTTGAAACCGTAAACACCGGCACGTGCGGCAGCCAGTCTTGCTTCCCCCGCCATGTCCAGCATCAATTCAACATCAGACGCTTTTCCCACCAAGGCGTTCCCCGCCATGTTGTCCTTCAATCCGAAACCGAATTCGCTCATCCTGACGGAGCCGACTATATTCGCGCCTTGTTCTGAAAGCCTTTCCACAACAATCGCGTCTTCCAATGCCTTAAAACCGGCCAGCGCCGCGGAACCGGCCTCTATCGGCCAGCCTTTCACGGAGATGTTGGGTTGAACAGTTACCGTCATTGCATTTAGCTTTCCTGTGGCTGATTTGGTTGCTTGTTCAGAATTGCGATAGAAAAAAAATGAATCCATTGAGATGTCCCCTTATTCGATAATATTGGCAACTTTGAAATAATTGCCCTTAACCGCCGGCGCGCTTTTCAGCAGTTGTCCCGTTTCGGCAAGTGGCGATCGTCTGGCTTCCACTCCGGGACGCGTTCGACTGGCCGCCGGGGCCACAGAACGAATCGGCTCTTCGGAAACGGCCAGATCTTGAACCAATGCGGCCAGATTTTCTGCCTGTTCGAGAACGGTTTCCATGACCGGACGTTCATTTTCATCAATCCCGATGCGCGATACCCACGAGACGCGATCCAGAAGATTTTCCTTTTCGGCGGTTCCCGGCAGAACATCTTTTTCGCCAAGATTCAGGAGCCCCAGTTCCACCAGTTGTTCGCGTTTGACCGCGGAGGGCGCTCCCGTCAGAGGACAGGCGGCGCTGCGATTTTTGGGGAACGCGATGACTTCGCGGATGGAAGCCGTCTGCAGAATCATGGAAACGGTGCGGTCCATGCCCAGGGCCAGGCCGCCGTGCGGCGGCGCACCGAAGTCAAAGGCCCGCAGGAAGAAACCAAACTTTTCTTTCATGTCGTCTTCCGTCAAACCCAGGGCGGTAAATATTTTTCGCTGAATATCACGATTGTTGATACGGATGCTGCCCCCGCCCAGTTCCTCGCCGTTCATGACCAGATCATAGGCGCGTGACTTCAGGGACAAAAGTTCTTCGATGTTTTTCGGATCGAAATCCGTTCGATCCGGCGCCGTGAAGGGATGATGGCTGGAGGTGACGCCTCCTTCATCTGTGGGTTCAAATAATGGAAATTCCGTAACCCAGACCGGATAAAAGCTGTTTTCGGGAATCAGTTCCAGCCGGTTGGCCAAATGCAGACGTAACTGTCCCAGCGCCGACGTAACCGTGGCGTAAGACGGATCGGCGACCATGATCAGAACATCACCGTCGTGAACATCGAAACGGCGTTTTAATTCACCAAGCTCCGCTTCACTGAAGAACTGCACAATGTTGGATTCCAGCCTGCCGTTTTCGGCACGCATCCAGGTCATGCCTTTGGCGCCGAACGAAGGCGCGATTTCCTTGGCGTATTCATTCTGCAGAACGTTTTTGCTGAGTTTTTCGGACTGGCCTTTGATATTGATGCCCTTGATACAACCGCCGCGCTGCATAATCTGGCGGAAAATAGAATATTGGGTTTGAGAAAACACATCCGTCACATCAACAAAACGCAGGCCGAAACGAAGATCGGGACGGTCGGAACCGGTCGTATCCATCGCTTCCGCGTACGTCATGCGCGGAAAGGGACGTTTCAATTCAATGCCGCCGATGGCAAACATTTTCACGGCAAGCTCTTCAATCAGATCATAAAGAAATTCCTCGTCGATAAAGGAAGCTTCAACGTCCAGTTGGGTGAATTCCGGCTGACGGTTGGGACGCAGATCTTCATCACGGAAACAGCGCGCCAGTTGAAAATAACGCTCCAGTCCGCCGATCATCAAAAGCTGTTTGAAAAGCTGCGGTGACTGAGGAAGCGCGTAGAAATTCTGCGGATGAACGCGGCTGGGCACGAGGTAATCGCGCGCGCCTTCCGGCGTGCTCGCGGTCAGCACGGGCGTTTCCACCTCCACAAATCCGCGCGAATCGAGAAACTGCCGCACGCACTGAAAAATGCGATGCCGCAGGATCAAATTGTTCTGCATGGCCGGACGGCGGATATCCAGATAGCGGTACTGCATACGCAAATCTTCGGAAACATTATCGCCACCCGCTGTTTCCGCTCCCGCAACCATCGCCTTATCGGTGATGACAAACGGCAGCGGATCGGCTTCAGAAAGAACGGTCATATCATCGACCAATACTTCCAGTTGTCCCGTTTCGATGTTGGGATTCTCCGTTCCCTCCAATCTCTTTTTAGCCTTGCCGGTAATGGCGACACAATATTCGGGACGCAGTGCAGTCGCTGCCTGGCAGATACCCGTCGAAGTAAAATCCGGACTGAAAACGATTTGAATAATGCCGCTGCGGTCGCGCAAATGAATAAACAGCAGTCCGCCGTGGTCGCGGTAGGCATCCACCCAGCCGCAGAGCTGCACGGTCCGGCCGACATGTTCCATGGAAAGCTGTCCGCAAAAAATACGTTGGGAATAGTTCATGAGATAAGTCCTTTTATTAAGCTGAAAATACAAAATTGTTCTTGGGACAATTTTGTGCCGCGGAGCATACCAAAACTGTGCCGATGTTTCAAGGCATTAAACAAAAATGATTGTCCCGGTTTTTAATTTTGTGAACTTGAACCGCCTAATTGCGTAAGAAAATGACAGCTGAATGAACAACCCCGCCGCAAGCAGCGGGGTATCCAAAAGAACTTGCGCCCCAAGGGGCGGGGAATTAGACCCACATTTATCCCGCTCGGCCTATAGTGACCTTTAGGTTATTCGTTTCTGAAATTTGGGTCTCATTAAAGCTTAAAAAAGATGTTTGCGAATCCCGTTAACCAACGTCTGATTTTAAGAGTCCCTTTCGCAAAGCTCGACCAATACGCCGAAAGTGGATTTGGGATGGAGAAACGCGATCTTTGCGCCGCCGGCGCCGCGCCTCGGTTTTTCGTCAATTAATTGAACCCCCCTGGTTTTCAGCTCGGCAAGCGCCTCTTCGATATTTTCCACGCGGAAAGCGATATGCTGAACCCCTTCGCCCTTTTTGTCGAGATATTTCGCGATTGGACCATCCGGTGAGGTCGATTCCAAAAGTTCGATTTCCGTATCGCCGACCGGGAAAAAGGCCGTGGTTACTTTCTGCTCAGCAACTGTTTCACTTCCAGCGTCAGTCAGTCCGAGCAGACCGGTATATAATTGTTTTGTCGCGTCGATACTTTTCACGGCGATGCCGATATGATCAATTTTCAGAACTTTCATAATATCTCCTTTATCTAATCACGGTGTCGTGCGTGCGTCTCGATGAACTGAACAATATCTCCGGTGGCGGTTCCCGGCCCGAATATGCCTGCAATGCCGGCTTCTTTTAATTGCGGTATATCTTCATTGGGAATGATGCCGCCCCCGATGACCAGCACATCTTTCATGTCTTTCTGGGCAAGTAGTTCCATCACCTTGGGAAAAAAATAATTGTGCACGCCGGACAAACTGCTCAAGCCAATCACATCCGCATCTTCCTGCAGAGCCGTGGCGACGATCATTTCCGGTGTCTGCCGTAGTCCGGTATAAATAACTTCCATCCCCGCTTCCATAAATATCCGGGCCAGAAGTTTCGCTCCCCGGTCATGTCCGTCAAGACCGGGTTTAGCCAGAACAATCCTGATCTTCCTTTTGCTTTCCATTCCAGAATTCTCCCATTCAGAAAATATTTTTCACACTTTTTAAAAAAACTGTTTGGGTTTGTACTCTCCGTATATTCCCCGCCAGACGTCACAGATTTCGCCGATTGTCGCGTCGGCCTTGACCGCTTCAATCACCGCGGGCATCACGTTTTCTTCGGCCAGAGAAACCCTGCGCAGATTTTCCAGCGCCTTTTCCCATTTTGCCTTATCACGGCGGGCGCGCATCTCTTTGAGTTTGGCTGCTTCGGCATCCCCCAGTTTCATATCCACTCTGAGAAGATTTTCCAGTGGCGTATCTTCCATGGTATATTTATTGATGCCGACATAGACGCGCTCGCGGCTCTCAATTTCTTTCTGATAACGGTAAGCGCTTTGTTGAATTTCCTGCTGGATAAAAGCCTGCTCGATCGCGTCCAGCGTGCCGCCCATATGATCTATTTTTTTAATGTACTGGTCAATTTGTGCCTCGATCTTATCCGTCATGGCTTCCACATAATATGAACCGGCCAGCGGATCGATCGTATCCGTGGCGCCGCTTTCTTCGGCCACGATTTGTTGAGTCCGCAGAGCAACCGTTACCGCCTGTTGGGTGGGCAAACACAGCGCTTCATCATAGGAATTGGTATGCAGGGACTGACATCCGCCCAGGGCCGCCGCGTAAGCCTGAAGACCGACGCGGACAATGTTGTTCAACGGCTGTTGCGCGGTGAGCGTAACGCCGCCCGTTTGCACGTGGTAGCGCAACATCATGGAGCGGGGATCTTTCGCGCCGAATCTTTCTTTCATCACCTTCGCCCAGTAGCGGCGGGCCGCTCGGAACTTGGCTGTTTCCTCGAGCACATTGGTAAAGGCGTTGAAAAAGAAACTGAGCCGGGGGGCAAATTTATCGACGTCCAGGCCGCGATTAATGCAGGCCTGCACATAAGCGATGCCGTCCGCGATGGTGAAGGCCGCTTCCTGCGCCGCGGTGGAACCGGCTTCCCGGATATGATAACCGCTGATGCTGATGGAATTCCATTTCGGCACATTTTTAAAACAATACTCGATCAAATCGACCGTCAGTTTCATGCTGGGCGCGGGAGGATAAATATACTGTCCGCGGACGGTAATTTCTTTGAGAATGTCGTTCTGCACTGTCCCGCCGAGCTGGTCATACGATACGCCCTGTTCATCCGCGACCGCCAGATACATGGCCAGAAGGACAGTCGCCGGAGCGTTGATGGTCATGGATGTCGTTACTTTATCCAGAGGAATATCCTTGAACAGCAGGCGCATATCCCCAATGTAATCGATGGCGACCCCGACCTTGCCCACTTCGCCCATCGAAAGCGGATGATCACTGTCATAGCCGGCCTGGGTGGGCAGATCAAAAGCAACGCTGAGGCCCGTCTGTCCCTGATTCAAGAGATAACGGTAACGCTCATTGCTTTCGCGCGCGCTGCCGAATCCGGCATACTGGCGCATGGTCCAGAAACGCCCCCGATACATCGTGGGCTGCACACCGCGGGTAAAGGGATAATCTCCGGGGAATCCCAGATTCTCATGATAATCCAGCCCGACTGTATCCAGCGGCGTGTATAACCTTTCAATCGGAGTACCGGAAATGCTGGTAAATATTTCTTTGCGTTCCTTTTCACGGGCCAACGATTTTTGCAGTTTTTCATTCTCCCATTTTTCTTTGGCGGTTTGAATCTTTTCGATTTCCTTTTTGTCGAACATTTCCTGTTTCTCCGGCTTCATTTTTTGATTTCCATATTTCTTGAAAATCTGGATATCCGCATTTTCCGGTCGCGGACATCGGTTTTTTCAGTATCAATTATCATCTCAATATTCAATCAATTTTTACAGTCATGATGCGAATCATGGCTCATGATTCCATGCCGTGTTAAGCGCGTGTTCATTTTACCTTGACATAGCCGGTTTATTTTTATATTTCTTTTGTCCTGTTTTGCGGGTTTTTCCGAAATCCATGCTCAGAAACATCTGCACGTCAAATACTGTTGCGGGTCGATACGAGTTGCGTATGCAAAAAAAGAAGAAATACGAAATTAACGAAGCAGACGAAACCGGGGCGCGAAAAAGAAAGCTCGGTCATGTCATCATCATCGAAGATCGCTGCAAAGGATGCGCCTTTTGTATTGCCAATTGTCCCCGGCAGGTTTTAAAGGTTTCCTCTGTTTTTAATAAAAAGGGGTATCACCCACCGGAAGTCGTTGATGCATCCAAATGCGTCAATTGTCATTTCTGTGAAATTCTCTGTCCCGAATTCGCCATCTACAGCGTGGATCAGAATGATATTTATGAATAAAGTCGCAAAGGAGACGCGTTTTGTCCGCAAGGGAAGTATTAACAGGAACACATTTTTTTAACGGTGATCAGGCGTGTTGCGAAGGCGCGCTGGCGGCCGGCTGCCGCTTTTTCGCCGGATACCCGATCACACCGGCAACAGAAATTGCCGAATCCATCTCCAGACGCCTGCCTCAGTTAGGTGGCATTTACATTCAGATGGAAGATGAAATCGCTTCCATGGCAGCCGTTCTGGGAGCAAGCTGGGGAGGCGTCAAAGCCATGACCAGCACATCCGGCCCCGGTTTTTCACTGATGATGGAAAATATCGGTCTGGGCATCTGCACGGAAACGCCCTGTGTGGTCTGTAACGTTCAGCGCGGCGGCCCCAGTACGGGTTTGCCGACCCTGGTGGCGCAGGGCGACATGATGCAGGCGCGCTGGGGCTCTCACGGTCACTATGAAATCATCGCGCTGGCCCCTTCCAGCCCGCAGGAAATGTTTGATTTAACCATCCGGGCTTTCAACCTCAGTGAACAGTATCGCCTGCCCGTGATCATTCTGGCGGATGAGGTGATCGGACACATGAATGAACGGGTCGTCATACCGCGCGAAGACGAAATCGAAATCGTTAACCGGCCCAAGCCAACCGTCCCCCGGGAAGACTATCTCCCCTACAAAGCGGATGAAAACGGCATCACCCCCATGGCCACCTGCGGTGACGGATACCGGATTCACGTTACGGGCTTGACGCACGATGAGCGGGGCTATCCTGGCATGGACGCGAAAACTCAGGAACAGATGGTCAGCCGTCTGGTCGGTAAAATACGGAATAACCGCGAAAAAATAATCAAGACAAAAAATCTTTTTATCGATGATGCGGACGTGGTGATCGTTGCTTACGGGATCAGCGCCCGCTCCGCGTTACAGGCCGTTCGGGATGCGCGCAGCGAAGGCATCAAAGCCGGTCTTGTTAAACTGGAAACCGTCTGGCCTTTTCCAGATGAATTGATCCGCTCGCTTGCCCCTCAGCTTAAAGCGTTCATCATGCCGGAGATCAACGGCGGCCAGATGGTTCTGGAACTGGAACGTTGTGCCGGCGGCGCCTGCCCTGTTCATCTGGTGTCGAATTTTGGCGGCTCTATCATCCATCCCGGCCTGATTCTCAGCTCAATCCATAAAGTAATCAAAGGAAAATCATGACGACTCATCAAAATCCCAGAAATGTTAAACCGCATCCGATGGACTCCCTGCTCCGCACAGAGAGAATTCCTCACATCTGGTGTCCGGGGTGCGGAATCGGCACGGTGTTTAACGCCGTGCTCGCCGCGATTAAAAACACGGGATGGGATCCGAATTCCATCGCGATGGTTTCCGGCATCGGCTGTACCGGTCGCATGGCCGGTTATATCCGGCTCGATTCCTTTCACACAACCCACGGCCGGGCCTTGCCGTTTGCCACCGGTTTGAAGTTGGCACGGCCCCAGACCAAGGTCATTGTCGTCTCGGGGGACGGAGATCTCTTCGCGATCGGAGGCAATCATTTTATTCACGCCGCCCGCAGAAATATGGATATCACCGTCATCTGCGTCAACAATCTGACTTACGGAATGACAGGCGGCCAGCAGGCGCCCAGCACACCGCTCGGCGCAAAAACAACAACAACCGTCAGCGGTTCACCGGAGGAACCTTTTAACTTCTGCTACCTGGCCTCTTCCTGCGGGGCGACTTACGTGGCCAGATGGACGGCCATGCAAGTGCGCTCGCTGCGCAGCTCCATTACCGAAGCGCTGCAAAAAACCGGTTTCAGTTTTGTGGAAGTCATCACCCCCTGCCCTTCTTCGTTCGGACGTCGGAACCGCATGGGCAGCCCTCTCGAAATGTTGAAGTTTTATCATGGACGTTCGGTCATTCGCGGTGATATCGACCCGAAAGATGCGGCGATGGATATTGATAAGGAAATTGTTGTGGGCAAGTTTGTCGATATTGAACGTCCCACATTTCTGGATAACTACGCGAAGTTCAATCGCCTGCAGATACCGCACTGGCGCTCAACTTCATAATCATCGAACACGGTAAATACCATGAAAACGCAGAAGGAAATACACATCATCATCACCGGTTTCGGAGGCCAGGGAATCGTGCTGGCCGGCGATATTCTTGGCAAGGCGGCATCGATTTACGATCATAAGTTCGCGACCATGACGCAGAATTACGGACCGGAGGCGCGCGGCGGCGCCTGTTCCAGTCAGG
>ENA-UPTA01001772-UPTA01001772.1-activated-sludge-metagenome-genome-assembly--contig:-NODE-1772-length-23308-cov-18.367436_pt1 | contig 23308 bp, 21 predicted proteins | sample MGYA00238184_ERZ773361 | MGnify/ENA primary metagenome ERZ773361 (study PRJEB29100, sample SAMN05720205) | activated sludge metagenome | isolation source: anaerobic digester from wastewater... | reverse complement strand
TTAGTCTGCATAAATATAACGAAAAGAAGCGTATACCGGAGATTCTTGAACTTTTGGAACAGGGCAAGGATATTGCCGTTGTCTCAGATGCAGGAAGTCCAGGAATCTCCGATCCTGCTTCTTTACTGGTTCAAGAAGCTATTGACCATCAAATAAATATTATCCCACTACCTGGTGCTACTGCTATCATTCCTGCTTTAACAGCATCTGGATTTAATACTGAAAGTTTTCTCTTTTTAGGATTTTTACCTCTAACTGCCAAACATAGAAAAGAAAAACTGTCTCTCATTAAAAACTCTATACACACTGTTATTTTGTATGAAGCACCTCACAGGATAAAAAGAACTTTAACTGAACTCTCTGAATATATTGACAATAGAAGAATCTGCCTTGCACGAGAAATTACTAAAATATATGAAGAGTTTATTAGAGGCAATATTCAGGATATTATCACGAATTTTAATATAAAAGAAAAGGGTGAATTCGTAATTGTTATTGAAGGTAATAAGCGTTCTGAACAAATAGATAGGACTGAAATAAATCAATATATAGAAGAACTTCTTGGACAAGGTTTAAGTTCAAAAACAATAGCTCAAATGGTAGCGAATAGATTCAGGATAAGTGCAAATAGCGCATATAGTATGGTGCTAAAATTAAAAGGAGGAAATCTATGAACCTCGCTTTAATTTTTGATTTTGATGGAACAGTTGCCAATTCTATTGAAGCCATTTTACAGTTAATAAATAAGCTTGCTCCCAGTTATGGCTTTGAGCCACTTTCTCAGGAAACTTTTAATACTTTAAGGGACCTATCTATACCCAAAGCCTGCCGAAAATTGCATTTTCCTCTTTCCAAACTACCTCAGGCTATAATGACTGTCTTAAATGAATATAGACAAATTATGCCGCAGCTACTGCCCTGTCCCGGAATGGATACTGTAATTAGAAAATTAAAAGAATGGGGAATTATATTAGGTTTGATTAGTTCTAATGATGCAGAACATATTAATGACTTTTTAAAGCGTAATAATCTTGATTGTTTTGATTGGATTGAAGGGACCAGAGGAATTCTCGGAAAACACAACAGCATAAGCACTCAGGTAAAAAAACATAAATTAAATCAAAACCACACTTTTTATATTGGAGATGAAGTTAGAGACATTAAAGCAGCTCATCGTAGCAAAGTTAAGATTATTAGTGTAACTTGGGGACTTCACTCAGAAGAAAATCTACTTCGTCATCATCCAGATTATCTGGTGAGGAAGCCAGAAGAACTTTTAGACCTCGTCCAGAATATACAGTCAAATTTATTATAAAGAAAATCGCAGGATAAACTTGACAGAAATAGATGATTCTATATTTAAACAAATTGGATTTCTAATTATTTGCAAAAAGGAAGGAGAGAACAATGAAACGCTTTCTTTCAATATTTTTAATAGTATGGGCTGGTATTTTTCTATATGCTGTACCAAGAAATTTGGTCGTAGTAGAAGTTGCTACAGGCACCTGGTGCCAATATTGCCCTGGTGCTGCGATGGGTTGCCATGACCTTTTGAATAACGGTCATCCTGTAGCTATAATTAAAAATCATAATGGCGATAGTTTTGCCAATGTCTATTCTAATGCAAGAAATAGTTTTTATGGTGTATCTGGTTTTCCTACTGCTTTCTTTGATGGGTTGAATCCAACCGTAGGTGGAAGTAATAGTAGCTCTATGTATTCAAACTATTTACCTAAGGTAAATGCACGGATGCAAGTTCCTTCACATTACACTATTTCTGCGGTGGGAACTCAATCTAATAATCAATTCCAGGTTACAGTTACAGTTACTAAACCTGAGGATGATACTAATACAAATATTAAATTGCATGCAGTCCTGACAGAATCAAATATCCCATTTGTATGGTTCAATCAAACTACAGTAGAGAATGTGAATCGTTTAATGATTCCCGACCAAAATGGCACACCAGTTAATTTAAATACCGGAGAATCTACAACTATCAATTTAACATTTACTCCTGATGCTTCTTGGAATATTGCCAATTGTGAAATGGTATTCTTCCTTCAGAATATGACCAGTAAGGAGATTTTACAGGGTGTGAAATATTCTCTTCCTGGCTTAGTTGGTGCTTATCCTGTATCGGTTGACCACATAGATTTTCCACAAACTTTTATTGGTGGAAGTTCCACGGTACCTATAACGATAACCAATTTTCTTGCTGAACCTGTAACTGGGACTATTTCTATAAATAATTTTGTCTTTAGCAGTAGTATCACCAATTTCACCATACCTGGAACTCAGTCACTAACGGTTGATGTGACCTTTACTCCTACTGCAGCAACAACTTATACTGGAACCTTAACGATTACCAGTAATCTTTATAATCATCCAGTTATTAATATTCCCTTAACAGGGACAGGATTTTTAAACCATGCACCAACCGCTACAAATGTGGTTATAACTGGTCCTCCCGTTATTTATCAACAGCTTACCGCATCATATACATTTTCGGATATAGATGGTGATGCAGAAGGTTCTTCAATTTATCAATGGTACAGAGTGATTGGTCAACCCCACCCTATTGAAGGAGCTAATCAACTTACTTATACTCCTACTGAAGAAGACCTGAATATACCTCTTGGCTTTAGAGTTGTGCCTGTAGATGAACACGGAATGAATGGTATCCCTGTAATGAGTGCTTTTACTATCCCTATCCAGGAGCTTCCACCTCCAAGAAATCTTCATGGTACCTATATTCCACCCAATACTGTGCAATTAACCTGGGAACCTCCACTTTATTTTGATGTGAAAGGACTAGTTGGCTATAGGTTATTTAGAGATGAACTACCCATTTCTACCATAACTAATCCCAGTATATTAAGTTTTTCGGATGTGGGAGTGCCTAATGGAACTCATCAATATTGGGTTTGCACTTTATTTAACAATCCTATGATGCTATCAGGACCATCCAATGTGGTTACTATCGTAGTAGGTACTGATATTGATGATCCTGCAGTTCCTGCTGTTACTTCAGTTAGTGTGTATCCTAATCCCAGTGTGGGAAATGTCTCTTTCTCTATTCAAACCAAAAGTAATGTACCTGCCCTTATGAGTGTCTACAATGTAAAAGGACAATTAGTGAAACAATTTAATATAATAACTGATGCCATAGGAAATGCTATCCTTTTCTGGGATGGTACAGATAATCAAGGTAGGAAAGTTGATAGCGGAGTCTATTATTATCGGTTAGAAGCTGATAAAGATAGGATTAGTGGTAAATTGCTGATGATTAAATAAAGAATATTCCAAAAAATATAAGATAACCCCCCGGAATTAATAAGTTCTGGGGGGATTCTTTTTACCTCCAGAGAAACGAAATGTATTTTCAGGAATCTGGATAAAGCGAGAGAAGTTTTTTGGTTAAGTACTCTCTGGAATATTATTCTATAACTTCCTTAGGTGGTGGAGGGTCATTTCTACGAGAATAGCAGATACGTAAGGCTTCTGCAATAGCTTGAGGATCTTCTATATAGGCATGAACACCAGTTTGAGTTTCATTAACTAAATCTGCTATAACTGAGTGTTGAGGTCCAACTGAAAGAATGGGTCTTCCGGCTCTCAATAGTTCAAAGATTTTGCCAGATAGAGTTTTTTTGGATTCCTCATTATTCTCTCTCATAACTAAATTAATATCAGCACCACAAAGATAATTTAATGCTTCTTTATGTGGTTTATAACCCTCATAAAAATATAAATCAAATCCGGTTTGTTTGATTTTCTCTAATAAAAAATAAAAGAGAATCTATAATTCCCATATGAATGAAATGAAGATCTGGAATTCCACTTAATATTATTGCTTCAAATAGTTTTATTGGATTTCCATAGAGAAAATCTGCCTTTCCCATATAAAAGAGAGTAGGATAAGAAAATTTAACCGGGTGAACATCCTTAAAATCTTCCTCATCATAACCATTGGTAATAGTGCATGATTTTGATGCTAACCAGGGATATTTTTGGGTATAATTATTTCGGTTTGAATCTGATACAAAAACTGCCATATCACAAGTTGTTAGAACTTTTTCATCCATTTTTTCAATATATCTTTGTCTGAAAGGAAGGATTTTTTTCTTCATATAAATTGCAAATTGCCAGGGATCACGGTAATCAGCAATCCAGAAAATTTTATTACCGAATTTTTTCTTGAGATGAATACCGGTCAAAAAAGAAGAATAAGGAGAAGCTGTTATATAGACATTTTTGATATTATGCTTTTTTATTAGCTGGATAGCTTTATGTGTAGCAAAAGGGACCCAGCCGATTTGTTTATCTATCGGGAAAAGAAGATCGTTAAAGAATTTTATTAGACGCCAAAACTGTCTTTCAATAGGATTTTGGGGAGTAGTTTCTTCAAAGCAAGTACTGTTATTTTAGCATATTCAGGTATTTTGATGCCCAACCCTCTAACTTTGTGGATATGAGCTTCTGCTGGTATTTCCGCTAAAAGACTATAGTCTATAATAGTATTAGTCGGTTTTTTAGGAACTATTGCATGTACTTCCCAACCCGTGTGACAGCTATATTTCAGAAATTTTAGGGGTCTTTGAACACCACTGCCACCACTTGGGGGAAAACTATTAATAATCATTAATAACTTATGATTGTTCATATACTTCTCTAACTTTTTTTATAAGATCTGATAACATAAATTGTTCCCTTACTTTTTGTTGTCCAGCATTGGCAATAGCTGCTGCTTTTTCAGGATGAGTTATGAGCCATTCTATTTTATTTGCAAGGTCTTCACTGTTACGAGGTTCTGCATATAGAGCCTCTTTATCCTCTTCAAATAGTCCATATATTCCTTCTCCTTTGATACCGATTACAGGTAAACTTGCATACATTGCCTCTAAGAAGACAATACCAAAAGTTTCACTATAGCTTGCAAGGACGAAAAGATCAAAAAGTGGATATATATTTCTCAGAATGCTATTTTCAATAGCACCAGTTAATAATACTCTGTTAGATAAATTTAAATTTTGTATTAGTTCTGTTAATCTTTGATGGTCTTTACCTTCTCCAACTATAACTAACTGTATATTTAACCCTTTCTGGAGAAGTTTATAGACTGCTAAAATAAGATAACCAAAACCTTTAGCTTCCAAAAGATTCCCTACAGAAATAATCTTATAAGCATCAGGAATACAGAGATTTCGGATAAATAAAAGTTCTTCTGGTTGAATGGGTGGAGTTGGAGATATTCCATTTCCAGTTACTGTGATTTTATTCTCTGGCATATAGGGAAGAATCCAATCTTTTAAGCGAGGATTAACAGTAAAGATATGATCCCAGTTACGAAAGGCTTTTAATAAAGTTTTCCGATAAAAGGGGATGAGACGGTTACCTTTTAATCTATCAGGATGAGAGCGAATATTATGAAGATATAAGTAAATATGAAAGTTAGTATGATCCAGCCAGGTCTTTAACCAGAAAAGCTCTGGGATATGATGATAATCGTGAACCTGTATTATATCAGGATTCCAAGATTTTATAATGTTCTTAACTTTAGGCAAAGCAAATAGGGGATATGTGATAAAAGAAGTAACAAAAATTGATTTTATTGAAGGAAAGAAAATATGAGTAATCTCAATATCTTTCTCTTGTTTGTGCTCAGTTTTCAGGGGATAAGGAAAAGATGTTGCAATTACTTTAACCTGATAATATTTTGATAATTCATTTGCATGTTCTTTTACAAAAACACCACATACGGGATTATAACGATGAGGATATAAATCTGTTATTAGTAATAGCTTTTTTTTACGGTTGGGTTGCTCTTCTCTGGACTTATTCATTTAGTTTATATACCCTAATAAATAAAGGAGTACAGTTAAAATAAGATTATTTCCCATAAATGTTATACATGTCGGATGTAGTGGTATCATTTAAATCATACTATCTTTATTATTGGTCATTATTCCTGTGAAAGCTATGAATCAAGATACTTTGAAAAATGGACCCTTATTTGAGGAAGCTGGATGAAAATGTATGGTTACCCTCCTAAGACTATCATGGAAATGATTCATAAGCCTTTCTTCAACCTTATGTGATATTTTATTCCCCTCATCCACAGTGATATTTCCATCTACTCCGATAATCATCTCAATAGTATATGAGGGACCAAATCTATGAACTCCTAAGTCTTCAATATCTCGTACTCCTTCCACAGACAAGGTTAATTCTCTCACTATATTTCCAAATTCTTTGTCTGGAACTGCATCCATAAGTTCTGAAGCAGATTGGAAAATGATAGAAATTCCTGTACGAACAATAAATATTGCTACAATTGCACCAGCAGCAGGGTCCATCCATAAGATTCCAAATTTAGCCATTATTACACCAACTATCACTGCTCCAGAAGCCATAATATCATTTAAATGGTCTTTAGCTAAGGCAAGAAGGGTAGGATTTTTAGTTAAGGTAAAGTTCTTCTTAGTATAAAAATATAAATAAATCTTCAGCATCAGAGTCAAGAAAGCGATTAATACCACAAAGGTTGAAGCAGATTGAAAGGGTTCTACTCCAGTCACAAGATCAAAGATTTTATTGAGGGATTGCCAGAAGATAGCGATACCCGTTGTAAGAATAAAAGCTCCAACCACTATAGCTGAAATACTTTCTAATTGTCTATGTCCATAGGGATGTTCAGAGTCAGCTGGTTTATTTGCCTGGCGCATAAAGAACTTTACTGCAAGATAATATACCACATCGGAAGTGGAATTGATACCATCGGCTAATAATGCTTGAGAATGACCAATAATTCCCACTATGGATTTTATAATGGCTAATCCTACATTGCAGAACAGACCAAGATTAACGGTTTTTCCGGTTATCTTATCTCTATCACTCATATCCTAATTCCATCACATCAACAAAATTAAGGTCAGGAAATTGAGCACGTAAGTAAGCTCTAAATTCTTGTGCTTCAATATCAGAAAATCCTAATCCCATAGAATTAAGAGCCCAGTTTCTAATGCGAAAAGGAATCAATGCCGTAGGATGATGTTGAGTATAAAAAAATTCCAGTCTTTTTAAACGAATTTTCAAGCAATTAGGATGACGAACAATTAATTGAGCTCCGCTCTGAGATAATATATTTTTTATATCCTGGTAGACCATATCAGTAATAGCACCAGGAATATAAATAGCTTCAGTGCTCTTGGAAATCATTTGCCTAAGTGGTTTAATATTACCTATGAGAGAGACTAATCCACTGGGTTTCCAGTTCCTTTCTTCATAAAGACAAATCTCCTCTGAATCAAGTAGAAACTTATATTCAGGAGAATTTGGAGTTACCAAAGTACTTTGTGGAATAGAATTTAAGATTTTTAATCTATTAACCTCATCCGTAATTTCATCTAAAGTGCCAAAATTGGCACCAATGACCATAATTACTGCATCAATATATTCTGATTGAGCTATGGATTTTCGGTCTATAGAACCATCTATTAGCACTTTTTCTGCACCATAATTCTGGATTAATTTTAGAGTTTGAATCTGTTCTTTGACAGTAGAAGGTCCCGTTATCTCAGTTTGCAAAGGAATAAGAGTTTTTGCCAGCCACAAAGGACGGTCTACTGAGAAAGGAAGTTTTGACAGCACGACTATCTGACAACCAAATTCATCTAATGTTGAGGTATCACAGCAAAATATGAAGTCTTTATCAAGAATTACAGGAGGTTTAGGAATACGAAACAAGAAATCAGTCTCTTCACCATCTATTCCCGTACTAAAAACTCCCCAGGTTCCTTTCTTTCTAAGGGAAATCAAATGATTGAGGAGGGTTGTTTTCCCTGCATTTTTGCAGATACCGACAATAGTAATCGCTTTAACACTTTCCTCTTCCAGCCAATTAAAATGAGAGGAACCAGCAAATTCAGCCATAATTAAGATTTCCGACGTTTCATCCGTGCTGTATCTGAGGGACCTATAAAGACTTTTTTACCTCTCAACAGAGCCATTACTCCTTCAGTGGATTGATATTCCGGAGCACAAAGTGATTGATATTTGCTATCATCCTCAACCACAAAATCTGGTTCAGTATAGGATATTATCATTCCCTCATAATTACGCAGAATAACTCGTCCGGGCATTTGAGAAATAACATAATTTGGCATAACGGGAATCTTTCCACCACCACCAGGGACATCAACTACATAAGTGGGAACACATAATCCAGAAGTATGACCACGTAATGATTCCATAATTTCTATACCCTTTGAGATGGGAGTGCGGAAATGGGAGATGCCTTCAGATAAATCACATTGATATATGTAATAAGGACGCACTCTGTTCTTTACCAAACCATGCACCAAAGCTTTCATCACATCTACATTATCGTTAATTCCTTTGAGTAAAACAGACTGGTTTCCCAATACAATTCCTGCTTCAGCGAGTTTGGCTAAGGCAGCACTGGATTCATTGGTTAATTCATGAGGATGATTGAAATGAGTATTTAACCAGAGGAACTTATATTTTTTGAAAATGGATATTAAGCTATCCGTTATTCGTTGAGGTAAAACAACAGGTAGTCTTGTTCCGATTCTAACTATATCAATATGGTCTATCTTTGCTAAGCGGTCTAAAACACTATCAAGACGCTCATCACTCAGAGTTAGAGGGTCGCCTCCAGAAAGGATTACATCTCGCACTTCTTTGTGTTCTGTAATATACTGAATGGCTTTTTCCACATTTTCTTTGGGCATAGGAGCATCAGTCTCTCCAGCTTTACGACGACGAGTGCAATGACGACAATACATTCCGCATTGATCAGTCAAAAGAAGCAATACTCTATCCGGATAGCGATGTGTCATACCTGGCACAGGAGCATCAGCATCTTCTTCTAAAGGGTCTCTCAGATCAGTGGGAGCGATATAACTCTCCTGAATCCGAGGAATACATTGCAGTCTTATTGGGTCCAAAGGATTATCAGGATTTATTAGTGATAGATAATAAGGAGTTATAGCCATCCTAAAAGAGAAAGTTTTGGATTGGGTAACGGCTTCTTCTTCAGGTTGTAATTCTATATATTTTCTTAAGGTCTCAAAATCGGTTATGCGATTTCTTATTTGCCAATGCCAATCATTCCATTCATCTTGAGTTGCTATAGAACGGATATTAATTGTATTAGTCATTTCTACTTTCTCCTTAATTTTCACCATAGCGTTCTTTGAAGATACGCATTAAAACAGGATTCCTACGAAGTAAATCCAGAGCAATCTCTGAATGATGATGAGCATATCCATTTCCTATCATCATATCCACATCAGCGCCAATTCCTTCAGCGCCAAGAGCTGCTTTGGTGAATGAAGTAGCCATAGAAAAGAAATAGACAATGCCACGATCTTTACATGCCATTATTGAAGGCAGTTCTGTATCTTCAATATTTACAACATTAATAACCACATCTGCCATTTTGCCGTTAGTTAGACGAGAAACTTCTTTTTGGATAGTTAGCGCATCTGTCGCATTAGCAATAATGACTTCATTACAACCTGTTTCTTTGCAGGTTGGTATATAATTAGGATTACGAACCACTCCTATAACTTTTCCGGTGATTCCAGCTCTTTCGCGGGCAACTGCGTTACATAAAATTCCACTTTTCCCATTTGCACCTAATATTACCACTGTATCACCAGGTTTAACCAAACGTTCTACTTGAGCTGGTGCTCCTGCAACATCAAAAACTGCAAGAGCCAGGGTTTCATCCATATCATCAGGTAATTTAGCATAGACACCACTGCTGAAAAGGATAGCCTGTCCTTCAACTTCAATCTGGTCTTTATCTAAAAGAACTCTTTTTACTTTATCTATTTTTAATGGAGTTAAGGAAAGAGAGACCAGAGTAGCTATCTTATCTCCTACTTTTATCTCTTCTTTCATCTCAAATTTATCACCTATTTGTGCTACTGTTCCAATAAGCATACCACCTGAACCAGTATCCTCATTCATATGTTTACCAGTGCGATTTACCAGGTCTATTGTGTGTTCTGCAAAAGCTTTCTCCAAGTCAGTATGTCCCTGTTCTTCCAATTTCTTTTTTATTTGGTGGAATGAAGCAGAATCAATATTTAATCTCGTTACATTAATGAGCAACTCATTATCCCAGATTTCACTCATATCGTTATCAAGCACTCTGGCTGGTTGTGGAAGCACTCCTTTAGGTTCCAAAACCCGATGTGTTCCATAACGACATCCTCCCGTTTTCATAATTAGCTCCTTTATTATTGATTTTTTTCTTTATTCAAGATTTTTAGCTTATCTTTAAATGTCAAGCAGAACAACAGGTTATAACTTCAAAGAATGGTATCAGGGTTGGGAAATATCAGGGGGGTTATTCTTTATTTTTTGCTCAACCGTTGGTGGAAGTTGAAATAGCTCTGGATAGGAAAAATCGTAATAATAGATACAAAGGTTTCCAGAAGGTGCATATCCATAGATTGCAACACGATGTTCATCAAAAATCCAGCAAATTTTTTCTTGCTCTTGGTCTAAATATACAGCTTTTCCATGTATCTTTTCCAGTTGTTCCAGCACATATTCATCCTGTTCCTGGGTATTATCCTTATTATAGCTTACAAACCATCCTACAACAATTTCTTTTATCGGATCAACAATTAAAATGATTGCATCTACGAAATTATTATAATCTGAACGGTAAGTGATTAGATTGCCTTCAATTTCAGATGCTAAAAAACCTTGATAACATAACAGCGAATCTGCTGTGTTAAGAGGGGCATCATAAGCAATGCCAAAAAGTCCTCTTTGTGCATTTAGACCTATAGCTAACAGTACGAGCAACATTAATAAATATAATCTTTTCATAATTTTTCCTTATATTTTAATCTCAATTCTTCGTCAATTAAAATCAGCTATCTAACCCCATAAAACAGTTAGTTTTTACTTTTATCAATCCAAAATAAAGCAATTAGAACTGAATTGATAGTTTGAATTTATACTTTGACAAATCCAGCCTTCTTTTTAATATTTGTCCACAAGAGGAAAAGATAATTATGACTTTCGTACATTTACATAATCACACTCAATATAGTCTACTTGATGGAGCTTGTAGAGTAGACCGTATGGTTAAATTGGCTAAAGAATATGGAATGCCAGCTGTAGCTATCACTGACCATGGTAATCTTTATGGAGCAATAGACTTTTACTTAACGGCAAAAAATGAAGGTATAAAGCCAATTATTGGAATGGAAGCTTATATTATAAATGGGGAATTGGATGATGAACATAGTAAATATGACCCCCGGTATCATCTTATCTTGATTGCCAAGGACTATACAGGTTACAAGAATCTTATTAAATTATCTTCTATCTCTTTTATTGATGGCTTCTACTACAAACCTCGTATAAGTAAATCCATATTGAACCAATATAATGAGGGGCTTATCTGTTTAAGTGGATGTATCAAAGGAGAAATTGCTAGCTTAATAGCACAGCATAAAATGGCTGAGGCTCATGAAACAATTGAATGGTATCAATCTGTTTTTGGAGACCGCTATTTCATAGAAATTCAGAATCATTGTCTGGATGAGGAAAAGAGTGTTATGCCAACTCTGATTTCTTTAGCAAAAGAAATGCATCAACCTATGGTTTTAACTAATGATTGCCACTATTTGCATAAAGAAGACTATGAGGCACATGATATCCTTCTCTGCATCCAGACAGGTAAAAGCTTAAACGATCCCAATCGTATGCGCTATGAGACAAATCAGCTCTATTTTAAGACTCCTGAAGAAATGAAATCCATCTTCCCGGAGGAGGAAGAAGCTTATACCAATACCTTGAAAATTGCGGATATGGTTGATTTGGAACTTCGCTATGACAAGTTTATGCTACCTAAAATTGACACTCCTTCCGAATATAAAGATATGGGAGAATATCTACGTGCTCTTTGTGAAGAGGGGTTGAAGCTAAAGTATCCTGAACCGAGCAAAGAAGTTCTGGATAGATTGAATTTTGAATTGGATGTGATCCATCGGATGGGCTTTGATGGCTATTTTTTAGTGGTTAAAGATTTGATAGATAATGCTCGTAAGCAAGGAGTTCCAGTAGGTCCTGGACGTGGCTCTGGAGCTGGAAGTATTGTAGCTTATCTGCTGAATATAACCCAAATTGACCCTATTAAGTATGGCTTACTATTTGAGCGGTTCTTAAATCCTGACCGGGTAAGTATGCCTGATATAGACATTGATTTTTGTGCGCAAGGACGAAGTAAAGTTATTGATTATCTCATCCAAAAATATGGACGGAATAGTGTCACTCAGATTGTCACTTTTAGCACCTTGCAAGCCAAGTCCGTATTTAAAGATGTAGCGAGAGTGCTGATGCTTCCAGCCAGTGAAGCTAATAATATTACTAAGACTATTCCTTTCGGAAAAAGTCTGGAAGAAGCCTATCAAGATTCTCCTGATTTTAGGAATCTTATTGATAACAATGAAATATATCAAAGCATCTATAAGCACAGTCTCGTGCTGGAAGGACTTATTCGTCAAACCGGCATTCATCCTGCGGGTGTAGTCATTGCTCCTGGTGATTTAAAAGAATATGTCCCCCTAACTCGTAGTACACAAAAGGGTGCAGAGAATAACATTCTCGTCCAGTACGAGGGAAAGTGGTTGGGTGAATTGAAATTTTTGAAGATGGATGTTCTTGGTTTAAAGACTCTCACTTTAATTCAGAAAACTATTGATATGGTAAAAGAATCACAGAATATAGATATTGATATTGATAATCTACCTCTCACGGATAAAAAGGTCTATCAGCTTTTAAGTAGAGGAGATACCGATGGGATTTTTCAGTTTGAATCGGAAGGTATGCGTAAGTATCTGATGGATTTAAAACCTAATATGTTTGAAGATTTGATTGCTATGGTGGCTCTTTATCGTCCAGGTCCAATGAAATTTATTGATACTTACATTGCTCGTAAACATAAGAGAGAAAAGGTCACTTACGACCATCCTATAATGGAAGCAACTTTAAAAGAGACCTATGGAGTTACGGTTTATCAAGAACAGGTTATGCGCATTTCTATGGAGATGGCAAATTTCACCAGGGGTGAAGCAGATTCTCTTAGAAAAGCAATGAGCAAAAAGAGTCTTGACCTCTTGATGCAATTTCAAGAAAAATTTATTCAGGGTGCAATTAGTAATGGCGTTCCTGAAACTGTAGCGGCTAAAATCTGGAATGATTGGTTAGATTTTGCTCAATATGCTTTTAATAAAAGTCATGCCACTTGTTATGCCTTGGTCGCTTATAGAACTGCATGGCTGAAAGCGCATTATCCAGTTGAATTTATGGCAGCATTACTTTCTTTAGAGGATGACCCAGTCAAGATTCCAGTAAAGATAGAAGTATGCAAGTCTATGGGTATTAAGATACTACCTCCAAACATAAATAAAAGTGAAAGGGAATTCAGTGTTCATGGAAAGGAAGTATTGTTCGGATTGAAGGCTATCAAAAATCTGGGTGAAGCTGCTATAAATGCCATCGTAGAAGAACGGCAGAAAAATGGTCCTTTTACCAATATCTATAATTTCTGTTCCCGTTTGGATAGCACGGCAGTAAATAAGACGGTACTGGAAAGCTTAATAGCCAGTGGTGCAATGGATGAACTGGAAGGAACACGTGCTCAGAAATGGGCAGTTATAGAAGAGGCTCTATCTTATAATACGGGTGAACAAAGAGATAAACGAGTAGGTCAAACCTCACTCTTTGATATAATTAGTGAGGATGATGAAATGGATGATTATCCACCATTACCGGAGGTAGAAAAATGGAGCTATTCCTATCAATTGGAAAAAGAAAAGGAAGTCCTCGGATTTTACTTAGGTGGTCATCCGCTTTATGAGTATCGTCACCTTATTCAGTATTTATCTAATGCCAATTCTAAATCAACCAGAGAACTGGAATCTAAGAATCTTCGGTTGGTGGGGATAATTACTTCTATAAACAGGAAAAGGGATAATAAGGGTAATCTCTATGCTTTTGTTGAGTTTGAAGATTTATCTGGACCCTTTGAAGTGGCTCTCTTCAATAAAGATTTTGAAACTTTTTATCCTCTGCTGGTTACAGGCAAAATATATTTCATTTCAGGAACTAAATCAGGTTATACTGGCAATGATGAGAGTCTCTTACGGATAAGTCCACAAAAAATTGTTCCTCTGGAAGATTGGAATAACATTTTGAAGGGTGAACTTAGGTTGAATTTACCTCTGGAAAAATTATCTACGCGTTTTCTGGAAGAATTTGATAAATTGGTAAATAATAACGAAGGCAATTTCTCACTTAAAACTATTATCTATACCGATGATGGGGATAATTATAAACTGGAAGCAGCAAAACACATTTTTCCCTCTAATGCTTTGCTGGAATTACTGGTAAATAATAGATTAGACTTCAATCTGAGGCTATTTGAAGATGAAAAAAGCGGCTAAGCTCGCACTTTTATTTATTTTAATTAGCAGCTCTTTATTAGCTCAGGAAGTTATATATGAGCATTATGCTGATGGGGTAGATTTTTGGGTGCTTATTCCTTATAATTCTCTGGTTTTTAAGCATAACTCCAATTCCGCAGTATATAATTTAAGCATTGAAATTAAGAATAAAAAGACAAAAGATAAATTTAATTATGAAGAGACTATTTCTGTTCCCAGACGAGAATGGTTACAAGATACCGCCATTCCCATACATTTTCAAGCTGAGTTAGCTCCGGGAAAGTATGAAACTTTGTTGAGGTTTAAGAACTTGAATTTGGGGAATAAAACTGATTTGAAAAGAACCTTTATCCTGGATAATAAATATACTTCCATTGGTCAGCCATTTATATTTGTTTTTAAAGAGGGTATTCAGTTTCAGCCATCAGATTTAACACGATTACCATCTGAGGTAGATAGCTGTATCCTTCAGCAAAAATTTAGTGTTTTACCTGATAGTATTCAAGTATTTTCATCGCTTAATTCTCAAATTTTTAATTATCCGAGAGGCAAATATCAATGTGACCTAACTTTATGGGTTAATCAAGATAATGTGGATTTCCTAAAGATTGTCTTCTTTGAGGATAATGTTTTTTATGAAATGGAACCTTTTTACTACAGTCCCTGGTTCTATTTTAATGCGATTTATAGCTATGAAGATCAAATCCAGCAAATTAGGTATATTGCAAATCAAAATGAATGGAATAAAATCAGAAAGGCTTCACCAGAGGAATACCCTGAAATTATAGAGCAATTTTGGCAAAATCATGACCCCAGTCCAGGAACAACAAGAAATGAGTTCCGTGAAAGCTTTTATCAAAGAGTTAGAATTGCCGATGAAAGATTTACTGTTCATAAAAAATTGAAGGGTTGGAAGTCCGATCGTGGTAGAATATATATTAAGTATGGCGAACCAGATGAAGTTTATAGTGAAGTTCACCCTTTAGACCTTAAACCCTATATCGTTTGGGTATACTACAAACCCAATCGGGTATTTGTGTTTATGGATAGGGGTGGTTATGGCCAATATGAATTAAGGAATAAAGATGAAGAGTTTTAAATTATTTATCGTGATAATCTTGTTAGTTGCATGCGCAGGACCGATATTTGCCCAGTCTCTTACTATTCATATCAGTCCTCACAGGTATTTGAGTAAGGATAAAGCTACTATCGTTAATCTGGATTATCAAGTTCCCTATAATAACCTTAAGTTTGTTAAACATAAAAATGGCTATTATGCTGAATTAGATATTAATATAGAGGTATTGAAGAATGATTCTCTTATCTTTCAGAAAAATATTAGGGATAATATAGGTATTTCCAATCAATTTGATGCTAAGTCGGATAAAGCTTATTTGAACCGAGTTAGTTTTAGTCTGGATCCAGGTTCCTATATATTTCGGGTTAATGCCTTAGATATAAATTCTAAAAAAAGTTCCACTTATTCTTTTCCTATTGAAACTCTCTCACCCGAGACGATTTTAAGTGATATAGAATTGTGCAGTGTGGTGCGTCCTGATAGCAGTGCCTTTTTAGAAAAATTTCATAGAGGAAAGACCCTTTATCAGAGTCAACCCTCTCTTATTTTTGAAAAGAGGGATAATCCTTATGTATATCTCAGTTTTGAAGTATACACCAATGAATCTATGCGTCAGGATGTGGGGATTTTAATTCTAACTGTGCAAAAGGATAGTATCTTAATCGTTGATGATATGATAGATTTTATCGCCCATAGCGATAACGAAAGAATCACTTTAACTATACCACTAACAGATATTGAAGCGGGAAAATATAACGGAAACATTACCATACAGATTGGCGAACTTAGCGAAGAACGAAATTTTGAATTCTTTGTTACTGAACCTAAAATTCAATATTATTATGTTTTCGTAAATCCTGATGATGATTATAAACTACTTAGATACTTTATGGGTGAAAGTGCTCCTGGAAACTGGAAAACTTATTCCTATGATGCAAAAAAACAGTATGTGAACCGTTGCTGGGTTAAACTGGCTAATGCGAATCAGGTAAGCCCTGAATCTTTTATCCAGACTATTCGTGAAAGAGTGGATTACGCTAATAAACATTTCAGCCATTTTAGCGATGGATGGACTACAGATATTGGTAGAATATATATTAGACACGGTGAACCGGATGATGTGGAAAAAGGCACTACCCTGGATGATACTCGTTTCGTGCGTAAAGATTTTCAAATCTGGAAATATAGAAGTAGATTCAATGCTGTATACCTTTTCTTAGATATACAGATGAATGGTAATTATAAACTAATTTATGTGAATGGAGATGAACGGGAAAGTTCTAATCCTAACTATATGTATTATCTCGGTGATGATTTTGATACCTCTCTACTTAGGAACTGATATCCTGATAAATTAAGAGTTTTTCTCTCCTGGTTTCAGATATAGAAGATACTAAAGTCTTCCTAAAATAATTATATAAAAGCATAATACTCATTATTACCAATAGAATACACCAAGTGAGTAGAAAAATCACTTTATATTACTATCACTTATTCTTTATATAAGTTATGATTACGCCTCATTCTATTCTTATTCCTTGCTTGTTCTTAGGTCTTTCTTAATTAAAGAACCAAGAGAGAGCTAAGAAAGAGCTAAGATAGAGTTTGGAAGATATTGAATGGCAGATAAATAAGAAAATAGCAATTTGAAAGAAAATACATACTATTTCAAATATAGATAGCGATAGCTTTTTGATGGTTTATATAGAGGTTATCTGGCAAAAATTAATGGTCGGGATGACAGGATTTGAACCTGCGACCACTTGAACCCCATTCAAGTACGCTAGCCGGACTGCGCTACATCCCGAACCATAAAAAACACAAAACTAAAACTAAGGTTTTTTGACAAGGGAAAAGTGCAACTTAATTTAGTTTCTTTTCTAAAAGATTAGAAAATCCTTGACTTTTTTACTATAAAATTCAATATAATAGTAAGGAGGTGAAAAATGAAGATTAAATATTACGGTCATTCAGCTTTTGAAATTACCAGTAATGCAGGGCAAAAAATCCTTATTGACCCCTTTTTAGATGGGAATCCACTTTCACCGGTAAGAGCTGACCAGGTTAAAGCAGATTTTATAATTCTTTCTCATGCTCATAGTGACCATTTAGGTGATACTATCAGGATTGCCAAAAGAAATGATGCGATAGTTATAGCAATAGCAGAATTAGCAGCATATTTAGCGGGTAAGGGATTAAAAACACATGGTATGCAAACTGGCGGAAGTCATATTTTCCCGTTTGGTAAGGTAAAGTTCACCCTTGCTTTGCATGGAAGTAACACTCCTGATGGACATTATGCAGGACCAGCTGCAGGCGTTTTATTATGGGTAGATGATTCCTGTATCTATCATTGTGGAGATACCGGTCTTTTTGGTGATATGAAATTGATTGGGGAAATGAATTCTGTAGATTATATGCTGGTTCCGATAGGAGATAACTTTACTATGGGTCCTGAAGATGCTATCAAAGCAGTAGAATTTGTATCACCTAAGATTATAATTCCAATACATTACAATACCTGGCCTCTTATTCAGGTTGATGCTGAAGCCTTTTCCGAAAAAGTAAAAGCCCTGGGAAAAGAATGTATTCTACTTAAACCAGGAGAAGAGATACCCTGATCAAAAAAAGAGATTTAGAAAACTATTAAAAAGAAAAAAATACCCCCTTCTTTTTCTTTCATCTAAATAAGAAAAGAAGGGGGTAATATTTTAATTAAAAGAATAGAAGCTTCACCAATATTGCAACTAAAAGAGCGGAATTTATAGTAGACCACACAATAATTAGTTTTCTTAGTTTATAAACCTGCAGACGATTTTCTTGCACTTTTCTTTCCATACGAACTAATAGATTTTCCAGTGTTGAAATTGTGTCATTGCTCTTAGTCTTTACGGGTGCAGTTATATTTGGTATTAAATAACGACTCACTTCTATAAATAAAGGTAGAATGAGCGGGAATATCTTTTTAAAATTAAATTTAGCCATAGAGCGTACTCCTTAAAATTTATATCCTAAGTTACCATAAAGTGTTCCACCCAGAACAGCATGAGTAGAATATGATAGGTCTAAGTTAAGTCCCTTAAGATCAAATCCCACTCCAGCATTCCAGGTAGCTGGATTGGAATGCACTCCAAACCTAATTGCTAAAGGTTCCAGCAGGCGGACTTCCACTCCTCCCATAAATTCAGTCTCTTTGGCAAAATCCTTTTTTACTTCAATTGTGGTAATCACCTGATTATATGGGATATAAGAAAGTCCAAGAGCTAAACGACTCGGTAATTCATTTTGATTGGTATCACCCATAACTGCTTGATTGATATTGCTCACACTAAAACCAAGTTTAGTTCTTTGATGAAGTATAGCCGTAGCTCCCAGGTCTAAACCAAAAGCATCATCAGCTTCTTCTTCGGAAAAATCCAGACGATAATAATTAAGAGCATAACCCACACTTATCTGTGAATGAACATCACTTTGAAGATTGAAAGAATGACCCGCAGACCAGATTTGTTCGCTCATCAAGTTCTCATCTTCAAAATTGACATCAAACAGTCTTGCTCCAATAGCTACGGTTCCCAGTTTCTTGGGAAGCTTAACACCTGCTGCTACTGTTTTATACTCTGAAAATTTTTGATTGTAGAGACGACTGAATCCTGCTTGAGCTTCATAATTAACATTAATCAAACCTGCTGGATTGAAAAATAGAGAATTAACATCATCTGCTACGCCAGTATAAGCTCCACCAAGAGCACGAGCCCGAGCAGAAGGAATATAATCATCAAATACGGCAAGCAGCAAAGCTGTCTGCATCAGAATAAAAGCAAGAATTAGTATTTTTTTCATTTTCATTTCTCCCCGAGCTTATTTCATTATAGATTTAACCACAATAGGTTGAACAGTTTCCTCTTTGTGTCCTGTGCTACGTTCAATTATTTCTAAATGACAATAATAAAGACCAATAGGAACTCTTCTCATCATATAATCACGACCATCCCACTGGAAGCTTTCAATTCCTAAAGGACTACTGATATTTTTATTAATTGGAGTAGCAACTAAACGTCCTTGTGCATCATAAATCCGAACAATAGCTTTAACATTTATGCCAGAGCTTGAGCTTTTGCAACCGTATTCTATGGTAAGTTTTTCATTTAGCTCTGGATTGAAGATGTTCTTATTGGAACTCGGATTTTTAATATTTAGCCAGGCTATACTTTTACGGATAGGCACAAGAATTTTTCCATCAGTTAGAGCCTGAATCTGAGTATTATCATAGAAGAAAGAAACGAGGTCTATGACGGATTCACCATAGTCTACTGGTTTAAGACATAATTTAAATAACACATCTTCATCTGCTATAGAAGTAATAGGTTCCATTGACTGATAGCTGATATGAATCAAGGAGCCATCTTCTGACAATTCTACGGTTGGCTCTTGAGCAGTCATCGTTCCTGTTCCATATTTTACACTGTTAAACTTAACCTTACTGGCATCAATTTTAATATTTGTCGTATAGGAACTAACGAACCATTCTGGTTTTATTCTTGAAGTCAAGATGGGAATATCTATTTCTGTATTAATGTCTGCAGTAGTTGTTTGAACCTTGATCATAGCATTTGAGACATTATCCTCTTTCACTATATCATTCATATCACGAGGATTGATGGCATAATTACTAAAAGAATAATCTACCACTCCTTGAATACGAGCCCAGCGTTCTCCCACGGTCATTTGAGGCCAGGAAAATCCAGTTCTGGGAAAACATTGATCGTCAATCTGGCATTGTCCCGTTCCATCATTCACATAAAACTCATTATAACTTGTAGGTAGAGAAACAATGGTCACATTCTCCACTTTTACAAAAACACCTTCCCATTGTTCAGCTGTAGAGCTGGAAGATAAGTCACCAGTATTTATTAGAGTTGGTGGAGGAATGGGATTTCCCTGACTTATTACCCGGTAACCTGTGGTAGGTGACATCTCAGTAAAATTATAATATTCAGTAATCGTACCTGTAACTTCAACTTCATCTCCTCGTTGGGGATGAAATTGATTGGTATAAATCAATAAACCACTCCAGGGACCTCCTTCAGGATCAGAGATAAAAAAACCAATATTACTGGTACTTGTTCCAGTATAGAATAGCTCTACCACAACAATACCTCTAACTGTGACAGTTCTACCTACATAAGGAGAATCACCAGAGGTAGAAGTAGTGTATTGAATATCGTGACAGGTGTAAACCTGAGCAAAGAGTCCCAATGCTGTGGTTAATACCAGAGCACAAAGTAAAATTTTTTTCATTATAGCTCCTTATCTAAGATTTTATCATTAGTCTCAAGAAGTGGTTCAGCCTCTTTCCTTTCTGCCTTCTTTCCACTAATAAAGATTAAATCATAAATTAATAGACACATTCCAATAAAGATTGCACTGTCTGCCACATTAAAGACAGGAAATCTATCCATTCCTTTGATTATGTTAGGAATATCAACGCTTATAAAATCAGTTACCGCACCAAAAATTGGTCGGTCAATAAGATTATTACCTATAGCACCACCAAGCACCAATCCAAATGCTATAACCTGAATTCTGTTCGTGGATTGATATAATAGCCAGATAATGAAGATAATGGCTATCACCGATACAGCTATGAAAAAACCTTTATTCCATAAAGGATTGGGCAAGGATAGACTAAAAGCTGCTCCACTATTTTGCAAGTGAAAAATCTGGAAGGTATCTCCGAACCATTTTTCACCGACATTTATCCAGCTATAAAGCGGTAGCTTATTTCGGACCACCGCTTTAGTTACCTGGTCCAGAATAATGACCAGAGACATAACAAGATAAGCCGGATAAGTCTTAACTTTAGCCATTAGCTATTTTCTTTGTTTACGCTTCTTATCTTCCATCTTTTCCATACAGTTAACGCAATAATGAGCATAAGGAATGATTTCTAATCTGGATTCGCTAATATTTTTCCCGCACATTTCACAGATGCCATAAGTTCCATCATAGATTTTCTGTAGAGCTTCTTTCAGTAAACGAACTTTTTCTCGTTCTTGTTCCATAAGCATTACAGATTGTTCCATTAAATGTGTATCTGAACCCTGGTCAGCCTGATGAAAGGCATAGGAAGAAAGATCACCACTGCTTTCTTTAGCGCCTAAACTCTGACCTTTACTAACCTCTTCAATATAAGCAATACTTTCTTTTAATTCTTGCTGAATGAGTTCCTCAAATTTCTTCAACTTCTCTGGAGACATTGATTTTGCAGCCATCTTTCACTCCTGTGCTAAATAAAATATTTAAAGTTCCTTCAATCCTATATACTAAGTTATGTCAATGAAAATATACTTATGAAAAATGTATATTTTGGACAAATTCAGCGATTATGGGCAGTAAATTAGCAGAAGCCTTTTCTGCATTATGACGAATTTCTTCCTGACTGTGAGCCTGATTGTGGAATAGATTACTATAATTAGTTACAATAGAAAAACCAAGTACTCGCATTTGAGAATGACGTGCCACAATAACTTCCGGAACTGTGGACATACCTACTAAGTCAGCACCCCAGCTGGCAAAAGCAGCACATTCTGCTTTAGTCTCAAGACTGGGACCGCTTACTGCAATATAGACACCTTTATGAAGGGGAATACCTTTGTGCTGTGCTATCTTTTCACATTGCTCAAGGTATTGCTGATCATAAGGATTATTCATACTGGGGAATCTTTCACCAAGTGCATCATCATTGGGTCCAATTAAAGGATTAGTTCCCATAAAGTTGATATGGTCAGTAATGAGTACCAGTGAAGCGGGAGAGAGATTTTCGCGTAAACTTCCTGAAGCATTGGTTACAATTAGAGTTCTTATTCCCAGTGCAGCTAAAACGCGAGTGGGGAAGACCACCATTGGCATCGGATAACCTTCATAATAATGAAAGCGTCCTTGTAAAAATATCATCGGAATACCTTTCAATTCTCCCAAAATAAGATTGCCTTTATGTTCTGGTGCAGTAGTAGAAACAAAACCAGGGATTTCAGCATAGGGGATTTTAGCTCTGATTTCACTTTGTTCTGCAATAGCATTTAATCCTGTTCCCAGAATCATAGCCACAGAAGGGATTAGTGGTAGTTGTTCTTTCAACCAACTTGCTGTATATTGATAATCCAGATTCATTAGTTTTTATTATCCTCCACAGTGGGTTTACGGGTTGGACTAATCTCCTCTTTAATCTGTTTAAAATCTGCATCCAGAAGAGGTTCTCGCTCCTTTGCCAGGAGAGGGTCTTTTTCAATGCGTTCCTTGAATGTATTTAGTTCACTTCTAAATTGCATTAAGAACTGTCGTTTTTCCTCTTTTAACTGAATATATTGTTGTTCCAGCACAGCCAGATATTGTTTCGCTTCCTGTATAGCACGGGTAGCTTTAAGTTCAGCTTCATGAATAATATTTTCTGCTTCTTTTCTTGCATTAGCAATGATATCTGCCTTTGTCTTTTCAGCAAAGACCAGTGTGCGACTGATTAATTCTTCCCTTCTTTTCAATTCTTCCACTGCACTACTTGCCTGAATAGCTTCCTGTTGAACTTCCACTTGCATTTGTTCCCGGCGTTGCAGTTCTTTTTCCTGTCGCCTTTGATAATCTTCCAGTTCATTTGCAAGTTGTTCCAGAAATTCTTTCACTTCCTTTTTGCTATAACCAAACATAGTGGTGGAAAATTCCTGATGCCGTATAT
>ENA-UPTA01001771-UPTA01001771.1-activated-sludge-metagenome-genome-assembly--contig:-NODE-1771-length-23322-cov-9.399579_pt1 | contig 23322 bp, 22 predicted proteins | sample MGYA00238184_ERZ773361 | MGnify/ENA primary metagenome ERZ773361 (study PRJEB29100, sample SAMN05720205) | activated sludge metagenome | isolation source: anaerobic digester from wastewater... | reverse complement strand
CCCCGCCGCGCTCGTTGATCATGTCGATCGCGTACTTGGTGCCGAGGTAGCCGGCATAGGACCCGCCGGCCGCCAGCGGCCCGGTCAGGTCGTACACGACGCCGATCTTGATCTCCTTGCCCTGCGCAAGCACGGTGCCGGTGGCGCACCCCAGCGCCAGTGCCGCAATCAGCTTCTTCATCTCGTCTCCTCCAGTCGCCTGGTCATGTGGCCCGTGGTCTCTGCGGACCGTGCAGGCCGGGCGGTTGCCCGTTGTTCGGTGTTCGGGCGGCGCGCAGTGCGCCGGCCCTCGATCATGCCTGATTTCAGCGCATGAAGTTCCGCACGTAGTCGGCGCCGAGGCCGACCCGCTCGAAATGCGCGCGGTACTTCTCGATGCGAGTGAACACATCGTCGAAGCCGGTCGAGTTGCCGTCCGGGTCCACGTACATCAGCGACCCGTGGATCATGAACAGCGTCAGCATCTCACTGCAGTCGTCCGGCACGGTCAAGGTATGGGTTTCCCCCGGTGGCTCGTACACGTAGCTGCCCTCCTCGGCGACCCAGTCGTGCTCGAGGTAGTACCAGCGCCCCTTGAGCACGTACGCATGCACCTGCCCCGAATGACGATGCCGCTGCAGCACGCCCGAGCGCTTCACCTTCAGCACGTGCGCGTAGAACCCGCCGGTCGGGTTCAGGTGCAGCGGGCGCGACCAGATGTCCGGGGCGATCGGCGCCCACAGCCGTTCGTCCGACGTGAGCACGTCGGGCAGCATCATGTCGGCGGCCATGCCCCAGGGCTGGGGCTTGCGGAAGGCCTCCGGCCGGCGGGCGATCGCGGGTTCGACGGGTGTGTTCATCGCGGCTTCCTCGAAGTGATGGGCGGACTGTAATCGAGCGCACGCTGCGCACGCAAACACCGTGGTTTCGAACATCGAACCTGCCGCAGGCCGATGCTATGCTCGACGCGAGCACACCATGCAGGAAACCGTCATCACCTGGGCCACGCCGGCGTTCTTCGCGCTGATCGCGATCGAACTGCTGTGGAGCCTGCGCGTGCGGCGCACCGTCTACCGGCTCGACGACGCGCTCACCTCGATCGGGCTCGGCGCGCTGTCGCAGGTGGCGGGCGTGTTCATGCGGCTGCTGCGCATCGGGGTGTATGCGCTGGTGTTCCAGGCCTTCGCGCTGGCGGCGTGGCCGACCGAGGCCTGGTGGTCGCTGCCGCTGGCGCTGGTGTTCTACGACTTCTGCTACTACTGGCACCACCGCTGGATGCACGAGATCGGCGTGGCCTGGGCGGCGCACGTCGTGCACCACTCCAGCGAGGACTACAACCTGTCGACCGCGCTGCGGCAGACCGCCACCGGGCCGCTGCTGGGCTGGATTCCGTACGTGCCGATGGCGCTCGCCGGCGTGCCGCCGACACTGTTCGCCGCCGTCGGGCTGATCAACCTGCTGTACCAGTTCTGGATCCACACCGAGCTCGTCGGCCGGCTCGGCTGGTTCGACCGGGTGTTCGCATCCCCGTCGAACCATCGCGTGCACCATGCCGTGAACGACGCCTACGTCGACCGCAACTACGGCGGCGTGCTGATCCTGTGGGACCGCCTCTTCGGCACGTTCCAGGACGAGCGCAGCGACGATCCGCCGGTCTACGGCACGCGCGCGCCGCTGCGCAGCTTCGACCCGCTGCGCGCCAACCTCGAGGTCTACGCTTCGCTGGCGGCCACCAGCCGTGCGGCCCGGCGCTGGATCGACCGGCTGCAGGTCTGGGTGCGGCGGCCGGGCTGGCGGCCCGCCGACGGCTCGGCCGGCACGACGGCCCCGTTCGCGCTCGCGGCGCGGCAGCGCTACGCGCCGGAGGCGGGGCGCGCGGTGCGCCGCTACGCCGTGCTCCAGTTCGCCGTGGTGCTGGCGGCGAGCGTGCACGTGCTCCAGATCCACGCGCGCACGCCGGTGCCCGAACTGCTTGCCTACGTGGCCTGGGTGATGCTGTCGCTGAGCGGCATCGGACGCATGCTCGGGCGCGAGCCCGGCGGCTGGGCGATCGAGGCGGCGCGCCATGCCGCCGTCGCCGTGGCGCTGCCGCTGGCGGGGCGCTGGTTCGCCACGGGTGCGCTGCCCGCCTGGGCGCTCGCGCTGGCGGCGGCCGCTGCCGCCGGCTGCGCGGTCGTCGCGTGGCGCATCGGCCGCGACGACCTGCGCCGGCGCGCCGCCGACGCGTTGCGCGCGCGGGGCACCGACGACGCCCGCGCCGACGCCGCACGCACCGCCTGACCGACCGGCCCGCCAACCGACCGAACCACCGATCGACCGATCGAACGCCATGCCGATCCTCGCCGCCACCGCGCTCGCTGCAGCGTCGACCATCGCGGGCAAGCTGCTCGGCCTCGCGTGGATGGTGTGGGTGTTCAAGCCGCTGACCACGCTGCTGATCATCGCCGTCGCAGCCGCCCGCCTGCGCGACGGCGGGCCGTATGCGCGCGCGGTCTGCGCGGGCCTGCTGCTGTCGCTGGCCGGCGACGTGCTGCTGATCCCCGACGGTCTGTTCGTCGCCGGACTGGTCGCCTTCCTGCTGGCGCATGTCGCCTACCTCGTCGCGTTCACGCGCGACTGCCCGCCGCTGGCGCGCCGCGGGCCCTTCGCTGCGGTGGCCGCCGTCGCGGCCGTGCTGCTGACCGTGCTCTGGCCCTCGTTGCCGGCCGGACTGCGCGTGCCGGTGCTCGCCTACGTGCTGATGCTCGGACTGATGACCGCGCAGGCACTGGCGCGCGCGCGGCACCTCGACGACCCGCATGCGCGGCGCGCGGGCATCGGCGGCGTGCTGTTCCTGTGCTCCGACGCGCTGCTGGCCTTCGACCGGTTCCATGCACCGCTGCCGCTGGCGGCCCTCTGGGTGCTGGGCACCTACTACCCGGCGCAGATGCTGATCGCGCGCTCGATTAACATGCGCGCCCATGTCCGCGACACGCCCACCCCGCCCCGCCGCCCCGACTGACGACGCCACCGGGACCCCGACCGCACAGGCCCTGCTCGCGGCGGCACGTGCGCTCTCCGACACCTGCCACCACCTGCGGTTCACGCCGCCGGTCACGCACGTGTACAACCCGCTCGACTACGCGTGGGACGCCTACGAGACCTACGTGCGACGGTTCGGCGCCGGGCCGCGGCGGGTGGTGTTCCTCGGCATGAACCCGGGCCCGTTCGGCATGATGCAGATCGGCGTGCCGTTCGGGGAGGTCGCGGCGGTGCGCGACTGGATGGGCATCCGCGCGACGATCGCGCGGCCCGCGCACGAACATCCCAAGCGCCCGATCCAGGGGTTCGACTGCACGCGCTCGGAAGTCAGCGGCCGGCGCCTGTGGGGATGGGCCGCGCAGCGCTTCGGCCGTGCCGAAGACTTCTTCGCGCAGAGCTTCGTGCTCAACTACTGCCCGCTGGTGTTCCTCGAGGCGTCGGGTCGCAACTTCACGCCCGACCGCCTGCCGGCCGCCGAGAAGCGGCCGCTGGAGGACGCCTGCGACCGGCACCTGCGCGCGGCGATCGACGCGCTGCAGCCCGAGTGGGCGATCGGCATCGGCGGATTCGCCGCGCAGCGGCTGCAGGCCGTGCTCGGCCCGCGTGCGGTGACGGGGGCGGGCGCCGCCGACGATGCGCGCGGTGCACGTGATGCGCGCGCGGCACGCGTGTCGCCGCCTGCGATCCGCATCGCCCAGATCCTGCATCCGAGCCCCGCGTCGCCCGCGGCCAACCGCGGCTGGGCCGAAGCGGTCGACCGCAGCCTGGAAGACCTGGGCGTGTTCGGACACGTCCGCCCGGCATGAAGGCGCTGTTCGCCGCGACGATCGCGCTGTCGGCCTTCCTGCTGTTCCTGGTCCAGCCGATCATCGCGCGGCAGATCCTGCCCTGGTTCGGCGGATCGGCCGCGGTCTGGACCACCTGCATGGTGTTCTTCCAGCTCGCGCTGCTGTCCGGCTATCTGTACTCCGATCTGGCCGCCCGGCGCCTGCCGCCGCGCCGTCAGGCGCTGCTGCACGCGGCGCTGCTCGCGGCCAGCCTGGTCTGCCTGCCGATCGTCGCCGACGCCGCGTTCAAACCGGCCGACGCCGACGCACCGATCGCCCGCATCCTCGTGCTGCTGACCGTCACCATCGGCCTGCCGTACGTGATGCTCGCCACCACGGGCCCGCTGGTGCAGAGCTGGTTCGCACAGCGCTATCGGGGCGCCCGCGTCTATCGCCTGTATGCGCTGTCGAACGTCGCGTCGATGCTGGCGCTGCTCGTCTACCCGCCGCTGATCGAACCGCTGGCCGGCGCGCGGGCGCAGGCGCTGGGCTGGAGCGCGGGCTATGCGCTGTTCGTGGCGCTGGCGCTCGCCGCCACCTGGGGCGGCTGGCGCGCGCGCCAGGCGTCCGCCACGGCCGACGGGCCGCCGGCCGGCGCACGCATCGGCGCCGCACCGGCCACCACGGCCGGCACGACGGCCTCCACCGACGAACCGCCGCCCGGGTGGCGCGCGCGGGCCACCTGGAGCACGCTCGCGGCGCTGGGCACCGCGCTGCTGCTGTCCGTGACCACGCACATCGGCCAGAACGTCGCCTCCGTGCCCTTCCTGTGGCTGCTGCCGCTGTCGCTGTACCTGCTCACCTTCATCCTGTGCTTCGACGGCGCGGGGTGGTACCGCCGCGGCTGGATGCTGCCACTGGGCCTGCTGCTGGGGGTGGTGATGGTGGCCGGGCTGCAGTGGCGCATCGACTGGGCCACGCTGCGTCCGCAGCGCGGGCTGCTGCCGCTGTGGGAGGCCGTGCCGCTCTACACGGCCGGCCTGTTCGTGCTGTGCATGATCTGTCACGGCGAGCTGGTGGCGCGCAAGCCCGGGCCGCGGCATCTCACCGCGTTCTACCTGATGGTGTCGGCCGGCGGCGCCGCGGGCGGCCTGGCCGTGGGCATCGCCGCACCGCTGCTGCTGTCGTGGTACTGGGAGTTCCCGGTGGCGCTGCTGGGCGTGACGGCCATCGCCGCGCTGCTGTCGCGCGGCGGGCTGCGCTGGATGGCGGTGGCCGCACTGTGTGCCGCGGCGGCGGGGTTCGCCGATCACGTCCGCGGCATCCGCTCCGACACGCTGGAGCTGACCCGCAACTTCTACGGCGCGATGCGGGTCAAGGCCACCGGGCTGGAGCACGACCCGAACGCCGTGCTGCGGCTGATGCACGGCGTGATCAACCACGGCGAGCAGTACCGCACCGAGACACGCCGCACACGCGCCACCACGTACTACGGCGCGCCCTCCGGCATCGGCCGCGCGCTGCAGGCCGCGCGCGACCCGGCCGGGACGACGCCGCTGCGCGTCGGCGTGGTGGGGCTCGGCGTCGGCACGCTCGCGGCCTACGGCCGCAGCGGCGACACCGTACGCATGTACGAGCTCGATCCGCAGGTCGAACGCCTGGCCCGCACCCGGTTCGACTTCCTGCGCGACAGCGCAGCCACGATCGAGACGCGGCTGGGCGACGCGCGCCTGGTGCTCGAGCGCGAGGCGCCCGCCGGCTTCGACGTGCTCGCGATCGATGCGTTCTCGAGCGACGCGATCCCCGTGCACCTGCTCACCCGCGAGGCGATGCACACCTACCGGCGCCACGTGAAGGAGGGCGGCGTGATCGCCTTCCACGTCAGCAACCGCTACCTCGACCTGTCGGGGGTGGTGCGCGGGCTGGCGGACGCGATCGGCTGGCCCGCACTGCGCGTGATCCACGATCCCGAACGCGGCAGTCCGCTGTACCGGTCGGACTGGGTGCTGGTCAGCGCCGATGCGGGGTTCGCCGCGCGCCTGAAGGCCGGCGGCCCGGTCGAGGCGATCGCACCGCGCGCAGACCTGCGGCCGTGGACCGACGACTACAACAACCTGTTCCAGGTGCTGAAGTAGCCGACGGGCGGGGCTACAATTGACGTTTACGTAAACTGCACGCACCTCGGTCGCGCGTCATCGGCATGGACGACAGCCGTCGGACCCCTTCGTACACGATCGGCGAACTCGCACGCGAGTTCGAAGTGACCGCGCGCGCGATCCGGTTCTACGAGGACCAGGGCCTGCTCGCGCCGCAGCGCTGCGGCGCCGGCGGCCGTCAGCGCGTGTATTCGCAGCGCGACCGCACGCGCCTGAAGCTGACGCTGCGCGGCAAGCGTCTCGGGCTGTCGCTGTCCGAGATCCGCGACCTCGTCGACATGTACGAGTCGCCCGACGACACCGTGCCGCAGCTCACGCGCTTCCTGGCGACCCTCGAGCGCCACCGGCTGTCGCTCGAGCAGCAGATGCGCGACATCCGCGAGACCCTGGGCGAGATCGCCGCGCACGAGGCGCGTGCGCGGCAGCTGCTGGCGCAGGCGGGATCCCAGAACTGACGCCGGACCGCGTTCCGGACCGCAACCCTCCCTGGAGACGACACGATGCTGAACATCCCCGGACTGCAGTTCGACCTCGGCGAGGACATCGCGATGCTGCGCGATTCCCTGCAGCAGTTCACGGCCGCCGAGATCACGCCGCGCGCCGGCGAGATCGACCGCACCGACCAGTTCCCGATGGACCTGTGGCGCAAGTTCGGCGCGCTCGGCGTGCTCGGCATGACGGTGCCCGAGGAGTACGGCGGCACCGACATGGGCTACCTCGCGCACATCGTGGCCATGGAGGAGATCTCCCGCGGCTCGGCCTCGGTGGGCCTGTCGTACGGCGCGCACTCCAACCTGTGCGTGAACCAGATCATGCGCAACGGCACCACGGCGCAGCGCGCGCGGTACCTGCCCAAGCTGGTCAGCGGCGAGCACGTCGGCGCGCTGGCCATGTCCGAGCCCGGCGCCGGGTCGGACGTGATCTCGATGAAGCTGCGCGCCGAGCGCAAGGGCGACCGCTGGATCCTGAACGGCTCCAAGATGTGGATCACCAACGGCCCCGACGCCGACGTGATGGTCATCTACGCAAAGAACGACCCGGCCGCCGGCCCGCGCGGCATCACCGCGTTCCTGGTCGAGAAGGGCTTCAAGGGCTTCTCGGTCGCGCAGAAGCTCGACAAGCTGGGCATGCGCGGCAGCCACACCGGCGAGCTGGTGTTCCAGGACTGCGAGGTGCCCGCCGAGAACGTGCTGGGCGGCGTCGACGACAACCCGCTGGCCGGCGTGGGCCGCGGCGCCTACGTGCTGATGAGCGGTCTCGACTTCGAGCGCGCGGTGCTGTCCGGCGGGCCGCTGGGCATCATGTCCGCCTGCATGGACGTGGTCGTGCCCTACGTGCACGAGCGCAAGCAGTTCGGCCAGGCGATCGGCGAGTTCCAGCTGATGCAGGGCAAGATCGCCGACATGTACTCGACGATGATGGCCAGCCGCGCCTACGTGTACGAGGTCGGCCGGCAGTGCGACCGCTCGCGCGCCGGCAAGGTCGACGTGCGCACGCTGCGCAAGGACGCCGCCGGCGCGATCCTGTTCAGCGCCGAGAAGGCGACCTGGATGGCCGGCGAGGCGCTGCAGTGCCTGGGCGGCAACGGCTACATCAACGAGTACCCGACCGGCCGTCTGTGGCGCGACGCCAAGCTGTACGAGATCGGCGCCGGCACGTCCGAGATCCGCCGCATGCTCATCGGCCGCGAACTCTTCTCCGAGACCGCCTGACGCCCACCGGGCACGCCCGTCGCCTGCGCAGCGGGCGCCCTGCCGGCGCCGGCCGCGCCGGAGCCGGCGCACAACGACTCCACGGGTCCGACACGCATGTCCAAGGAACGCGCCCGCAGCATCGCCGAAGCCATCCTGGCGGGGTTCGACCGCCACTACGGCCTCTTCCGCTACAACGCGCAGCAGGCCAAGACCCAGTACGAGCTGGGCCGGTGGCACACGATCCGCCGCCTCGCACGCGAGCGCATCGCGTTCTACGACCAGCGCGTGCTCGAGGCGGTGCGCCGGATGGAGTCAGAGTTCCGCGCCAGCGACCTCGACGGCACGGTGTGGCCGGACGTCAAGCGCCACTACGTGAACCTGCTGGCCGAGCACCGCCAGCCGGAGCTCGCCGAGACCTTCTTCAACTCGGTCTGCACCAAGATCCTGCACCGCGAGTACTTCCGCAACGACATCATCTTCGTGCGGCCGGCGGTGTCCACCGAATACCTGGACGGCGATCCGCCCTCGTTCCGCGTGTACTACCCGACGCGCACCGGCTGGACCGCCGCGCTGCGGCAGGTGATCATCGACGTCGGCTTCGCCTGCCCGTTCGTCGACTTCGAGCGCGACCTGCGCCTGGTGCGCGACGCGGCGCGCGCGCAGTTCGAGAAGACCTTCGTCGCCGCGATCGACTGCCAGATCCAGGTGCTGCGCACGCCCTTCTTCCGCAACAAGGGCTGCTACCTGATCGGCCGCTTCATCAACGACGGCGAACTCGTGCCCTTCGCGATCCCGATCCTGCAAGATTCGCAGGGCCGCCTGTACATCGACACGGTGCTGTTCGGCGGCGACCGCATCGAGGCGCTGTTCAACTTCTCGCGCGCCTACTTCATGGTCGACATGAACGTGCCGTCGGCCTACGTGCAGTTCCTGAAGACGCTGATGCCGACCAAGCCCGAGTCGGAGCTGTACACGATGCTCGGCCTGCACAAGCAGGGCAAGACGATGTTCTATCGCGACCTGCTGCACCACCTGCGGCACTCGACCGACCAGTTCGTGATCGCCCCCGGCATCAAGGGACTGGTGATGGCGGTGTTCACGCTGCCCTCGTTCCCGTACGTGTTCAAGATCATCAAGGACAAGCGCCGCAAGGAGATGACGCGCGAGTTCATCCAGGGGCAGTACCAGCTGGTGAAGTTCCACGACCGCGTCGGGCGCATGGCCGACACCTGGGAGTACTCCGACGTGTCGTTCCCGCGCGCGCGCATCGACGCCGCCCTGATGGCCGAGCTCAAGGACGTCGCGCCGTCGATCGTGCACGAGGAGGGCGACCGGGTCGTGATCCGGCACGTGTACATCGAGCGCCGCATGGTGCCGCTCAACATCTACCTGGAGCGCGCCGATGCGCTCGAGCGCGAGCACGCGGTGATCGAGTACGGCGACGCCATCAAGCAGATGGTCGCGGCCAACATCTTCCCGGGCGACATGCTCTACAAGAACTTCGGCGTCACGCGCCAGAACCGGGTGGTGTTCTACGACTACGACGAGGTCGCGTACCTGACCGACTGCAACTTCCGCCGCATCCCGCCGCCGCGCACGCCCGAGGACGAGATGTCGGCCGAGCCCTGGTACACGGTCGGCCCGCACGACGTCTTCCCCGAGGAGTTCGCCACCTTCCTGCTGGGCGACCCGAAGGTGCGCGAGATCTTCATGCGCCACCACGCCGAGCTGCTCGACGCCGGCTACTGGCAGGAGCGCCAGAAGCGCATCCGCGAGGGCGTGCTCGAGGACGTGTTCCCGTACCCGGACGCGCTGCGCTTCAAGCACCGGCTCGCCGGCGGCGCCCAGGCGGCCGCATGACGCCGCGCGGTTCGACAAGTGCCGCGGGATGGTTCATCCTGCGGCCTCCTGCTCCCCGACATCCCCCGGCGCCCGCCGCCCGGGGCGCATTCCCGTTTCAATCCACAGGAGTCTCCAAATGAGCGATCCGATCGTCATCGTTTCCGCCGCCCGCACGCCGATCGGCGGCATGCTCGGCGACTTCGCCAACGTCAGTGCCGCCGAACTCGGCGCGGTCGCCATCCGGGCGGCCGTCGAGCGCGCGGGCGTCAAGGGCGAGGACGTCGGCGAGGTCTTCTTCGGCAACTGCCTGATGGCCGGCCAGGGCCAGGCGCCCGCGCGCCAGGCGACGCTCGCCGCGGGCCTGCCGCAGTCGGCCGGCGCCGTCACGCTGTCCAAGATGTGCGGCTCGGGCCTGAAGACCGTGATGCTCGCCCACGACCTGCTGCAGGTCGGCACCCACGACGTGATCGTGGCCGGCGGCATGGAGAGCATGACCAACGCGCCGCACCTGCTGGTGGGCGCGCGCAAGGGCTACCGCTACGGCGCGGCCACCATGTACGACCACATGGCGATGGACGGCCTGGAGGACGCCTACGAGCGCGGCAAGGCGATGGGCGTGTTCGCCGAGTCGTGCGTGGCCAAGTACGAGTTCACCCGCGAAGCGCAGGACCAGTTCGCGATCACCTCGACCGAGCGCGCGATCGCCGCCAACAAGGACGGCAGCTTCGCCTGGGAGATGGCGCCCGTCACGATCAAGGGCAAGGCCGGCGACACTGTGATCGACAAGGACGAGCAGCCGTTCAAGGCCAAGCTCGACAAGATCCCCGGGCTGAAGCCGGCGTTCAAGAAGGACGGCACGATCACCGCCGCCAACGCGTCGTCGATCTCCGACGGCGCCGCCGCGCTGGTGCTGATGCGCGCCTCGACGGCGGCCGCCAAGGGCCTCAAGCCGATCGCCCGCATCGTCGCGCACAGCACGCACGCGCACGCGCCCGAGTGGTTCACCACGGCGCCGGTCGGCGCGATCCAGAAGGTGCTGGCCAAGTCCAACTGGAAGGTCGGCGACGTCGACCTGTGGGAGGTCAACGAGGCGTTCGCCGCGGTCACGATGGCGGCGATGAAGGAGTTCGACCTGCCGCACGCGAAGGTCAACATCCACGGCGGCGCCTGCGCGCTGGGCCACCCGATCGGCGCGTCCGGCGCCCGCATCCTCGTCACGCTGCTGGGCGCGCTGCGCAAGACCGGCGGCAGGAAGGGCGTCGCTTCGCTGTGCATCGGCGGCGGCGAGGCGGTGGCGGTCAGCGTCGAGATGCTCTGACCGTGCCTTCGGCCCTGATCCTCGGCGCGTCGCGCGGCATCGGCCTGGAGTTCGTCCGGCAGTACCTGGGCGAAGGCTGGACGGTGCACGCGACGTACCGCAGCGAAGCCGACCGGGTGCGGCTGCGCGACCTGGGTGCGCACACGCTGAAGCTGGACGTGCAGGACATCAACGACCTGGCCGGCATCGCGTGGCAGCTCGACGGCGAGCCGCTGGACGTGGCGCTGGTCAACGCGGGGGTCTACGGCCCCCGCGCCAGCACCGTCCGGCAGCCGCCGTCGGACGCCGAGTTCGACCTGGTGTTCCGCACCAACGTGCTGTCGGCGATGCGCCTCGTGCCGGTGATCGCGCCGCTGCTGGCACCGTCGCGCGGCACGCTGGCGTTCCTGTCCAGCCGCATGGGCTCGATCGCCGAGGCCGGCGCCAGCTACGGCATGCTGTACCGCGTGTCGAAGGCGGCGGTCAACATGGTCGCCAAGCTCGCGCATGCCGACTTCGCGCCGCTGGGCGTGCGCGTGCTGTCGCTGCACCCGGGCTGGGTGCGCACCGACATGGGCGGCCCCAATGCCGACGTCGACGTGACCGACAGCGTCACCGGACTGCGGCACGTGATCGGCAGCCCCGGCGCGTTCCCGGGCGGCTGCTTCTACGACTACCGTGGGCAGTCGCTGGCCTGGTAGTGCGGCGTCGCGGCGTGGCCGGCACGTTTCAGGAGCCTTTCCTTTCATGAGCGACCGTACCCTGATCTCCTCCGGATCCAGCTTCGAAGCGCTGGCCGGCTATTCGCGCGCCGTCGTCGTCGGTGACGACGTGCTGGTGTCCGGCACCACCGGCTTCGACTACACGCGCATGACGATCGCCGACGACGCCGTTGCGCAGACCCACCAGTGCTTCGCCAACATCGCGCAGGCGCTGGCGCAGGCGGGCTGCACGCTCGACGACGTGGTGCGCGTGCAGTACCTGCTCACCGACGCTGCGCTGTTCGAGCCGCTGGCGCCGATCTTCGGCCAGTACTTCCGCATCGCGCGGCCGGCCGCCACCGCGATGGTGGTCGGCCTGGTCGACCCGCGCATGAAGATCGAGATCCAGGTGACCGCGCGCCGGCGCAGCGTGTGAACCGCGCGCGCCGGGCCCACGCGCGCCCGGGCCGCCCCCTCCAACAACACAGGACCTCCGATGCTGTTGACCGAAGACCAGCGCATGGTGCGTGACGCCGTGCGCCAGTTCGTGCAGGCCGAGATCGCGCCCAACGCGGCGCTCTGGGACAAGAACAACACCTTCCCGCGCGACGCGCTGCGCGGGCTCGCGCAGCTCGGCTGCTACGGCATCGCGGTGCCGGAGTCGCTGGGCGGCGCGGGCCTGAACTACGTCGCGCTCGCCCTCATCATCGAGGAGATCGCCGCCGGTGACGGCGCCACCTCCACGATCGTGTCGGTCAACAACTGCCCGGTGTGCTCGATCCTGCTCGCGTGGGCCAACCCGGCCCAGCAGCAGCGCTGGCTCGCGCCGCTGGCCGCAGGCGAGATGCTCGGCGCGTTCTGCCTGACCGAACCGCACGTCGGCTCCGAGGCTTCCGGCCTGCGCACGACCGCGCGGCGCGACGGCGACCACTACGTGCTCGACGGGGTCAAGCAGTTCATCACCTCGGGCAGCACCGCCGACGTCGCGATCGTGATGGCCGTCACCGACAAGACGGCCGGCAAGCGCGGCATCTCCGCCTTCCTGGTGCCGACGGACACGCCCGGCTACGTCGTCGCCCGGCTCGAGGACAAGCTCGGCCAGCACGCGTCCGACACCGCGCAGATCGTCTTCGAGAACTGCCGCATCCCGGCGGAGCACCTGATCGGCGAGGAGGGCCAGGGCCTGAAGATCGCGCTGTCCGGGCTGGAAGGCGGGCGCATCGGCATCGCCTCGCAGAGCGTCGGCATGGCGCGCGCCGCGTTCGAGGCGGCACTGCGCTACTCGAAGGAGCGGGTCGCCTTCGGCGAGGCGATCTTCAACCACCAGGCGCTGCAGTTCCGGCTGGCCGACATGGCCACGCAGATCGAGGCCGCGCGTCAGCTGATCCTGCACGCGGCCAGCCTGAAGGACGCCGGCCAGCCCTGCCTGAAGGAGGCCGCGATGGCCAAGCTGTTCGCCTCCGAGATGGCCGAGCGTGTGTGCTCCGACGCCATCCAGATCCACGGCGGCTACGGCTACCTGGCCGATTTCCCGGTCGAGCGCATCTACCGCGACGTGCGCGTGTCGCAGATCTACGAGGGCACCAGCGACATCCAGCGCATCCTGATCGGCCGGGCGCTCGCCGCCGACGGCGGCGGCTGAGCGCGCGTCGTACCATGGCGCCTCCAACGCAGGAGGAGCCCCATGACCGAAACCGTCACCCTGACCGCCGGCGACGGCGCCACGATCCCCGCCTTCGTCGCCCGGCCCGCCGGCCCGCCGCGCGGCTGCATCGTCGTCGTGCAGGAGATCTTCGGCGTCAACGAGCACATCCGCTGGGTCTGCACCGAGCAGTACGCCCGCGCCGGATTCCTCGCCGTCGCGCCCTGCTTCTTCGACCGGTTCGAGAAGGGCGTCGAGCTCGGCTACAACCCGGACGGCGTGGCGCGCGGGCGCGCGCTCGTCGACCAGCTGGGCATGGACGCCCCGATGCGCGACATCCGCGCCGCCGCGCAGCAGGTCGGCGGCGGCCTGAAGACCGGCGTGGTCGGCTACTGCTGGGGCGGCTCGGTGGCCTTCCTGGCCGCCACCCGGCTGGGGTTGCCGGCCGTGGGGTTCTACGGCGGGCGGACCGTGCCCTTCGTGCACGAGCGGCCGCAGGCACCGGTGATGCTGCACTTCGGCGAGCAGGACGCGATGATCCCGCCGACCGCGATCGCGACGATCCGCGCCGCGGCGCCGCAGGCCGAGGTGTTCACCTACCCGGCCGGCCACGGCTTCAACCGCTTCGGCCATCCCGACTGGCACGAGGCGTCGGCCACGCTGGCGCTGCAGCGCTCGATCGCGTTCTTCGAGCGCGCGCTCGCTCAGGGCTGACGCGCGGGCGGCCGGTTGCCTTCGTGGGCCTCGACCGCCGGGTCGATCAGCGTCCAGGGGCGCCGGCTGCGGGTCCAGATGTTCATCACGACCTGCAGCCCCTCGTGACGGTCGAGACTGCCGGCCTTCAGCACCATGAACTCGCGCAGGTTGTCGCGCTGGCTGAAGATCGGTGCGCCGCAGTCGCCGCAGAAGTGCCGGTGCAGCACGTTGCCGCTGTCGGCCGGCTTCGTGAAGACACGCGGCGTGCCGCGCGTGATCGAGAACGCCGACGACGGCAGCAGCGCGTTGATGCTGGCGCCGGTGCCCGACGCCTTCTGGCAGTCGGTGCAGTGGCACGCGATCAGGTTCTGCACGGGGGCGCTGACGGCGTAACGGATGGCGCCGCAGAGGCAGCCACCGGTGAGCGGTTCGGACATGTTGGGCTCCGGCAAGGGGGAAGGTGACGCCACCACGGCTCAGGTCAGCCAGGGCTGGGCGGCGAAGTGGCGCCGTTCGAAGGCGCGGATCTCCTCGGCATGCTGCAGCGTCAGGCCGACCGCGTCGAGCCCCGCGAGCAGCATCTGCCGGCGCAGCGCATCGAACGCGAACGCCAGCACCCGACCGTCGCCGTGGCTGGTGACCGTCTGCGCGTCGAGATCGACGGTCATGCGACAGCGCGCCGGATCCGCCGCCAGCGTCATCAGGCGCTGCACTTCCTCGGCCGGCAGCACGATCGCCGGCACGCCGTTGCGGGCGCAGTTGTCCGCGAAGATGCCGCCGAAGCTGGTGCCGATCACGCAGCGCACGCCGAGTTCGCGCATCCCCCACACCGCATGCTCGCGGCTCGAGCCGCAGCCGAAGTTCGGCCCCGTCACCAGGATGCCGGCCTCGGTCCAGGGCGCGCGGTTCAGCACGAAGCCGGCACGCGGGCGGCCCGGTGCCTCGAAGCGCAGATCGAACAGGAAGCCGGCGCTCAGCCCGGCGCGATCGACGCCCCTGAGGAACTGCTTGGGCATGATCTGGTCGGTGTCGACGTTGGCCTGCGGCAACGCCGCCGCCACGGCCGTGTGGGTGCGGAACGGTTCCATCGCGATCCTCAGTCGGGCAGCAGGCGACGCACGTCGGTGATCGCGCCGCGCACCGCGGCGGCGGCCACCATCGCGGGACTCATCAGGTGCGTGCGCGCGCCCGCCCCCTGCCGCCCCTCGAAGTTCCGGTTGGTGCTCGACGCGCAGCGGTCGCCCGCAACGAGATGGTCGTCGTTCATGGCCACGCACATCGAGCAGCCGGCCTGACGCCATTCGAACCCGCCGTCGATGAACACCTGCGCCAGTCCTTCGGCTTCGGCCTGGGCGCGGACCGTGCTCGACCCCGGCACCACCAGCGCGCGCACGCCGGGCGCGACGCGCCGGCCGCGCAGCACCCGCGCCGCGTCGCGCAGGTCGTCGATGCGGCCGTTGGTGCACGACCCGATGAAGGCGTGGCTGATCGGCAGCCCGTCGAGGGACTGGCCCGGCACGAGGCCCATGTACTCGAGCGCGCGCGCCATGCCGCGGCGCCGTGCGGGGTCGGGCTGCGCCGCGGGGTCGGGCACCCGGGCGTCGATCGCAAAGCCCTGGTCGGGACTCGTGCCCCAGGTCACCATCGGGGCGAGCGCCGCCGCATCGAGCGACACCGTCGCGTCGAACGTCGCGCCGTCGTCGCTGCGCAACCCGCGCCACGCGCGGACGGCCGCCTCCCAGCGTGCGCCGGTCGGCACCTTGGGGCGTCCGCACAGGTAGTCGAACAGGGTGTCGTCGGGAGCGACGATCGCCCCGCGCGCCGCGGCCTCCACGCTCATGTTGCACAGGGTCAGCCGGCCCTCGACACCCAGCGCAGAGATCGCCTCGCCGGTGAACTCGATCACGTGTCCGCCGGCACCGTCGGCACCGATGCGGCGGATCAGCGCCAGCACCAGGTCCTTGGCGGTGACGCCCGGCCCGAGCCGGCCCGACACGTCCACCCGCATCGTGCGCATCACGCGGTAGATCAGCGTCTGCGTGGCGAGCAGATGCTCGATCTCGCTGGTGCCGATGCCGAAGCCCAGCGCGCCCATCGCGCCGTGCGTGGTGGTGTGGCTGTCGCCGGCGGCGATCACCATGCCGGGCAGCACCAGCCCCTGCTCGCTGGCGACCACGTGCTCGATGCCCTGGCGCGCGTCGAGCATGTCGTAGAGCTCGATGCCGTGCCGCGCGCAATTGGCGCCGAGCGTCGTCACCTGACGGGCGCGGTCGGCGTCGGCCAGCACCATGGTGCGGGCCGTGCGTTCGGGCGTCGTCGGGTTCACGTGATCCACGACGGCCACCGACGCGGCCGGGCGCCACACCGGTCGTGCGGCCGCGTGCAGCGCGGCGAAGGCCTGCGGGCTGGTGTACTCGTTGAGCACCTGACGGTCGACGTAGAGCAGGACCTGGTCGCCGGGCATCGCGGCGCCGTCGGCGCAGGCGCCGCCCGGCTGCGCGGCATCGACGGGACCGCCGGCGGCGGGGGCGGGGTCGCGGGCGGCGGCGGGGTCGCGGGCGCCTGCCGGGTCGCGCGGGGCGGCCGTGGCGGGCCCGTCGAGCCGCCGCACCACGTGCGCGTCGACGATGCGCCGGTAGAGGGTGCGGGGGGTCATCCCTTCGGCGCGGTGGCGGCGTAGGCGGCGGTGGCGGCGACCGCACCCGCGACGTCGATGTCGTCTTCGGTCAGGCCGGCGGGCAGCACGATGACGCCGTCGTCGTCGGCGACCAGGCGGTGACCCGGGGTGAAGGTGACGCCGCCGAACGTCACCGGCACGTCGGCCTCGCCGGCGCCCGTGCGCTCGCCGCGCCGCGGCACCGTGCCGAGCGCCTTCACGCCGATGTCCATCGCGTCGATCTCGACGCTGTCGCGGATCGCGCCGTGGATCACCAGGCCCGCCCAGCCGTTGCGCATCGCCACCTCGGCCATCACGTCACCGAACAGGGCCCGCGCCAGCGATCCGCCGCCGTCGATCACCAGCACCTGCCCGTGCCCCGCCTGGCCGACCGCCGCCCGCATCAGGCCGATGTCCTCGTGGCAGCGGATCGTGCGGATCGTGCCCGCGAAGGCGCGACGCCGGCCGTAGCCGCGCCACGCCAGCGCGCTGGCGCGCGCGCCGTCGCAGGCGTCGCACAGATCGGAGGTCTTGAGGGTCATGGGCGGCTCCGCTCAGTCGATGCGCACGTTGGCTTCCTTCACGAGCCGCGCGAACGCGGCCGCATCGCCCGGAAGGAACGCGGCGAACTGCTCGGCCGAGCCGGCCACGATCTCGCCGCCCTGCGCGGCGATCTTCTCCACCACGTCGGGCAGCTTGAGAATGGCCTGCACCTCGGCATTGAGGCGCTGCGTGACCTCGCGCGGCATGCCCGCCGGCCCCAGCAGCGCGAACCACTGCGACATCTCGGCGTTGGGCACGCCCGCCTCGGCGAGGGTGGGCACGTCGGGCATCAGCGGCGAGCGCTTCTGGCTGGTGATCGCCAGCACGCGCAGCTTGCCGGCCTGCCAGTGCGGCAGCACGTTGGGCGGGCTGTCGAAGTTCAGCTCGACCTGACCGGACAGCAGGTCGACCATGGCGGCGCTGCTGCCCTTGTACGGCACGTGGATCATCTGCGTCCTGGTGGCCAGCATGAACCGCGCGGCCGCCAGGTGCTGCGCGCTGCCGTTGCCCGACGACGCGAACCGCAGGCCGTCGGGCTGCTTCTGCGCCAGGGCGACGAAGGACTTCACGTCGCGCGCCGCCACCGACGGATTGATCGCCAGCAGCAGCGGTGTGGACGCGATGCGCACGATGGGCGTGAAGTCCTTGACCACGTCGTACGGCAGCTTCGGGTACAGCGCAGGCGCCACCGAGTTGGAGTTGCTGTGCCCCAGCAGCAGCGTGTAGCCGTCGGGCTTGGACTTGGCGACGAGATCGGCGCCCACCGTCCCGGCGGCGCCGGCCTTGTTCTCGATCACCACCGGCTGGCCGAGGCGCTCCTGCAGCTTCTGCCCGACCATGCGGGCCAGCACGTCGGTGAAGCCGCCGGGGGCGAAGCCGACGACGATCCGGATCGGCCGCTCGGGCCAGGTCTGGGCGGACAGCGGAGACGCGAGGGTTGCCGCCAGCAGGGCGGTCAGGACGGTGCGGCGGGTGCGGCGGCGGGCGGTCATGGCGGCTCCGGAGGAAGGGATCGGCGGATTCTGCCACCGCCCGACGGGCGTGCACCGGCGCATGCAGGCACAATCGCCGGATGCCCACCCAACGCTTCGATGCCGTCCTGTTCGACTGCGACGGCGTGCTCGTCGACAGCGAGCCGATCACCAACCGCGTGCTGGCCGACATGCTCGGCGAGCTCGGCGCGCGCCTGTCGCTCGAGGAGACGATCCGCACCTTCGTCGGCAAGGCCGTCTGGCAGGAGTTCGCGCTCATCGGCGAACTCACCGGCCGGCCGGTGCCCGAGGGCTTCTACGACGAATACAGGCGGCGGCGCGACGACGCGCTGCGCGACACCATCGAGGCCGTGCCGGGCATCGAGGCCGTCTTCGACGCCTGCGCGTCGGCCGGTCTGCCGGTGGCCGTCGCCTCGGGCGCCGAGCGCGCCAAGATGCACATCACGCTGGGCCGCACCGGACTGCTGCCGCGGCTCGACCCGCACGTCTACGGTGCGGACCAGGTCGCGCGCAGCAAGCCGCATCCCGACGTGTATCTGCTGGCCGCCGGCGGGCTGCGCGTGGATCCGGCGCGCTGCCTGGTGATCGAGGACACGCCCACCGGCACGCAGGCGGGCGTGGCGGCCGGCGCGACGGTGTTCGGCTACTGCGCGGCCAACGATCCGCGGGCGCTGCTCGGCGCCGGCGCAACGATGGTGTTCGACGACATGCGGCGCCTGGCCGACCTGCTGCGCGCCTGAACGGTACGACGGGGCTGCCCGGCTTCGCTGGAGTCGCCCGCGTCGTCGGTGCCGCCCCCGTCGTCACACTCGCGCCGCAGCCGCGTCAGGAACGCGCCGGTGTCGTCTCCGCACGCCGGGCGTGGCTGTGCGACTGCAGCCGGCTGATCGGGTGGAGCGCCATCGACGCCAGCGTCAGCAGCGTGACGCCGACGATGGGCAGGGCCACGCCGCCCGGCACGCCCCACTGCCCGATCACGGCGCCGGACACCAGCGCGCCGAGCGGCGCGCCGCCGGTGGTCGCCAGCGTCAGCGCCGCCATCACCCGCGACTGGTGCGTGGCCGGCGACTGCTCCTGCATGATCGTGCGGCTCATCGTCATCGCCAGGCCGCCGCTCATGCCCCAGACGAAGATGCACGCGAGGTACCCCCACTGCGGCGGCGTGAACGCGATCGGCAGCAGGGCCAGGCAGCCGCTCGCCTGCGAGACCAGCAGCGCGCGCCCGGGGCGGCGCGCGCCGCCCCGCCGCATCAGGCCGACGATGCACAGCAGGGTGCCGAGCCCGAACGCCACGTAGGCGAACGAGATGTCGCGGGCGCCCCCCGCATACAGGTCGCGCACCGCAAGCGGCAGCAGCACCAGGAACACGCCGCCGAAGAACACGCCCATGCCGATCGTGATCAGGTAGGTGGCGCGCAGCACCGGGGTCGACAGGATCAGCGCGAAGCCGCCCGCCAGGCCGCGCCACAGCCCTTCGGCCTGCGGGGCGTGCGACACCCGCCCGGGCGGCAGCCGCGACGCGACGAACACGCCGAGCGCGACGACCACCGCCTGCAGCACCAGCAGCGGGACCACGCCCCAGCGCGCCGCCTGGCCGGCCAGCGCCTGACCCAGCATCTGCATGCCGAACTGGGTGCCCAGCGCCAGCGTCACCATGCGCTGGACCTCGTCGCCGGCGACGCGCCGGAGCAGACCGTCGCGCGCCGGCATCGAGAAGGCGCCGACCAGTCCCCACGCAAACGCCCACAGCAGCACCGGCGTCTCGCCGGCATGCCCCGTCCACAGCAGCACGGCGAGCACGAGCGGCATCACGACCGCGGCCGCCTGCACGCCCATCAGCCAGCGCCGCGTGTCGACGCGATCGGCGATCCAGCCGCCCATCAGCAGGAACAGCAGCAGCGGCAGCTGCCCGATCATCTGCGTGAGGCCGAAGCGACCGGCCGACTGGTTGAGTTCGATCGCCATCAGCGTCGGCAGCAGCACCATCTGGATGCCGTTGGGCACCATGTACGTGGCGATGCTGGCCAGGAACCAGCGGGCGGCGGTGGGGACGGGTCGGGTCATGCGGTGGTCGGGCGGGTGTCGGACAGGCGTTGCGGGCGTCGGGCAGGCGTTGCGGGCATCGGGCGGGGGCGGCTGCGTCTCAGGCGTCGGCAGGAGCGTCGCCGACGCCGCGGCGCACGGGCACGGGCACGGGCACGGGCACGGGCACGGGCACGGGCACGGGCACGGGCACGGCAGGTGGGTCAACAGTACAGGAGCGGCGCCGCGCGTGCGGGTCGGGCGACGTCATAATCCTCCGGCCGCGCGCGCCCCTCGGTGGCGCGACCGCCACCGCCCCTGGACCGAACCCGGAACCTCCCCGTGACCGACCCGCTCCCCCGCCCGGCGCCCGACGCCGCCTTCACCGCGCTCGATGCGCGCCGGTTCCGCGCCGGCCCGCTCACGCGCGGCCCCTGGGATCCGCAGCACCAGCACGCCGGCCCGCCGATCGCGCTGGTGTGCCGCGCGGTCGAGCTGGCCGCGCGCGAACACGGCCTGTCGCACATCGCGCGCGTGACGGCCAACCTGCTGCGGCCGGTGCCGATCGGCGATCTGGTCGTCGAGGTGATGACCGACTACGTCGGCCGCAACGCCGGTCACTTCTCCGCGCACCTGATGGCGGGCGACAAGGACGTCGCCCGGTTCACCGTGCTCGCGCAGCGGGCGTCGCCGCTGGCCCTGCCGCAGCCGCTGGACGGGCATCCGCTGCCGCAGGCCCCGCGTGCGCCCGACGCCTGCCCGCCCGCCACCTTCCCGTTCGCCGGTGCGGCCACCGGGTACGCCGACCTGGTCGAGACCCGCCTCGCGCGGGGCCGCTTCTGGAACGGTCCGTGCGCGGTCTGGTTCCGCATGCGCCACCCGCTGATCGACGGCGAGCCGACGAGCGCCTATCAGCGGGTCGCCGTCGCGGCCGACTCGGGCAACGGCATCAGCGCGATCCTCGACTACCAGCGCTTCGCCTTCGTGAATTCCGACCTGACGATCAACCTGCTGCGCCAGCCGCGGGGGGCGTGGGTCTGCCTGGATGCGCGCACCTGGTTGGGCCCCGATGGCGGCGGCCTGGCGGAGTCTGCGCTCTACGACGAGGACGGCCTGATCGGACGGGCCACGCAGAGCCTGGCGGTGCGCGCACGCGGCTGACGTCGCTGCGGACGCGGAGCTGACGGCACGGCGGGCGCGAGGCCGACGGCGCAGCGCGCCCGCGATTAATGAAACAACCGTTCAATTCTTTGGGTATACTGCGCACCGTCCACGGCACCATGAACACGCGGGCGCTTCGCCGCGTCCGTGGGGCCGTCCGTCACCGTCGCCCCGTCCGCCTCCGCACCCCCACCGACCATGGCCCGCACCACCGGCTCCGACGGCGCCCGCACCGAGGAAGCGATCCGCCGCGCGGCGATCGACCTGATTGCTGCGCGCGGCTTCGAGGCGATGACGCTGCGCGAGCTGGCCGACCGGGTCGGCGTGCAGGCCGGCGCGCTGTACCGCTACTTCCCGAGCAAATCGCAGCTGCTGGTGGCACTGCTCGTCGAGCACCTGGAGTTCCTGCTGCAGCGCTGGGAGGAGGAGCGTCCGGCCACCGACGACCCGGTCGAGCGCCTGCGCGCGTTCGTCGACTTCCACATCCGCTCGCACACCCTGCGACGGCGCGAGGTGTTCGTCGCCAACATGGAGCTGCGCAGCCTGTCGCCCGCCGAGTACCGGCGCGTCGTCGCGCTGCGCCGCCGCTACGAGGACATCCTCACCGACATCCTGCGCGACGGCATGGCGGCGGGGGTGTTCGCGCTGCCGGACGCGCGCATCGCCACGTTCTCCGTGCTGGCCATGCTGACCGGCGTGGCCGCCTGGTTCAAGGAGGGCGGACGACTCGACAAGCGCGCGCTGATCGACCTGCACACCCGGCTGGTGATGCAGTGCGTGGGCGTCGCGCCCGCCGTCGCGACGACCGCGCAGGAGCCCGCACCGGGCGCGCCGCCGGGCCCCGCGCCGCAGCAGCCCGTGCCGTGCACCGACTCCGCAACGCCCCGCGCCGCACCGCGCGCGGCCCACCGATGACACGACCCGTGCGCACCGGCACCGACCGGGCCCGGGTCCGCCCCCACCCCCCTGAGCGCAGGAGATTTCCTTGAGCAAGATCGAGAGCCGGCTGAATCCGCGCAGCGAACAGTTCCAGGCGAACGTACAGTCGATGCGGCTGGCCGTCGGCGACCTGCATGCCCGCATCGCCGAGGCCGCGCTGGGCGGCGGCGAGGCCGCCCGCGAGAAGCACACCGCGCGCGGCAAGCTGCTGCCGCGCGACCGCATCGCGCTGCTGCTCGACCCGGGCAGCCCCTTCCTCGAGTTCTCGCAGCTCGCGGCGCTCGACATGTACGGCAACGACGCGCCCAGCGCCGGCGTGATCACCGGCATCGGGCGCGTATCGGGCAGCGAGTGCGTGATCGTGTGCAACGACGCCACCGTCAAGGGCGGCACCTACTTCCCGATGACGGTGAAGAAGCACCTGCGCGCGCAGGAGATCGCGCGCGAGAACCGCCTGCCCTGCATCTACCTGGTCGACTCGGGCGGCGCCAACCTGCCGAACCAGGACGAGGTGTTTCCGGACCGCGAGCACTTCGGACGCATCTTCTACAACCAGGCCAACATGTCGGCGCAGGGCATCGCGCAGATCGCGGTGGTGATGGGCTCGTGCACCGCCGGTGGCGCCTACGTGCCCGCGATGAGCGACGAGGCGATCATCGTGCGCAACCAGGGCACGATCTTCCTGGGCGGCCCGCCGCTGGTGAAGGCCGCCACCGGCGAGGTCGTCAGCGCCGAGGACCTCGGCGGCGGCGACGTGCACACCCGGCTGTCGGGCGTGGCCGACCACCTCGCGCAGGACGACGCGCACGCGCTGGCGCTGGCGCGCCGCGCGGTCGCCAACCTGAACCGCGTGAAGCCGCAGCCGCTCGACGTGATCGCGCCGCGCGACCCGGCCTACGACCCCAACGAGCTGTACGGCGTGATCCCGTCCGACACGCGCAAGCCCTACGACGTGCGCGAAGTGATCGCGCGCATCGTCGACGGCTCCGACTTCGACGAGTTCAAGGCCCGCTACGGCAGCACGCTGGTGACGGGCTTCGCACGGCTGCACGGCATGCCGGTGGGCATCATCGCGAACAACGGCATCCTGTTCTCGGAGTCGGCCAACAAGGGCGCGCACTTCATCGAGCTGTGCTGCCAGCGCCGCATCCCGCTGATCTTCCTGCAGAACATCACCGGCTTCATGGTGGGCCGCAAGTACGAGAACGAAGGCA
>ENA-UPTA01001770-UPTA01001770.1-activated-sludge-metagenome-genome-assembly--contig:-NODE-1770-length-23330-cov-7.700537_pt1 | contig 23330 bp, 18 predicted proteins | sample MGYA00238184_ERZ773361 | MGnify/ENA primary metagenome ERZ773361 (study PRJEB29100, sample SAMN05720205) | activated sludge metagenome | isolation source: anaerobic digester from wastewater... | reverse complement strand
CTGTGAAATACGATTGATACTATTTTGCTCATTCTTGTCTTCTCCTATTTTTGCAAGTTCTTAAGCAGCTTTCGTTTTCATCCGCAAACACGCAGCTCAGATACTCCTCTACCTCAAGTGCGTTTTCCATATTGAGGGTACTTTTTGCTATTATCTCCATATCTGCTTTATTTAAATTTCTTACTATATATCTTGCCCTGAGAATCGAAGGAGAATTCATGCTGAATTCGTCTAGTCCCATTCCCACGAAAACCGGTATAAGCTTGGGGTCTCCGGCTGCTTCACCACACATGCCGACCCAGATGCCGGCTTCATGTGCATTGTCAATTATACCCTTTATTAGTCTTAAAAGTGCCGGGTGGTATTGGCTGTACAAATATGATAATTTGGAATTCATCCTGTCAACAGCCATGGTATATTGAATCAAATCATTGGTTCCAATACTGAAAAAGTCAACCTCCCTGGCTAAAAGGTCAGATATTATTGCAGCAGAAGGTATTTCAATCATGATACCTATTTCTATATCTTTTTTGAATTTTATGCCTTCATTTGTTAATTCATCTTTTGCTTGCTGCAGTATTTTCTTTGAGTCTTTTAATTCCTTCATGGTGGAAATCATAGGAATCATTATTTTAACATTACCGTAAACACTGGCCCTTAAAATTGCTCTCAGCTGTGTTCTGAAAACTTCCACATTGCCAAGACACAGCCTTATTGCTCTGTATCCCAAGAAAGGGTTCATTTCTTTTGGAATATCGATATATGGTACATTCTTGTCCCCGCCGATGTCCAATGTTCTTATTATTACAGGCTTATCCCCCATTTTAACAAGGACTTCCTTATATTGCTCAAATTGTTCGTCTTCAGTAGGTTGATGTTCTCTATTCATAAATATAAATTCGCTTCTGAATAACCCGATTCCTTCTGCATCATTTTCTAATGCCATATCTACATCATTCGGAACACCTATATTTGCTGTCAAAGATATTTTAAATCCATCTTTTGTTACTGAAGGCAGTCCTATTTGATTTTTTAATTCATTTCTAATTTCATCTTCTATATTTTTTTTCTTAGTAAAATAAAAAAGCTGTTTTGCATTGGGATTTACCAGCACTTTACCTGTCTTCCCATCGCAGATTACAGTATCGCCGTTTTTTATTTTATCTGTTATATTGTTTAAACCTACAACAGTAGGGATGCCCATGATTCGTGCAATTATTGCAGCATGGGATGTCTTGCCTCCTATTTCCGTAATCATGGCTGCTACTTTTGTTCTGTCTATTTGTGCAGTGTCGGAGGGAGTCAAATCTTTTGCAACAATGATAGAGTTTTCTTTCAGATTGGAAAAATCAACACTTGAAATACCCATCAGTATTCTTATGACTCTATTCATTACGTCCTTGATATCTTCTGCTCTTTCCCTGAGGTATTCGTCTTCAATGCTTTGAAACATTTTAATATATACATTGGAAGTTTCATTCAAAGCATATTCGGCATTTACACCTTCTTGTTTTATTCTGTTTTCTACATCTGAAATAAATGTATCATCTTCCAACATCATTTCGTGAGATTTAAAAATCTGAGCTTCTTTTTCACCTAATTCATCAATTGTTGAAACATACAATTCGTTAAGCTGCTCTTTTGCTGCCTCAATGGCATTCATAAGCCTGTCTAATTCATTTCCGGCATCTTTAATATAATTCTTGGTTATATTAATTGATGCCTTATCAATTACTACGGCCTTACCTATACCAATACCCGGTGACACTCCCAATCCTTTCACAACTTCACTACCTTTCAGTCTTTTAATACTAAATTTATATTGACAAACCTTATATAAATTTAGTAATCTTTTTATTGCATTGCTCCCAATTTATATAATTATAGTACTATATGCAATGCATTGTCAATTAAAAATATTGCAATTTCAACATTTTTTGGGACAATGTTTTCATTGTTGTCTTTCTTTAATTCTTATTATATAATAGTACAATCGATGAGCAAAGACCTTGCCTTTGCACAATTGTATAATAGTATCAATGTGAAGCAAGCCAATAGTAACTTGCATTAATGATAAAATAAATAAAAAAAATTTGGAGAATTAAAGTGGAGAATAAACGAATTAAAAATATAAATTTAAATGGTATGCCGAAAATTTGTGTGCCGGTAACCGGTGTTACAGAGCATGAAATAATTGATGAAATTAACAAGCTAAAAAATGCTCCCATAGATTTGGTTGAGCTTAGAGCAGATTATTTTGAATTTGTACAGGACCAGACAAAGGTAACAGATATTCTTGAGAAAATAAGAAAATTATATGAAAAACCTCTTCTGTTTACATTGCGAACAAAAAATGAAGGCGGGGTTTCATACATAGATGCTGACTATTACTTTAAACTAAACAACAGTGTAATCGAAAGCAAGTTGGTTGAGCTTATAGATATTGAATTTTTCTCTCAAGCCGAAAAAGTAGATAAAACCGTTAAATTAGCAAGAAAAAATAATGTGATGACAATATTGTCCAACCATGATTTTTTAAAAACTCCTCCGGAGGAAGAAATAATCTCAAGGGTTAATAAGATGATGGATTGCGGAGATATTGCCAAAATTGCAGTGATGCCTAATTCTGAAGAAGATGTACTGACACTGCTTTCTGCAGCCCTTAAATTAAAGAAAGAAAAAAAAGGCCATTTCATAGCCATTTCTATGGGGCCTCTTGGAGTTATTTCAAGAATATCATGTGAATTAATCGGTTCCTGCATAACCTATGCTTCTTATGGCGATAAGTCGGCACCGGGCCAATTAGATGTTAAACTAATTAAAGAGATGTTAAAAATCATGCATGTTTAGTTTATGGGAATATGCAATTTATTGTTGTCTGCGTTTTGGTCCTTAATCATTCCCATTATATATTCTTGTATAAAGCATTCATCTAATTCTTCAACGATTTTAAACCCTTCGGTTTCTATAAGCTGCTTCAATGCCTCATTTCTGTAACCTGAGAAGTATTTTTTATTCATTTCGGTTACCGTTTTGAATACTTCTTCTTTATGCTCGTCGGGAATTTCCAACAGACCTATACTATCTTTATGTGTTCTGCATAAATTTTCAACGAAAAACTTCTCGGCATATTCATTAAACGATAGTAAATTCTCATCTTCGATATTATTTTTTAAAGCATACTCTTCCACATTCAGCTTGATTGTTTCATAATCATAGCCTCTTGAAGGGGAATAGGTCAACTGTCCGTACTGATGAGTAAATACGGGCAGGCTGCTTGTAGCTATATCATATATTGTATTGCCTGTTTCTACGGATGTATGTGTTTTAACATCTTGAATATGTATATGTCCTGACAGCACAAGCTGTATATTGCATTCATGGAATGTATTAATTACGCTGGTGTTGTTGTCCACCGTATAGTCTTCCCATATAATATCGCTGTGGTCAAGCAAGTTGTGGTGCATTACAACTATTATTTCGGCATTTTCTTCCTTTGCCATATCTGAACATGATGCAATCCATTTTAGTGTATCTCTGTTTATATAACCGCCCGGTTCCGGGTAATCCTTTGTCGTATCAAGCATTAACAGCCACAAATTCTTGTAAGGCTTAACTAAGTAGCTGAGAGTATTTTCGTCTCTTGATATTGCTTCATTATATCCGTAAGATTTATATATTTCCACAAACTCATCTTCGTTTATACTTTCAGTCATGCGTATTTCATTATCTTTGAAGTATAATGCTTTTTCATTATTAATATCATGGTTTCCCGGAACTACATATACCTTTGCACCCGTTGATTTTATCCTTTTTAAATGCTCTTCAAATTCCAAGTGATTAACCTTGGAGCCGTTATTTGTTAAATCTCCCGGAAAAAGAACAATATCGGGACTATTCTTTTTAACATCATCTTCTATAATATCAAGGAAAACACTGGTATATTTCATCATTCTGTCGAGGGTATTCAAATAGTTGTTAAATACTTCGCTATCTTCTGTCAATTTGTCAGACATTAAATGAGGGTCAGCAACTATGTACATCTTAATACTATCATCAATATTAATCATAGGTACTTCCTGAGGGATGAGGTAGGATGCAGCAATTAAAAATATAAAAACAACTCCTATTATGATAATCTTATTTTTCATTGCTCCATCCTCCGGTTATATAATTCTATTTATTTCATTATACAATAAAATCAAAAAAATAACAATGTTTTTATTTTTTAGTTTTCCAATAAAATGGCATAAAAATTGGAACACCCCTCTATTATGGAGTGCCCCATTCCTATTCTAAAGTATAAATCAGCTATATTATTTTGTTTTTAATTTATTTTTTCCAATTTCATTCCTGTATCAATACCGTTCAGGTTTTGAACTTCCATACCTTCTTCATTTGATATGTCAATTAAGTCTGCCAGTGTTTCTTCCTTGATATAATCTTCAAATTCTTTTACGGCCTTGTCAATTTCAGGTGAGCTTGTGTAGAATATTTTTATTCTGTCCATCATCTCATATCCGTTGTTCTTTCTCATTTGCTGTACTTTGGATATAAATTCACGGGCATATCCTTCGTTTATCAATTCTTCCGTAAGATTAGTATCAATTATGGTAAATAAATTGTTTCCTGTTGCAACATCATAACCTTCTTTTGCCTCAATTCTGATATCCAGCAATTGGTCATCAAGCTCAACGATTTGACCGTTGACATCCAATTCATACTTTTCGCCTGACTGAACTTTTGTAATTATTTCTAATGCATCTGCCTTTGCCAAAATACCGGCAAATGCCTTTACATTGTTTCCAAGCATAGGTCCTGCAATCTTAAAATTAGGTTTCAAGGTGAAATCCATAAATTCATTTAAGTCATGCTCAAACACAACTTCCTTAACATTTAATTCTTCCTTGATTAATGGAACCAAATCGTCAATTAATTCCTGGTATTTTCCGTCAATATGAATTTTTTGAATCGGTTGTCTAACCTTAATTTTAGCATTTTCTCTGGATGCTCTTCCTAAGCTTACAATATCTTTTACCAAATCCATTCTCTTTTCAATATTTTCGTCTATCAGCTCCTCGTTTGCCTTAGGATAATAGCTTAAATGGACTGATACTTCACCTGTTAAATTCCTGTAAATTTCTTCTGACAAATAAGGAGCAAATGGAGCAATCAGTTGAGAAATGCCAACCAATATTTCATATGTGGTGTTATAAACCGCCTTTTTATCTTCAGTAAGTCCAGTCTCCCAGAATCTTCTTCTTGAACGTCTGATGTACCAGTTTGACAAATCTTCATTAACAAAATTCTGAATTGCTCTTACAGTCTTGTTATGGTCATAAACATCCATACTTTCTGTCACATATTTAACCAAGTTGTTATATTTTGATACAATCCATCTGTCCAACTCCGGTCTATCCTTGTATTCAACAAAGAAGTCTTGCGGTTTGATTGAATCAGTGTTTGCATATAAAGCAAAGAAAGTATATACATTTTTAATTGTTCCTATAAACTTGCTCAATACCTCTTTTAACCCGTCTTCGTCAAAACGAGTAGGTGTCCATACGGGCGACACGTACAAGAGGTACCATCTTAGTGCGTCAACACCGTATCTATCGAAAAGGTCCATAGGCTCTACTGTATTGCCTCTTGATTTTGACATTTTCTTTCCATACTTATCAAGAACCAAGTCGTTTACCAATACATTCTTATATGGTGACTTACCCGTAACCAGGGTCGATACGGCAATTAATGAATAAAACCATCCTCTGGTCTGGTCGATACCTTCGTTAATAAAATCAGCAGGGAACAATTCATCAAATCTTTCTTTGTTTTCAAACGGATAATGCCATTGTGCAAAAGGCATGGCACCTGAATCGAACCAGCAGTCGATAACGTCTTTTACTCTTGTCATATGCTTTCCGCATTCAGGACAAACAATATGCACCTCATCAACGTATGGTCTGTGAAGCTCAATTGATTCATCTATATCTTCAACTGCTTTTTCAACTAATTCTTTTCTTGAACCGATACTTTCGATATGACCGCATTCGCATCTCCAAATCGGAAGAGGTGTTCCCCAATAACGGCTTCTCGAAATAGCCCAGTCATTAACATTTTCAAGCCAGTTGCCAAAACGCTTTTCACCGACATAATCTGGATACCAATTAACCGTGTTGTTATTTGCAACAAGCAAATCCTTTAATTTTGTCATTTGAATATACCAGCTTGGTCTTGCATAGTAAAGCAGCGGTGTGTGGCATCTCCAGCAGTGCGGATAATTATGAAGAACCGGTTCTTTTTTATATAACTTCCCGTTTTCCTTCAACCATCTTAATATCGGCTGGTCTGCATCCATTACAAACATTTCTGACCAAGGTGTACCTCTGAACCTTCCTGTATCATCAACCGGATTTAAAACAGGCAAATTGTATTTTAATCCCGTGTTGTAATCATCTTCACCAAAAGCAGGTGCAGTGTGAACAATACCGGTACCGTCTTCAACAGTTACATAATCTGCTAAAGTTACAAAGAATGCTTTTTTTCCTGCAGGAACTTCAACATAAGGCAAGAGCTGTTCATATTCAACAAACTCCAATTCGCTGCCTTTTTTTTCATCCAAAACTTCATATTCTTCATTTATTACTTTATCCACTAAGGTTTTTGCAAGAATATATGTTTCACCTTTTACATTTTCTTTATCTTTGGTTCTTATTTTAACATAGTCAACATCAGGATGTACCGTTAAAGTAACATTGGATAATAAAGTCCATGGCGTTGTGGTCCATGCAAGAAAATATGCATCTTCATCCTTCTTCTTAAATTTTGCATAAGCAGTTATTGTTTTAATTTCTTCATAGCCTTGTGCTACCTCGTGAGAAGCAAGACCTGTACCGCACCTTGGACAATACGGAAGAATTTTGTGCCCTTCATATATTAATCCCTCCTTGAAAACTTTGTCCAATATCCACCATTCGGATTCAATGTAGTCATTTTCAAGAGTAATATAGGGATTATCCAAATCAATCAAATAAGCCATACGCTCAGTCATTTCACGCCATAATGCTTCGTAGGTGAATACCGATTCACGACATTTTTTATTAAATTCGTCAATTCCGTATTCTTCGATTTCCTGTTTGGTACTTAAGTTTAATTGTTTTTCAACTTCAATTTCAACAGGAAGTCCGTGTGTGTCCCACCCTGCTTTTCTTTTAACCTGATATCCTTGCATAGTCTTGTATCTGCAGACAGAGTCTTTCAATGTCCTTGAAATAACGTGATGTATTCCGGGTCTCCCGTTGGCTGTGGGAGGACCTTCATAAAAAACAAATGATGGTTTGTTTTTTCTTGTTTCAATGCTTTGTTCCAATAGGTTTATTTCTTCCCAGTATTTCGATACTTCATGCTCATTATTTTTATAATCAGCTTTTGATATATCTTTAAATAGTTTCATTTTTCCCTCCTATATGTTAATCGTATTATATTTTAATTGATGTCAGGACAGGCTCCATCACCAATTTGTTTGCCATTAAAAAGTCCCATGTCAAAAGACATGGGACGAATTTCGCGGTACCACCCAAATTACATATACAATATAATATATGTCACTCGAAAATTTAACGCATTTGTACGTAATTTCTTACTGGTATTTCAGAAATTAAACTCCTGGATGATCTTCGTTGCATTCAGATTTATAATCTCTCACCAATCGATTATATCTCTTTGAATCCTATTGCAATTACTCTTCCAATCACTGTTTTTGATATTAATTTTATTCTGTATTATGATATATGAAAATATGAACAAAGTCAAGGAATAAATTGAAATATTTATGAAACAATAACACTAATATTATTGAAAAATATTATGAAAAGAGGTTACTATGGAATATCCGAGACGTTCATATTGGCATGATACAGCTGAAGGAATAAAAAAACCAGCTGTAGAAAATGCGGATTTAAAAAACAAAAAATTCGACATTTTAATTATTGGTGCCGGGATTACGGGACTGACTACCGCATATTTATTAAAAGACTGCGGGTTCAACATTGGAATTATTGAAGCCACAAAATCCGGATACGGCGTTACAGGCTATACTACAGCAAAAATTACTATACAGCACGATTTGTTTTACGACTATTTAATAAACAGCTTCAGCATGGAAGAAGCAAAGCAATATTTAAAAGCCAATGAAGAAGGAATAAGATTAATAAAAAGAATTATTAACGAAAACAACATTAAATGCGACTACAAAGAACAGACCGCATATGTTTATGCAGCATCCGTTAATGAAGTTGAAGATTTGAAAAAAGAGTTAAAAGCCTATGAAAAATTAGGTATAGACGGATTTTATACAGATACTGTTCCTATTCCAAATAAAGCTTACGGCGCAATAGGCGTAAGAAACCAAGGTCAGTTCAATCCTTTAAAATATTTATACAGCCTTTACAATATTTTAAATCAAAGCAATTGTCAAATATATGAAAATGTTAGAGCATTAAACATTGTACCTCACGACGAGCATGTAGACGTAGAAACAGAAAGTGGAACAATTCATGCAGACAAGGTAATAGTTGCATCACATTATCCCTTTGACAATAGCTTCGGACTTTATTTTTTGAGACTGTATCAGGAAAAAGAATATGTTATTGCAGCAAGAACAAATGAACCACCCTTCGAAGGAATGTACATTAACAATAATGACCCTACTTATTCTTTGAGATACCAGTTTTCAGACAAGGAGAATCTGCTGATATTAGCTGGAGGCAATCATCGCGTCGGTGAAAAGGATGATGAAAACGAATCATATAATGAATTGGAAAGGTTTTTGAACAGCAATTTTAAAAATCCGCAAATTGTTTCAAAATGGTCTACTCAAGACTGCATGACCTACGATAAAATTCCGTATATAGGGAGATATACAGACAGTATAGATAATTTATACGTAGCAACCGGATTTAAAAAATGGGGAATGTCCCATTCCGGTGCTGCTGCATTAATTTTAAAAAACAAAATACTCTGCATTGAAGATGATTATTCAGGTATTTTTAATCCTTCTAGATTTACTCCCGTTCAATCATCAAAAGAATTTGTATCTTCGGTGAAAAGTATTGCCTTAGGATTTTTGAACAGATTAGAAGAAGATTTGGAAGAACTTTCAAAAGTTAACCCCGGCGAAGGAAAAATAGTTGACTATGACGGTAAAAAGGTTGGAGTATATAGAAATGAAGCAGGAGAATATTTTTGCATCAATCCTGTTTGCTCACACTTAAAATGTGCGCTTGCATTTAATGAAGCCGAGAAAACATGGGATTGCCCTTGCCACGGCTCCAGGTTTGACATAAAGGGAAATATTTTGGAAGGTCCTGCCGTGCTTCCAATTGATAAAATTAAAATCAAAAAGTAATGAGATTCTTCATTAATTTCTTTGTCATCCTGAGCGTAAGCGAAGGATCTCATGAGATTCTTCGAGCTAAAGCTTTCAGAATGACACGTAGCTTATTCATAGCAATGACATGAATATAATTAACAATTCTCCAACCCATATATCTCATGGACATCCTCCGTATAATTTCCTTCATCATCGTAAATATAAAGAGGAGGGTCAAATTTTAATTCCGGATTGCCGTTTTTAGATGCGCGAATTAGAATCATATTTGGCTTTGCTTTAACTTTTGGATGAACAAAGCGAATTTGTTTCGGCTCTAACCGGTACTTTCTTAATAGGCAAATTATATCTGCCAACCTGTCAGGGCGATGAACCATGTAGAATCTGCCGTATTGTTTCAGTAAATGTGAAGCGGTCGATATAACATCCTCCAAGGTGCATTTAATTTCATGTCTTGAAATTGCTTTTTTGTCATCCGGATTAATTATTCCGCTGTTATTAAGTTTATAGGGAGGATTTGATATAACCGCATCAAAAGAACCGGCATCCAAGTATTTTAAAGTATCTTTTAAATCAATATTTAAAATTTCTATTTTTTCCTGAAGAGAATTTAATTTTACGCTTCTTTCCGCCATTTCTGCAACTTCGGGCTGAATTTCAATACCGTATGCTTTTGAATAATTTCTTTTACCGCTTAACAGGATGGGTATTATTCCGGTACCTGTACCTAAGTCAACAATTTTGGAATTATTTCTTATATCGCAGTAATTTGTCAAAAGAACGGCATCCATGCCAAAACAAAACCATTTTTTGTTTTGAATGATTTTTAAACCTTTGCACTGCAGATCTTCTATTCTTTCATTATCTTTCAGTTTGATTTCCATTGTAAACCTTCCATATAGTATGTTATATGCCATCCTAAATGACAATGGGGGTCTCATGTTTGAGATTCTTCACTGCGTTCAGAATGACAATGTTATTCATAGCAATGACACATGCTGCGGCTCAGAATGACCCTACGTGTGTTAATGTACAAATGCGCTTTCTATGAGAATCTTTGTGTATTCTTTTTTCGGGTGCAGGAGAACTTCCTTAGCCTCCCCTCTTTCAACAATATTTCCGTTTTGCATAACTAATATTGTGTCGGACATATAATTAACTACTCCGATATCGTGAGATATGAATATATATGAAATATTAAGCTCTCTTTGAAGCTCCCTCAGTAAATTCAGTATCTGTGCCTGAATGGATACATCTAAGGCAGACACAGGCTCATCGCATATTATTAGTTTTGGATTAACAAGCAATGCTCTTGCTATTGCTGCCCTCTGGCACTGCCCTCCGCTTACTTCGGCAGGATATTTATTCTTTATGGTTAAATCAAGACCTACTCTTAAAAGCATTTTATCAATAAGTTTTTCAGCTTCATCCTTATTCTTTGCAATATTAGTTGTTAATAAAGGCATAGTCAAAATATCGATAATTTCATAGTTAGGGTCCATAGAGCCTTTGGGGTCTTGAAAAATAAACTGTACGCTTTTTCTATAGTCATGGTATTCTTCTTCCGATAATTCTTTAATATTCTTGCCAAAATAAAGAACACAGCCATATGTAGGTTTTTGAAGCCCTCCTACTATTTCGCCTATGGTAGATTTGCCGCTTCCCGATTCTCCTACAATCCCGATGGTTTTTCCTTCTTCAACATCGAAGGCGGCACCTTTTACGGCAACATATTTTTCTTTTATCTTGCCTGTAAAAAGATGCTTTTTAACAACATATTCTTTTCTGATATTTACTGCAGATATCACAATTTTTTTTGTCATAATTGCCTCTATTCTAAATTACATCTGTAATAGTGCTCGTGCTTATCATCTACATGCTCAGCAACCATTTCTTTACATATATCCATTGCCTTGGGGCATCTGTTGAAAAACAAACATCCTTCGATATCTCTGCCATTTTCCGATATAAGACCCGGTATTTCTGTTAATGGCTCATTCTTCTTAATTTTCAATGAAGGAATGATTTTAATCAGAAGCTGTGTGTAAGGGTGTTTGGGATTAGAAAAAACTGCATTTGTGTATCCTGATTCTACAATCTGACCGGCATACATTACCGCTAAGCTGTGGCTGTAATGTTTTACCAATCCTAAGTCATGAGAAATCAAAAGTATGGACAATTTCATCTCTTCATTTATTTTTCTGAATAATTCCATAACCTGACGTTGAACAGTGCTGTCCAAAGCCGTTGTCGGCTCATCTGCAATAATAAGCTTCGGGTCGTTCATCAAAGCCATTGCAATATTGCATCTTTGACGCATCCCTCCGCTTAATTGCCACGGATAATAATTCAGCACTATTTTGGGATATTTAAATCCAACCTTATATAACAAAGCTTCTGCTTTTTCCAAAGCTTCCTTCTTGGTTTTATTCATATGATGAATATATCCGTCTCCGATTTGATTTTTTATTTTAATCATGGGATGCAGATAAAATACCGTATTTTGAGGAATATATCCAATATTTTTCCCTATATGTTCTTTTTTTTCTTTTGCCGAAGCAGTTAACATATTTTTACCGGCAGTAATTATTTCATCAGCCGAATAGCTTAATCCCTTAGGAAGCAAGTTGATAATAGCCTTAGCAGTAATAGTTTTTCCGGAGCCTGATTCTCCTACAAGCCCGAAAATTTCTCCTTCGTTAATAATTAGTGAAGTATTCTTTACTAATGTATTACTTCCTGCCTTTATATGGAGATTGTTAAGCACAACAGTTTCATTCATCAGAATTCCCCCTGTTTATAATAATATCGTTCAACCCGTCTCCAATAAGGTTAAATCCTAACACTGTAATTATTATTGCAATTCCGGGGCCAACAGCCAAATACGGATAACCCAAAAAAAACTGTCTTGATTCACTTAACATCAAGCCCCAGCTGGCATATGGAGGCTGAACTCCAAGTCCCAAAAAAGAAAGAGATGTTTCAATCATAACTGCCGAGCCTATAGCTGAAGTAAACTGGGTGATTAATCTTGGAAGCATTGCAGGTATGTAGTGTCTGATGAATATTTGTTTTCTTGAACTCCCGTAGCTTTTTGCAGCTTTTATATACAAAAGTGCTTCAGTTTCTAATATCATAGAATACACAAGCCTTGAAAATACAGGTACCATAAAAATACTTATCGCTGCTATTGAGCCTTTAATTCCCCTTTCCATAACAGTCACCAGCATCATTGCGAGAAGTATTCCCGGAAAAGCCATAAGCCCGTCCATAATACGCATAATTATTGTATCTGCAAAGCGCTCCATGGCAGCAAGAGCTCCCAAAAATATTCCGAGCAAGGCACCCAGTGTTACAGATGATATTGCAACTAACAAGACATTTCTTGAACCGTATATTATACGGCTTAGTATGTCCCTGCCGAAATTATCGGTACCCAGAATATGCTCTGAATCAATGCCCGGCTTCAAAAACTTGTTCGGAATGTTCATTTCATTTGGAGGATAGGGTAAATAAACAAATGATAGTACCCAAACAGCTATAATAATCAACACTAATATAATTCCTAAAATTAAGCTTATATTTTTTCTCATAGGTCCCCCTGTTGAAAGGACTTAACCCTTGGATTAAAAAACATTACCGATATATCAACAATTAAAGTGATAATTATTACCGTTGATGTGATAAACATAACAAGACCCTGCAAAAGCACAATATCCCTGTGCTCTACGGCAGTAAGAACCAGTCTTCCAAGTCCCGGAAGGGCAAATATTGTTTCAACCACAACCGTTCCTCCCGCAAGCTTGGCAAACTGCATTCCTATTATTGTCAATGGGGCAGTCAATGCACCCCTTAAGGCATATTTTATATATATTTTAAAGCTGCTAAGCCCTTTTACTCTTGCCATGTCCATATAATCCTGTTTAAGAGAATCGAGCATGGAGCTTCTTATAATTCTTAAAAGTGTTCCTATTTCTCCGATAGCCAGAACAAGAGAGGGTAAAGTTATGCTTTTTATAAATCTAAAAAAGTTGACTTCAAATGGAATAAAGCCTGAAACAGGAAATAGTTTTAGCTTCACACCAAAGTAAACTATAAAAACCATTCCTATCCAGAAGGAAGGAATGGCTGCTCCAAGCTGCATAATGCTTCTTGAAAAATAATCTGCAATACTGTCCTTTTTGATTGCCGAAATCATTCCAAAAAGGAATGCTATAAATGCTGCCATAATCATAGCAAAAATTGATAATGAAAAAGTTACGGGTATACTTTTTGCTATTAAGACAGTAACCGATTCACCATAGACGTAGGATTTACCCATGTCAAGTTTTAGCAAATCCAAAAGCCAGCTGAAATATTGCTGATAGAGCGGTCTGTCAAGTCCCATAGCAACATGCAGCTCCTGAATCGCTTCAGGAGTTGCATCCGCTCCCAATATTAACTGTGCAGGGTTTCCGGGTATTATCATTAACACAAAAAACGTAATAATCGACACTACAAACAATACAACTATTGAGCTTTTAAGTCTATCTAAAACGTAATTAAACATAAGACACCTCAGAGGGCAATTTAGCTATTCTGTAAAATACACATCCTTATAATCATAAAAGTCTATAGGAAATATCTTCATTCCTTCAACATTTTTTTGAAGTGCCAACATTGTGTGAGGAGTTTGCAAATAGATTGCAGGAAGCTTATTTGCTAAAATTACCTGTATATCTTTGTAAATTTCTTTTCTTTTATTTTCATCAAGTTCTTTCAGAGCTTCTTCCAAAAGCGCATCAACTTCTCCTGTAGTCAAGCTTATATAATCGTTGCTGTCTGACTTATATCTCGAAAGAAATGCATATGAATCAAGTCTTCCAGTATGCCCGACAACCGTGGTATCAAAGTTCTTAGCTCCATATACTTCGCTTAACCATGTTCCCCACTCAACAAGCTGAATATTCACTTTTATTCCTATCCTTCCCAATTGGTCTGCAATTACCTGCCCCGCATCAACATGAAGCTGATAATTCTTGGGAAGTGACATATCAACCTCAAATCCGTTTTCATATCCTGCTTCCTTCAAAAGCTCTTTAGCCTTTTCGGGATTATACTCTATTATATTATTTGTGTCATAATAATCAGGTGATGTAGGAGGCAGGTGTGAGCCGATTTTAGCACCATATCCAAACATGGAAGCTTCAATAACCTCATCTTTATTTATAGCCATTGCCATTGCCTGTCTGACTTTTTCATTTGAAAGATATTCATTTTTTGTATTAAGAGACATTATTTGAACGGCATTCATAGGCTCAGAAATTATTTTATAATTTTCATTTCCTTCAACCATTGTTACCTGATCTCCCGTTAATGGAATAATGTCAAGATCTCCTACCTGAAATCCCGCCATCATGCCGGTAGCATCAGGTATTAAAACCATCTTAACGGTTTCTAATTTTATTTCATCACCGTAATAATTTTCATTTCTTTTTAAAATCAAATGTTGCTGAGGTACCCATTCTTCCAGAGTAAAAGCTCCCGTTCCGACAGGTTCGGTTTTTAAGTTTGCAACTTCTTCTTCCGGAACAACGGCTGCCCATGGATATACAAAGCTCTTTAAAAGCTCAACATCCAATTCTGCAGTTATAAACTTTATTTCATAGTCGTTTAGAACTTCAATTTTTACTATATTTTCATAATCTCTTGCCCTGGGGCTTTCAGCATCCTTAAGCCTGGTAAATGAATACTCCACATCTTTGGCAGTCATCTGTCTTCCGTTATGAAAATAAACGTCATCCCTCAATGAGAATGTAATTTCCATTCCGTCATCAGAAATAACCCATTCCTTTGCTAGTCTGGGCACAATTTCCCATTGCGGCGTTACGCCTACCAAAGTGTCATATATATTGTTGGTTACAGTAAATGTGGAAGCTGCAGCAGTTCTGTGAGGGTCAAGACCTTCGGGCTCCGTAGTATATCCCATGGTAAGTTCAGTCTTAACATCTGCTTTTTCAGGTGTGTTTTCTTGAGCTGTGCATGCTGAAATCAGCATTGCAATTAAAAGCATTGCTATAATTTTTTTCATTGTTCATTTCCTTTCAGTTAATAAAATTTCATTTAGAATATCTTTTACTGAATGCCAATAATAATATACCCGTTTTCAAATCTTTATAATCAAATCATACGTATCTGTAATAAATCCTTGAAAACATATTATTATTTGGCAGGGACCGGTATGTCCCTCTTCCTTTTCTAGGTTTAACATATTTTCTTTATAAAGTCAATAGAGGATATGCATAAATTGTTCGTTGAAAAAATTAGCAATAAATGATATTATTATCTAAACAAATAGAGGTGATATTATGTACGAATTACGTCAACAACAGCGAAAGCAAATGCGTGAACACAGGTTTTTTTACCACTTTATATTGGGAATTGGAATATTTGTATTTTCGCAAGGTTGCTCATTAATGTCTAAAAGGCCGGGATATGCAGCAACGGCAGCAATCTTGGGAATTATTATGCACAATGCAAGTGTCCATAAAATATTTGAAAGAATTTTCAAATATAGTGCTCACAAAAATGCAAAAGCTGCAATGATAATTTCTTTAATTTTAATTGCCATTATAAGTTATTTTATAAGATTAGGATTCATACTTTTCGTATTATTGGATTTTGCTTCTATAATTTTATTTACGGCTGCAGCATTAATATATTCAAAATTTGAAAATCGACAGGAGTAAAAAATGCTTAAAAGATTTATAGCTTATTATAAACCGGTGAAAATAATTTTTATTACCGACATGATTTGTGCATTTGCAGTAGCAGTATGTGATTTGTTTTATCCCATGATAACAAGAAACATAATAAACATCTATGTACCGAATCAAGAATTTCAGCTTATGATAAAATGGCTTGTTGTATTAGGATTCATATACATTCTTAAATTCGGACTTAATTATTATATTACATATTACGGTCATATTATGGGAGTAAAAATGCAGGCTCATATGAGAAAAGACATATTTGAGCATCTGCAAGACCTGCCCTTTGTATTTTTTGACGAAAACAAAACGGGAACATTATCATCCCGAATAATAAATGATTTAATGGATATTTCAGAACTTGCTCACCACGGACCTGAGGATTTATTCATATCTTTGGTGATGCTTATAGGCTCTTTTATTATGTTAAGCACAATCAACCTGCCTCTTTCATTGATTGTATTTTCAGCAGTTCCTCTTTTGTTAATTGTTGCAATGAAGCTTAGACTCAAAATGGAAGATGCCTTTATGGAAACAAGGGTTACGATAGGTGAAGTTAATGCAACCATTGAAAACAGCATATCAGGAATAAGAGTTTCCAAAGCATTCAGCAATAAGGAAAATGAAATTGAAAAATTCGAAAAAAACAACAGCAGATTTCAGGAAGCAAGAAGAAAAGCCTACAAGGTAATGGCAGAATTTCATGTCGGCTCTTCATTTATAATTGACATTTTAAATATTGTTGTTTTAAGCTCGGGAGCCATATTCTTTTTTATAGGGATAATCAACTTTGGAGATTTTGCAGCGTTCTTATTGTATACGGGGAACTTTTTAAACCCTATACGAAAATTAGTCAACTTTGTTGAGCAGTATCAATCGGGCAGCTCAGGATTCAAACGATTTATCGAAATAATGGACAAGGATGTCGAAAAAGATGACCCTGGCGCTGCAGACATTTATGATGTAAAGGGTGAAATAAGTTTTGATGACGTCTCTTTCGCTTATGATGATAATAAAGAAATATTAAAGGATATAACATTTGATATTGAAGCAGGCAAGACGGTTGCCATTGTTGGCCCATCGGGAGGAGGCAAGACAACCCTTTGTCATTTAATACCGCGTTTTTATGAGATAGAAGAGGGAAGTATCAGCATTGATAATATTGATATAAGAAAGTTTACACGAAAATCTCTCAGAAAGAACATAGGAATTGTTCAGCAGGATGTATTCTTGTTTACCGGAACTATTCTTGAAAATATTCAATGCGGTAAACTCGATGCCACCAAGGAAGAAGTATACAAAGCAGCCAAAAATGCCAACATCCATGATTTTATAATGTCTTTGCCTGAAGGGTATGACACTTATGTGGGTGAAAGAGGAGTAAAATTGTCGGGAGGACAAAAACAAAGAATTTCCATAGCTCGGGTATTTCTTAAAAATCCGCCTATAATAATATTGGATGAGGCAACCTCCGCTCTTGATAATGCAACCGAGTTTTTGATACAAAAAGCTTTGGATGAATTGTCAAAGGGACGAACCACGATAGTTGTAGCTCATAGATTATCAACAATTAAAAATGCCGATGAAATTATAGTATTAACAGACCAAGGCATACAGGAAAAAGGAAGACATCAGGAGCTTTTGGATAAAAAGGGTATGTATGCCGGATTATACAATTCACAATTCATAAATCAATAAGGAGAGATAATGAAAATAACAATAATAGGTCATTGGGGTGGATTCCCGAAGGCTAATGAAGCAACTTCAGGATATTTGATTGAACATGATAATTATAAACTCCTTTTAGAATGCGGCAGCGGAGTTGTAAGCTCCCTGCAGAAAATTACGGATATAAAGAACATCGATGCTGTATTGATAACGCATTATCATTATGACCATTGCTGTGATATAGGACCCTTGCAGTATGCAATACAAATCAAGACGCAGCTTAAGGAAATTAATGCTCCACTGCCCATTTATGCACCGACGGGAGAATTCTTTAATCTCCTTAAGTGGGAAAATTACACTTACGGCATAAGTTTTGAAGAAAACAGCAATTTAACTCTGGGACCATTTGAAATAAGCTTTATTAAAAATATTCACCCTGTTGAAGCATACAGCGTCAGAATAAAATGCGGCGATAAAGTATTTTCATTTACTTCAGATACTTCATATTTTGAAAACTTGGCAGAGTTTTTTTCAAACTCTGATTTATTGATTTGCGAATGCAGCTTTTATTCAGATATGGACGGATTAAAGGCAGGACATCTTAACAGCTCTCAAGCAGGAATGCTTGCAGAGAAGGCAAATGTAAAGAATCTTATACTTACCCACCTGCCTCATTTTGGCGATTTAAATAATTTATTGACTGAAGCAAGGGAATTTTATAAGGGTGAAATTGAATTAGCATCATATATGATGGAGATAGATATATAATACTCTTAGGGAAGTGATACCATGATAGCAATAAAAGGCAGACGAAAATGCGCAAATTGCGGCAAAAGATATAATTATTCATATGCGAAAGGCGAAGAAGCTTCAAAGAAAGCCAAATTTAAGGGTAAAGAGGAAAATTTAAGCACTGTTACAAATGTAAAAGTGCTTTCCCTACATACCTTCGAAGTAACCGCTACCTGCCCGGAATGCGGCTATGAAGAAGTGTTCATATATAATGATTAATAAAGGTATCTAACCTTAATAATAACATAAAAGAATCTCATACGTATAATATACCAAATAATTATTTGGAGGATGTACGATGAGATTCTTTTATGGTGAAAGGAATATATTAAGGGCTTTAGAAGAAGCTGATTTTTGGAAGAAGCAGGAAAGTGAACATGTTGATGTTATTTTAGAAATAGTTCCTGACTTAGAAGAAGAATATATTCAAAAATTAGAAGAATATCAAGAAATATTCAATTCTACACACGGAAGAATAGTCCAGCTCGTGGAAACAGCTGTAAATTGTCACAACATATTATCTCCCGAATTACAGAGGGATATTATTAATATAATTAATTTAGCAGTAAGACAAAGCCAGGTTTTCATTGACTTTATAGGTATGCTGCTAAGAGACAGCAAAGCCGTTACAAACAATCCTACGGCGATAATTGTTCTTAATCACATAAGAAGAGAATCGGAATACTTCGTAGGAATCGTAACTGCTTTCTTAAACAGCTCTTGTGCTAATAATGGCAGATATTATAATGATACGGGATTTCAAAGATAAGTGACAAAGCAATTATAGGGATTAAAAAGAAGGACTTATTACAGGGGATGGGATATATAAGAAGGCATAAAAAATGGGCGGGGTTAGCGTCACAAGAATGATAATAACTCCGTCCGGACAAGTAAAAGTCTTTATCCGTTAACAATATATATCAGAAAACTCGATTTTAGCCCTTTCTACAATATTATTGACTGAGGTGTTTTCAATATTAAATTCTGATGTCTCGGGTGTTGTCATGCAGGGAATTTCAACAATGAATTCACTGCCCTTGGAAGGCTGGCTTTTTAAATATATATTCCCATCGAGCTTATTTACTAATAATTTAACTAAGGAGAGGCCTATTCCGCTACCTTCATTCTCTCTTCTTAATGACTTGTCCACCTTCTCAAATCTGTTAAATATGTTTTTCTGCTTATCAACCGGTATGCCGATTCCATTATCTATAACTGAAATAGTGATTCTTTCATTCATATCATGCACCGATACTAATATTTTACCGCCCCTCGGCGTAAATTTAATAGCATTAGATAAGAGATTCAGCAAAATTCGTTCAATATAATCCGGGTCGCATGATATTACCTTTTCTTCAATATCTGTATCAAAAATGATATAAATATTTTTGCACTTAGCATAATCTAAAACAGAAAAAGTAATTAATTCCGCAAAATTTACTATATCTAAGTTTTTTCTGTGAATTTCAAAATAATTAGCATCAATTTTCGTTATATCAATTAAATTGCTTATTAGTCTTACTAATCTTAGAGAATTTTGTTTTAAAAATTTTAAATACTTTTCTTCTTTTTCATAAGATGTACATTTTGCTAACTCCATCATTTGTACTGTCCCTAATATGACATTTAAAGGAGTTCTTAATTCATGAGAAATGTTGGCAAAAAACTCCGCCTTAACTTTATTGTATTCCAATGCTTTATTTAGTTGTTTATCCTTAATTACCAATTCAATATTTGTTATTAATTCTTTTTTATTTTCGTTATTGATAATTGTATAACTGTGATTTTTGATAACTTCCGCATATTGCAGCTTGTCCGTTTTATTCTCGTCATATAAACACAAAGCAATGAAGGGTAATTCCGGCAACATTTTATTTATTTTATCCTCATAATGAGCAAAGGTTCTGTAATAACATTTTTCCAGCCAAGATGTGTCACCAATTGCTCTAAGTCCTTCATAGCCTAGTTTTGTAGATTTTGTGACACATTCAAGCCAATGTTCATTAACTCTTATTTCATTAAAACTATTATTGGTTAAGTACCAATCAACATGTGGTTCTAACAACAACTGCCCTGCCTTAATATAACTATCCGCATTGTTGATATACTTTTCTAAATAACTTTTTATTTCTTCTTCATTTGTGTTGTTTGAATAAACCCATACACACAATTCATTGTTTAATAAACCTGCTCTTATATAAGGGCAACCGATACTAAAAAAATCATCCTTGGATTCATAAAATTGAGCTATGTGAGTTCCCCAAAAAGCTTCACCAATTACTTCTATACCTGTATCCCTAAGTTTCTTATCCATTTTATACTCCCAAATTTATCAACAATATATTTAAATAAAAATTTAGGAAGATTAACAGGTATTCCAGATTACTTCAATATTTGCATAGACTTTTCTACTTAACATGTCAATTCGGTGTTTCAATCTCCTTTCTTCTATCATAAATGTAATTAAATAAGATGTCTTTTTTATTTTCCAATTTGCCTTCAATAACTTTATTTAATACATCATTTAATACTATTCCTATATTCTTGCCTTTCGGCATACCTGAATCAATAAGGTCCTGGCCGTTGATTGCTAATGTTTTTAAGCTGTAACACTGGTTAGTTTCAATAATTTCTTTCATGATTACTTCGGACTTGGCCAACTCTTCATACTCATAATCAAACAATGCCTTTTTAATATTAATAAGATATTTTAGATTTACATGATTGATTTTATTGAGCCATCTCTTAATATTCACCCGGTCGGGGTAAATTTTTTCATCAATATTTTCAGCAAGCAACTTAACTGTTTTAACAGTCTTGTTGTCATATTTTAAATTCATAAGTATCTTATCAGGCGAATCAATTTCATACAAAAGCACAGTTAGTCTCAAAACCAGAGAATTTAACTCCTTCATTGCCTTTAAACGTTGCTCAAATTTTTCCTTTGTTAAATCTCTAATTTCAGGCAGAAAAACTTCAATTACATCTCTGTATTCCAAAAGAATATTTTGAAAATTACTTCCCATTAACAGCTTATTTAATTCAATATTAATTCTTTCCTTAGAAATATTATTTAGGAGATTTTTGTTTCCGTAAATACTGCATGATGTATTCTCATCAATGTCAAAGTTCAAAACGGAAGCAAAGCGCAATGCTCGTAAAATCCGCAAACCGTCCTCATTGAATCTTTCATCTGAATTCCCCACGCATTTTACAATTTTGTTTTTTATATCATCGAGTCCTCCGAACAAGTCGATTACTCCATTTTTGTTATAAGCAAGAGCATTAATCGTAAAATCTCTCCGCTTTAAATCAAATTCAATTTTATCCGTAAACAAAACATTATCGGGGCGCCTGTTGTCACTGTACTCCCCGTCAATTCTGTAAGTTGTAATTTCAATCTGCATTTTATTTATAATTACTGTAATTGTACCGTGTTTTATACCTGTTTCTATGGTTCTGTACTGACTAAAACACAGCAGTATTTCTTCCGGCTTTGCTGATGTGGCAACATCCCAATCGGAAGGAACTTTGCCCATGATGCTGTCCCTGACGCATCCCCCTACTATATAAGCTTCAAAGCCGTTTACATGCAATATATTTAATGCAGTTTCAACTTCCTTTGGCATTTTAATAAGCATAAAATCCTTCTTTTTACCTTTTTATATAATTATAACCAATCCTGTAATTTTAACAAGGAAAAAATGTCGAAAAAAAATAAAATTTCCAAATATTTTGTTGGATTTTGTGATTTGAATTTATAAATTATATTATTTTAAATGTTAGTTATAATAATAAAAAGGATATGGTATCATGAATAAATTTGAAAAAATATCAGCTATGATTAATAATACTCCCATGCTGGAAATTTCTTTAAAATATCAAGGACTCCGGCGAAAAGTATACGCTAAGGCGGAATACTACAATTTTACTGGCAGCATTAAAGACAGGATTGCTTACAATATATTAAAATACTCCTATGAAGCAGGCTTAATTAAAAAGGGAGATATAATTGCTGAGGCATCAAGCGGCAACACCGGAATTGCATTTTCTGCCATGGGGGCATTTTTAGAAAATCCAGTACATATTTTTATGCCGGATTGGATGAGCGAGGAAAGAAAAAAACTATTGGAAAGTTTCGGTGCAACAATCCACTTGGTTTCAAAGAAAGATGGCGGTTTCAAAGGCTCTGTCGAATCAGCCGATAAATTCGGAGCTGAAAATAATGCCTTTTTACCCCATCAGTTTTCAAATCTCTTAAATGCGGAAACCCATTATAAAACAACAGGAGCTGAAATTTTAAGACAACTTGACGCAATTGGCAAAAAACCGGATGGTTTTGTTGCAGGAGTAGGTACAGGAGGGACCATCATGGGAGTGAAAAATGCTCTGCAAGAAAAATACCCCAAATGTAAGGCATTCCCTCTTGAGCCAAAACAGTCGCCCGCCATGTCATCAGGCGATATGGTTTCAGGCTTTCATAGAATTGATGGAATAGGCGACGGGATGATTCCCGAAATCGTTAAATTAGAGCAGCTGGATAATGTAATTCGCGTCGATGACGGTGATGCAATCAACATGGCAAGACAGCTGGCTTTAGAGTTAGGAATCGGTGTGGGTATTTCTTCCGGTGCCAACTTAATCGGCTCCATAATAGCACAAAACATTCTCGATAATAAGGATGCAGTTATTGTGACTGTTTTTGCTGATGATAACAAAAAGTATTTATCTAC
>ENA-UPTA01001766-UPTA01001766.1-activated-sludge-metagenome-genome-assembly--contig:-NODE-1766-length-23389-cov-5.854676_pt1 | contig 23389 bp, 14 predicted proteins | sample MGYA00238184_ERZ773361 | MGnify/ENA primary metagenome ERZ773361 (study PRJEB29100, sample SAMN05720205) | activated sludge metagenome | isolation source: anaerobic digester from wastewater... | reverse complement strand
AAAAGCGCAGCAATAGCTGTAAAATGAACGAAGGGCGGCTATCAGCATGTGTGTTTAAGATTTCAGATTTAAGAATTGAAATTTCAGATTGCAGTCATTCTACAATTCTATAATTCTACAATTCTATAATTCCATAATTCTACAACTCTATAATTCTCCAATTACCATTCTGCCATTGCACAACACGATACCTACGCATTGCTACATCGTTCTATTTTCACATTATTACATTCCCGTAACGCTACCTCACCCAGCCTCGCCTACAAAAAAACTTTCCCGTTTTTTATGGAATTTGCGCACCTGATGTCTCTATATAGTATAAAGTGTCCGTATATGCTAGTAAAAACGTTTGGAAGCGCCGTGTTTGGCGTAGATGCTGTCACCATTCATGTAGAAGTCAATGTTTGTCAGGGCAAGGATTATTTTCTGGTCGGCCTGCCCGACAGTGCAGTCAAGGAAAGCTGGAGCCGCGTGGAGAGTGCCCTGCGGTTCAATAAATACCACATGCCGCGCATCCGCATTATTGTCAACCTCGCGCCGGCAGATATCCGCAAGGAAGGTTCCGCCTACGATTTGCCCATTGCCATCGGGATTCTGGCGGCCTCCGAGCAATTGAGGGCAACCGATTTGTCAAAGTACATCATCATGGGCGAACTTTCGCTGGACGGCAAGGTGCGTCCGATTAAAGGCGCGCTGCCGATAGCCATACAAGCCCGCAAAGAAGGCTTTGAAGGCATCATCCTTCCCGCGCAGAATGCGCGCGAGGCGGCTATCGTCAACGACCTCAAAGTCTATGGCGTCGAACATCTGGATGAGGTTGTAGATTTTCTCGCAGGCCATAAAACGCTCGAACCTACCATGGTCGAGACGCGCACTGAATTTTACGCGAACATGGACAACTGCGCATTCGACTTTGCTGATGTCAAAGGGCAGGAGAATATCAAACGGGCACTGGAGATTGCCGCCGCCGGCGGACACAACGTCATTCTGATCGGGCCGCCCGGCGCCGGAAAAACCATGCTGGCGAAGCGCATGCCCACCATTCTGCCGCCGCTCTCTCTGCAGGAAGCACTGGAAACCACTAAAATACATTCTGTGGCGGGCAAGCTGAAGAAAGATGCTTCTTTGTTGTATCAGCGTCCGTTCCGCTCGCCGCACCACACCGTGTCTGATGTGGCACTCGTGGGCGGCGGCGGACATCCGCAGCCGGGCGAGATTTCACTGGCGCACAACGGCGTTCTGTTTCTGGATGAATTGCCCGAATTCAAACGCACGGTACTCGAAGTGATGCGACAGCCGATGGAAGAGCGGAAAGTCAATATCTCGCGGGCGCGTTTCTCGGTCGATTATCCCGCCAATTTCATGCTGATTGCCAGTATGAATCCTTGTCCCTGCGGCTATTACAACCATCCCGAAAAAGATTGCGTCTGCGGCCCGGGGGTGGTGCAGAAATACCTGAATAAAATTTCCGGTCCGCTGCTCGACCGCATCGACCTGCATGTGGAGGTGACACCCGTGAATATTCAGGAGTTGTCGTCGGAGCGGAAGTCGGAGAAAAGTTGCGATATCCGGGAACGGGTAGTGGCCGCGCGCAACATACAACAGGAGCGTTTCAAAGAGCAGGAAATACATTGCAATGCGCAGATGAGCACACGGCAGACCAGAGACAACTGCGCACTAGATGCGGCATCTCAGCAACTGCTGAATACCGCGATGAAACGCCTCGGATTGTCGGCGCGCGCTTACGAAAGGATTATACGGGTCGCGCGCACCATCGCCGATCTGGCTTCGAGTCCGGCTATCAAAGCAGAACATCTGGCGGAAGCGATTCAGTTCAGAAGCCTTGACAGGGAAAGCTGGGCGGCGTAAATCGGGAAGGTATTATGGTGATTAAAAAAATCGGGAAGCGCCTAGTCATTTTCTTTTAATCAACATCCGTTGAGTATTTCCCGGCGGCGGTTATAGGGCATAGTTCTACATTTGCTGAAATCGATTTTTATGCTTAGTGATTTTTTGCAGCCGGTCAGTGATGAGTTTCTCCAGCAGTATTACCATACCAATCCTTATGCGGCCGAATATATTCATCTCTATCAGGAAACGCGCAGTCTCGAAGAGTATCAGGTAGCCATCGTGGGCGTGCAGGATTACCGGGGCTATGTCGCGAATAAGGGCACGGAACAGGCTGCAGATGCGGTGCGCAGACAACTCTATCAGTTTTCCGCATTCACCAATGGCATCCGTTTGCTCGATATCGGTAATATCAAAGCCGGCGAGACTTATGTGGATACACTGGTGGCACTGGTAGAAACGCTCCATGAACTGTTCCGCAAAAACATCATCACCATTGTCATCGGCGGCGATGCCGCACTGGCATCCGCGCAGTACAAGGCCTATGAGATTTTTGAAAATGATATCACCGTCGCGCAGATTGCCTCATCGGTGGTATGGGAAGACAGCGATGTCGATATTCATAAAACCTATCTCAAGGATTTTTTCCTGAGTACTTATCTGAAGAAATATAATCTGGTGGCTTATCAGTCTTATTTCATGCACGAACGGCAGCTGTCGTTGCTGAGCAGCAGAAATTACGATGTGTTGCGCGTAGGCAAAATCAGAGAACATATTTTTGAAGCAGAACCGATGCTGCGCGAAGCGGGCATGGTGATGTATAATATCAATGCCATCCGCTATTCGGATGCACCGGGGCAGCCGAATCCGTCTCCGAATGGGTTGTTCGGCGATGAAGCCTGCGCACTGTCCCGCTATGCCGGCATGAGCGATCAGCTCATGAGTATCGGATTCTATGACTTCAATCCGACGCTGGATAAAAGTGATATCACCGCCAGGCAGGTGGCGCAGATGGCCTGGTATTTTATGGAAGGTGTCAGCCTGCGCCGCAGCGATTATCCTATCGTCAGCGAGCTGGATTTCAATACCTATATCGTGCAGATTGATGATGCCACCAATGACTTCATCTTCCTGAAAAGCAAAAAAAGCGATCGCTGGTGGATGAAAATTGTCTACGACAAAAAAGACCTGCAGAAGCATGTGCTGGTGCCTTGCACGTACAAAGACTATCTGACAGCGCTGAATAATGAAATTCCGGAGCGTTGGATGCGCGAATGGATGCGGTTGAGCTGATGAAGGCAAAAACGTTAATTACTGTTATTATAGTGTTCCGCTTTTAAACCTTCGGCGCATTCCATCGTCTATTTTTGTATTTATACAGTTGAATATGAAGAGTAAGATAAACTGGATGGTCTGCTGGATGTTTTTCGGATGGATGGCCACTGCAGCGGCACAAAGTATGTCGGTATCCGGTATGGTGCAGGATGCGAAAACCAAAGAGCCGCTGATAGGAGTGAATGTCGTATTGTACGCGCCGAAAGATACGGTTGTCCTGCATAGTACTACCACTGATCTGGACGGAGCTTATTGGCTGTCCGCTGTAGATACCGGCGCATATACCGTTGAATACAGCTACATCAGCTATAAGACCTTGCGCAGAAATATTACCGTGTCCGACCCGCTGATACTGGCACCGGTGTCGCTGGAAGAAGAGAGTAAATTGCTGAAAGAAGTTGTCATCGAAGATAAGCAAATCCGCGTGCAGCAGTTGGGCGATACGTCGCAGTTCAACGCGGCCGCATTTAAAACCAACAAGGATGCCAGCACGGAAGAGTTGCTGGTGAAGATGCCGGGCATCACTTCCGAAAATGGCACGATGAAAGTGAATGGCGAAGAAGTAAAGAAAATACTGGTGGATGGCAAGCCATATTTCGGAGATGACACGCGCACGGCTGTGCAGAATCTGCCGGCAGAGCTGATTGATAAGATACAGGTGTTCGACCGCATGAGCGATCAGGCGGCATTCACCGGCTTTGATGACGGCAATTCGGAAAAGACCATTAATATCGTTACCAAATCTGGCGTCTCTGATTCCAAAATCGGAAAATTTTATGCGGGCTACGGCGGACCGGATAATCGCTATAATGCCGGTATCACTTTCAATGCCATCAAAAATGACAGACGGATTTCATTACTGGGGATGAGCAATAACATCAACCAGCAGAATTTCAATATACAGGATCTGGTGGGCGCGATGGGCAGCGGGGGAGGCAACAGAGGCGGCATGGGTGGCGGTGGCCGCGGTGGCATGCGCGGAATGAATAATTACATGGTGGGACAGCAAAATGGGATTGCCACAACAACCGCGCTGGGACTGAATTATACGGATGTTTTGGGAAAGAAAAAGAAAGTGACTTTCACCGGTTCCTATTTCTTTAATAATTCGCTCAACGACAATCTCAGTACGACTATCCGAAATTATATTTCGGCAGCCGACAGCGGACTGGTCTATAATGAAAACAAAAGTGTGGAGAGCAAAAATTTCAATAACCGCGCCAACTTCAGAATCGAGTATCGCATCGACTCGATGAATACGCTGATTTTTACGCCATCACTCACCACACAGCACAATAACACGACTTCCCTTTTCGATGCGTTAACCAGCCGGAATAATGAAAGCACGTTGAGTCGCACGAATACGGAACAGCGGAACAAGCAACTCGGTATCAATTTTTCCAACGACATTTTGTGGCAGCATAAACTAAAAAAACAGGGACGTACTATCTCTACCAATCTGACGACTTCCTACAATACCAGGAAATCAGATGGTAGACTGTATACCCTCAATGATTTTGCTGCCGATACTTTGATGGTTACCGATACCATCGATCAGCAATCGCACCTGCGGACAAAAAGTTACACGCTTTCCGGAAGTATCGTCTATACGGAACCGATCCGGAAAACCGGACAATTATCCTTCACTTATACGCCCTCTTTTACACGCAGCAATTCGGAAAAAAATACGGATAACTTTGATATCCTGACCAATGAGTATACGTTGCAGGATACCGTGCTGACGAATCGTTTTACGAATACGTATATGACACATCGGCTCGGTATTGCTTATCGTTATAATAATAAGAAACTAAGTTGGTCGGTGGGGCTGAACGGGCAGGATGCATTGCTGCGCAGTGAGCAGCTTTTCCCGGATTCCGTGCAGGTGAGAAAGAATTTCCTGTCGCTGCTTCCGACGGCTGAATTGAATTACAAATTCTCCAAAACCAGCAACCTGCGTGTGTTCTACCGCACTTCCAATAATCCGCCGTCTATCTCGCAGTTGCAGAATGTCGTGGACAATAGCAACTCCCTGATTCTGACATCGGGTAATCCGGAATTGAAACAGAATTTTACGCAGACTATCGGATTGCGTTTCGGTCGTTCCAATCCGGATAAGGCTACCAATGTGTTTGTATTCGCGAATGCGACCAACACGATGAATTATATCGCGAATGCCACCACCTTGTTCACGCGCGACACTATTATCCAGGATATACGGCTGAATGCCGGCGCTCAGTATATCCGGCCGGTCAACCTGAACGGTTACTGGAATGCCCGTACCTTTATCACCTACGGATTCCCGCTCTCGAAATTAAAAAGTAACATGAATGTGAATGCAGGTTTTACTTACCTGCGAACGCCGACATTGATTAATGATACACGCAATTCGGCCAATTCCTACACATTTAATACAGGACTCACGCTGAGCAGTAATATCAGTACCAAGATAGATTTTACCATTTCCTATAACGGCAGCTTTAATCTGGTGCGCAATACATTACAACAGCAAAATAATACCAATTATTACAACCATATCGCTTCCGCTCGTTTCAATTATCAATTCTGGAAAGGATTTGTATTCAATACTTCTGTCATGAATAATGTGAATGCCGGTGGTTCCGCTTCCTTCAATACCAGTTTCTGGTTGCTGAATGCCTCGCTGGCGTATAAGTTCCTGAAGGATGAAAGTCTGGAAGTGAAATTCAGCGCCAACGATATCCTGAATCAGAATAGAAATATCAGCAGAAGCGTCACAGAGATTGCGATTGAAGACGTGCGTTCCAACGCGCTGACGCGTTATTTTATGGGAACGATTACTTATAACCTGCGCAAGATAAAAGGGAAAGGAACAGATGGAACACAAAAAAATCTGGTATTGCCACCACCTCCGGGTGGTCCGATGCCGGGCGGACATCCTGCGTTTTAGTAAATAAAAATGCCTACCGGAAAGGTGGGCATTTTCTGTATATGGCAGGTTTATTTATTCCACGACTTTTTCCATCTGCATACTTCTGGAGCCTTTCAGCAGTATGTGTGCACCGTTGAAATGCTGTTTTTTGAACCATTCCTGTGTTTCCAGATTGTTGCCGAATTTCAGCACTGCAGGGCCGGTGTTGGTGCGGCTGAATGCTTGCCCGACAAGTACGATGGTGTCAAACTGCAGCTGCTCGGCGAGTGCGGCAATTTTCTGGTGTTCCTGCTCCGAATATTCGCCCAGTTCGAACATGTCGCCGAGAATAACCACTTTCTTTTCCGCCGCTGATTTCGCGAAACTTTCCAATGCGTGCTGCATACTGGTCGGATTGGCATTATAGGCATCCAGAATCAGCTGATAGCCGTTTTTCTGAAGCACCTGTGAGCGTGCGTTGGTGGGATTGTATTGCTCAATGGCGGATTTTATCTGCATATCCGAAACGCCGAAGTAATTGCCTACTGCCACTGCGCACATAATATTGCTGTAGTTGTAGCTGCCGAATAGATGAGAATCAATGGTGATATCTCCGAAGGCGATTTTCAGGAAAGGATTGTCAATGAGTATCTTACTGCGGCATTCGGCGGAAGGTGAGTGGCCATAAGTGCGGTAGGATGGCATATTCCGTTGGCGCAACATATTGAGCAAGATGTCATCATCGCCGTTGACAAAGACAAAGCCGTCGTGCTCATTCAGGTAATCATAGAGTTCCCCTTTGCCTTTGCGGATGCCTTCCACGCCACCAAATCCTTCGAGGTGCGCTTTCCCGCAGTTGGTGATAATGCCGTGCGTAGGCTCCACATAAGTGCAGTAGGACGCAATTTCCCGCTGATGGTTGGCGCCCATCTCAATGACCGCTATTTCCGTGTCTTCCGGCATTTCCAATAGTGTGATGGGGATGCCGATGTGATTATTGAGATTGCCTTTGGTGTAATGGGTGCGGAAGGTGGTGGCCAGTACGGCATGCACCAGTTCTTTTGTAGTGGTTTTCCCATTGGAACCCGTGATGCCGATGACCGCTTTCAGCGAGAGATGACGTCGGTGGTGCAATCCCAGCTGCTGCATCGTCTGTAATACATCGGTTACCAGTATGCAGCGGTCGTGTGTCCGGTATTCCGACCGGTCGATAATCGCGTAGGCTGCGCCTTGCTCAAGGGCTTTGGCTGCAAAGGAATTTCCGTCGAAGTGTTCGCCTTTCAGCGCGAAATACAGGTAGCCCGGTTGTATTTTACGGCTGTCGGTGGTAAATCCTGTGGCAGCCTTGTATAGTTGATAGAGGGAAGCGATATCCATGTAGAGATTTTATAGGATGCTAAAATAAAAAAGTCCTGAACTAAATTCAGGACTTTTTTTATTCGGATGGTTGGTATTAATATTTTCTGGCTTTTTTGTTGGCAGAGATGGTTTTTTTCATTTCACCAAATCCTTTGCCACCAAACATGTTACCGTCAGGAGAACCTACACGTACCATTGCGCAACGGAAACCGATATCATCAGAAGATTGATCTTCGTTGAGGAATCTTCTTGTACCAGGAGAGAGGAAGTAACCTCTGTCTCTCCATGAACCGCCTTTGTACACTCTGGCTTTGTTATTTACGAGTGTAGATACACCATACTGGTATTCTACAAAAGAAGAAGAGTCACCGTCGTTATAGTCTAATGCGAATGATTTTCTGTAGTTTCTTCTGTTGGTCAGGTCTCCATCGTCTTCACGAACATATTTGATACGTCCCATGCTGTCCAGACCTTCGTCCATTTCCGGCTTCATGAAGATGTTACCACGGAAGGTATTCAGGTCTTCACCGTCAGCTTCAGTCATCGGGCGATATACGTCCATAACCCATTCGTTTACGTTACCTGACATGTTAAATAAACCGAAGTCATTAGGGAAGTTAGCGTGTACGTCTGCTGTGATTTCAGCGTTATCGTTCAATGCGCCTGCAACACCCATGTAGTCACCACGGCCTCTCATGAAGTTAGCCATGAAGTCACCCTGGTTTTTGTTATGTTTTTGGTAGCGGAAAGTAGCGCCGTCCCAAGCATAGATTCTTCTGTCTGTAACAACCTCTTCACCCGGCATTGGCATATTGCCTCTCAAGCCTAACGCAGCGTATTCCCACTCCGCTTCTGTCGGGAGTCTGTAGTCCGGTAACAGGATACCATCGTTCATGTTTACGTTACGCTGACCGGAGCCGTTTGGATTCAGGTCTTCTTTTTGTTTTTTGGTTGCACCTTGGTATAAACCTACCGCATAAGCCTCTGTGTTGAAGTTGTCTTCGTTTTTCTGATTGGTGTTCAGGTCTAAGTAGCCTTCTTTTACCAGAATCATCTCATTCACACGGTCAGTACGCCATTTGCAGTATTCTGTCGCCTGTAACCAGTTAACACCCACAACAGGATAAGTATTGTAAGTAGGGTGTGTGAAGTAGTATTTTACATACGGTTCATTGTATGCCAGATTTCTTCTCCAGCACATGGAATCCGGTTTTGCATTTTTTACATATTCAGGATGGTCTGTGCCGAAAACGCGGTCTAACCAGTATACATACTCACGGTAGTCAAGGTTAGTCACTTCCGTTTCATCCATATAGAATGAAGAAACCGTCACACGACGCTGAACGTTATGGTTTTCGTACATGAGGTCTTCTTCCGTAGCACCCATCGCGAATGTACCACCTTCCACCAACACGAGGTTGGGACCAGTAATCTGATTGGTATTCTCGGAGCGTTCGAAACCACCCCATTTTTTGTCATTGTAGTTCCAGCCGGTAGTAGATGAAGCACCACTGCTGCTGCCACCTTTACAGCTGACTGCTAATACACCAGCAATAACAGAGATCTGCAAGAATCTCTTCATTCTTTTTGTTGAGGTCATTATTTAGGCTTTTTAAATAGTTATTTCAAAGGTAAACCAAAAAATTTAATTCACAAAACATTTCCTGCAACTTTATTTAACGAAAAATTGTCTTAATTATTTTTATTTAGCGTAAAATTGCAGAAATGTAGAGGTGGAATGCGTCTTCACCTACAGATACCAAACACTATGCGTCTGAACATCGACAAATATCTCCTTCCACTGTTATGTATGTTGCTGCTGAGCGGTATTCCTGCTAACGGTCGGGCGGCTGCTCTTCCCGACGGTGCAGAAGTAACCCTGAAATGGGATTTCTCTGTCGGTACTATTCGCATGGAAGATGCTGTGTTTGCCCCTGAGTTCGCAGGATTGCCTGCTTTTTCTGCCGTAGTGGAGACTGGCGGCAACAGCGCGGTTTCGCTGGCGGTCGAAGGAGAAAGTTACACCAATATCAGCCGCAATCTGCTCTCAGCAGCGCAACTGGAATTGATAGGAAATCAGGTGGCCGTGCAGACTTTTGTCGCAAAAGCAAGAAATGAACAGGTAGTTTCTGTTGTTTTGCTGCCGTTTCGCTGGCAGGATGGTCAGTTGCAGGTGCTCACTTCCTTCCGTTTAAAAATCAATGAATCACCGACGATTGCTGCGAGATTTTCCGGAACGTCGTCGCGGACCTATGCCGGCAACTCCGTGCTGCGCTCCGGCAGGTGGTTTAAACTGGGTGTCAGCAGCGCGGGTGTCTACAAACTGGATTATACTTTTCTGAAAAATCTGGGTGTGAATGTAGATGCCATCAATCCCGCAAACCTCCGTATTTTCGGCCATCGGGCGGGCATGCTGCCGGAATTGGCAGGCTCGGAACGCGAGGATGAGGTACGTGAAATTCCGTTGAAAGTAGTGGCTGCCAATCCGACCCGATTGCAGTCCGGAGATTATATCCTTGCCTATCTGCCGGGACCTGAAAAGTGGACATATGACGTGGGACGTCAGTTCTTTGCGCCTCAAAAACATTTGTACAGCGATACCAAGAGTTTCTTTCTTACAACGGATGCCGGTGCCGGTGCCCGTGTGGGCAGTATTTCCTCAGTCGCATTGCCACCAAATAAGTTTGCCACCACCTATGATGCCTGCGCATTTTACGAAGATGATATCATCAATATCGCGCAGTCGGGCAAGCAGTTTCTCGGTGATTTATTCGGCAATATTACCGATAAATCCTATCCTTTTAATATTCCCAATCTCATTGCTTCAGAACCGGTGAAAATAAATATTGCCGTAGCGGCGGCAGCACAGACGTTCGGTTCCACTTTCACGATGACTACTGATAACGGCGCCAATTCCCGCAGTATACCTGTTCCGGTATTGACGGAGGCTTATCCCGGTATTTTCAATACCGCATCCAGAGTGGAGCGGTTGTTTACTGTGAATAATATCAGTCCGTCTTTTCAGGTGAATCTGAATTACAACCGCAATGGCGATTTCAGCACCAGAGGATGGCTCGACTTTATTCAGGTAAATGCGAAAGCCACCCTGCGCTATGAAGGACAGCCACTGTATTTCAGAAATATTGCCTCCGCAGGTGCCGGCAGCATCACCACATTCACGGTGCAGAATGTCAATCCGAATGTGGAGATATGGAATGTGACCAATCCTTTTGATGTACGAAGAATCAATTATTCACTCAGTGGCTCCAACGCCGTATTTACGCTGGCTACAGACTCGCTGCTGGAATTTGCCGCCTTTGAAAACAGCAACGCGGTGCCGGTAGCGCAGGGCAGTATTGCCAATCAGGATCTGCACGCGTTGCCGCAACAGGATATGCTGATAGTGACACGGGAGGCTTATGTTTCATCCGCGCAGACATTGGCACAATTTCACAGAGAAAAGCAGGGGTTGAAAGTGGCGGTGGTGACACTGGAACAGGTATATAATGAATTTTCTTCGGGTACAAATGATATTACTGCCATCCGCAATTTCGCCAAGATGTTTTACGACCGAGCCGGTGGTAATCCCGCGCAGATGCCCCGCTATTTACTGCTCTTCGGAGATGGTACATACGACAATAAAAAGCTTGGCAATAACCTGATGCCGACCTACCAGAGCACGAAGACATATGAAACACTCGAAACCTATGTTTCTGACGATTATTTCGGTATGCTCGACGATAACGAAGGTGCTAATATTACTAATACTGCTGCCGAGAAAGAAGATATTGCCGTAGGGCGAATTCCGGCAGATGATCAGAGTAAGGCAATGGTGGCTGTAGAGAAAATCCTCCGCTACGCATCCGCTGCCGGCTACGGAGAATGGCGCAATCAGGGAACGTTTATCGCGGATGATGAAGATTTCAATATCCATATTCAGGATGCGAATGGCTTTGCGGACAACTACGGCGCGGCCGAGAAAAAAAGCAATGTCGACAAAATATTTCTGGATGCCTATAATCAGGTGTCCGCTGCCGGTGGTGCCACTTATCCTGCCGCCAATGAGGCGCTCAATCGCAAGGTGTTCACAGGTTCCCTGTTTATGAATTACGTAGGACATGGCGGCCCGATGGGTCTGACGGCGGAGCGTTTGTTGTTGGTAGAAGATATCAGCAGTTGGACGAATACCAATAAACTGCCCCTGTTTATCACGGCTACCTGTGAGTTTGCGCCTTATGACAAACCCGATGAGTTCACGGCAGGAGAGCGTGTTTTCTTCAAGGAAAATGGAGGCGGTATCGCGTTGGTAACGACTACGCGTATCGTATATTCCAACAGAAATAAAACCATGAATGAGAACTTCATGGAGCAAATGGTGAATGCCTATGCTGATCGGGATATGACCTTGGGAGATATCATGCGCGAAGCCAAAAAGAACACGAATACATTTGACGGCAACCGGAAATTTACATTGCTCGGCGACCCTGCGCTCCGACTGGCATTTCCCACTTACAATGTGGTCGCTACTGCTATCAACGGCAAGCCGATAGCCGCGCAGAATGATACGTTAAAAGCGCTTTCCAAAATTACCATAGAAGGAGAGGTGCGGGATAACAGCAATCAGCGGATTAATAATTTTAACGGTACTGCCAGTGTTACCATTTACGATAAGTCGAAGACCATCCGAACGCTGCAGAACGATCCGGATAGTTATCCTTATGAGTTTCAGTTGCAGAAAAACACCATTTACAAAGGAAAAACAAAAGTAACTAACGGGGTTTTTTCGTGTACTTTTTTAGTGCCTAAAGACATCGACTATAATTTCGGTTTGGGTAAAATCAGTATGTATGCCTACAATGATACGGCGGATGCCGCGGGCTATTCCTCGGCGGTTATTGTCGGTGGTGCCAGCGATTCCATTCCGCTCGACAATGAAGGACCGGTGGTAGATGTGTTTATGAATGACGAGAAATTCGTACTCGGCGGCATCACGGATGAGAATCCTTTGCTGCTGGTAAAATTGTTCGATGTGAATGGCATCAATACGTCCGGCAATGGCATTGGACACGATATTACGGCCATTATAGACAATGACACCCGCAACGTATTTACGCTCAATGATTTCTATGAAACAGAAGTGGATGATATTGCGAACGGAACGGTACAGTATCCTTTCTCCAGACTGTCCAAAGGTCGCCACACACTGGAGGTGAAGGCGTGGGATGTGCTCAATAATTCCGGCGTCGGATATACGGAATTTATTGTGGCGGAAAAAGCCAATCTGGCACTGTCACATGTACTCAATTATCCCAATCCGTTTACGACACATACGCGTTTCATGTTTGAGCACAACCGTCCCGGAGAGCCGCTGGATATGCGGATAGAAATCTTCACCGTGTCCGGCAAAGTGGTAAAAACGATACAGCAAACCATCAACACGGCCGGCTTCAGAGTGGATGACATTTCATGGGATGGTTTGGATGACTATGGTGATAAAATAGGAAAAGGTGTGTATATTTACAGAATCACATTGAAGGACGAAGCCGGCAAAAAAGTCAGTGAGTACCAAAAATTAGTGATACTTAATTAGTTTATTTAAAATAAATTTGCCAACTTAACGTTTCTTAAAAATCATACAACGATTCTATGAACCAAATATTGAGACCTCTTTCTTTCTTAATTACAATTCTATTGTCCTGTTTTTACACGCAAACGCAGGCTCAAAACGTTGCAGCGGTAAACAGTGCCGTTCCTTTTCTGCGTATTGTGCCGGATGCCAGAGGCGGTGGTATGGGCGATGTGGGTATTGCCACTTCCATAGATCCCAATACTTCCTTTTATAATGCCTCCAAACTTGCTTTTGCCAAAAGGAAACTGGGGCTTTCTTTGTCCTATGCGCCGTGGCTGAGAGCGTTGGGCATCACAGATATTTACATGACGCACTTCACCGGATATTATAAATTCACCAAAAACGATGTAGTGCACACTTCCCTGAAGTTTTTCAGTTTGGGAGATATAGAATTTACCGACTTTGCGGGCAATCCACTGGGCAGCGGTTCTCCGCGTGAGTTGAGTTTTGATGCCGGTTACTCCCGACGCCTGGGAAAACACTTCGCATTGGGAACAGCTTTCCGATATATTTACTCCAACCTGGCAAAAGGTCAGAGCGTCGGCAGTGAGCCGGTGCGCAATGCGCATGCATTCGGAGCAGATTTATCGGCCACTTACAGTCTGGATATGGAAGTGGGTAAGAAAAAAATGAAATCCAATTTCATGACAGGTATCGCAATTACTAATATAGGTACCAAGATTGCTTACACGGCCAATGCCAGAGAAAAGGATTTCATCCCGACCAATTTCGGTCTCGGCGTAGGTTTTCGTTTGGAGCCCAATAAATACCACGAGTGGGGCATCTATGCCGATTTCAATAAATTAATGGTTCCTACACCTACCGGTACGGATAATGATACCAATAATATACCGGACTATAAGGAGCAATCTTCGTTCAAAGGAATGTTTACTTCCATGGGAGATGCGCCGGGCGGATTTAAAGAAGAAATGCGCGAGTGGACGATGGGTATCGGTACGGAATACTGGTACGATCATATCTTTGGTGTGAGAGCAGGATATTTCCTGGAAGCGAAAGATAAAGGCAACCGACGCTTTGTGTCAGCGGGTGTTGGGGTGAAATACAGTGTATTCGGACTCGATTTTTCTTATCTGATTCCAACCGGAGGCGCCAGAAATCCGCTGGATAATACGTTCCGCTTTACACTGAAGTTTGATTTTGCTAAATTGGGCGGCAATAAAGTAGAATACGATGGCGAAGATTTGAATGACGCGACCGATAAAGTAGATAAATCCACCAGAAAGAAACTGAAAGCGAAGTAAGCACTCAGTAATTAAACATGTTTAATATTGCCATCAGTTAACAGAGACTTGAAAGTATTTATATCCCTGTGGGTAATTGCTTTTTTCTGTTTTCTTGAAGGTTGGAATGCGGGCTGGATACTGGATAGTATAATGCATTCTTATAACGTCAGAGATATTTCGTGTTCAGAATATCTTAGCTTGCATATTGATAATACGATTCGTCTATTTTATCATTTTACTTATTACTGGTTGGAAAAATTATTGGGTCCCAAAGGTTGGGATTGGTATCTTTTTAAAATCAGTCTCCATTCGTTAAATGCTTTCCTGTTTTTTAAGACAGCTAATCGGTTATTAGAAAACTATGCTAAGACATCTTACGGGTATATACCATATTTCTCTGCAATACTTTTTCTGCTTTCTCCGACATCTACAGATGTTGTTATGTATCAGGCATCCTTCCATTTTATGATGGCATTTGCACTACTTCAGTGTTGTATTTTATTGTTCTTCCGTCAATTGGAAAGAGTAAGACTTGGTAATGATTTTTTATTTTACACGGCCTTTCTATTGGCATTATTTACGCTTGAAACATCTTATATGCTTTGCATAGTGATGTGCTTGTTGATATTCTTTTTGTCTGATGAGTATCTGAAAATTAGGAGGGTTTTAACTTTTAAATATGTCCTGATTCCGTTGGTAATGACATTGGTCAGAATTCTACTAAATGAGATAATACTAAACGACTTAGTGGGACATTATGGAGCAGAAAAACATTTTCGGTTCGGAATGGATAGAATCGTACAGAATATTGCCAAAATTCCGCTCGACTTATTTGGGTTTATAGAGTATTGGGACATGAATAACATATATGCTGTGTATGATATCTTGTACAATCACCAATATATCTGTTTGCTGGCAGTTTTGTTTTTTATCATTTATTTCGGCTTAGCATACTATGTGTTAAAACGGGATAAATCCGATAAACTCTTTCTATTATTGCTGAATATCAGTCTTGTATTCGCACTTCCCACACTGAGTCTTGGAATATTATACATTATTCCTGTTGAAGAGGATAGGTATTATTATATGTATGCCCCGTTTGTATATATGTTGGGGTTGTTGTTGTTATACAGATTGTCTGTGGGTATATCTTATGTAGCTTTCTTTGTCTTATTAGTTGTAGGATTTCTATGCCTGATAAAGAATGTGTCCAATAGTGCATTAGCTCAACGAATAATAGATACAAGTCTTGCTGAATTTCCGTTTCATAAGGATAAACGATATGTGATACTGGCAATGCCTGTTTATGCAAATGGAGTAATTGTATGGGATACCAAAGAACCAACCGATAATCCATTTGATGAAAGATGGCAGATGATGGCAAAGGCGCTAAAGGTGACAAAAAATGTGGATTTGCAAGGCAAAATAGCTTCGGTAATACAGTATAACGTGATAAGCGACAAGGATGCCCCAATAATAGAGAAGTTAGATAGTAATGCAATCAGAATGACACTTCCATGCTGCGGCAAATGGTGGTGGAAGCATAATGCGGGGGCATTGGATTACCAGAATGAATATTTTAAGGTCGAAATACTTGGTGGTTGGCAGCAAGAAGTAAAAATCACTTTTATTAATAAGCCGGATGACATAGTGTATCTGTTTCAGGATGGAACAGTTTTCAAAGAGTGGAAATGGTGATTTTTTGTTAGGCTATTGTTTTTTTAATGTTAATTGATTAGCTTGCATAGTAATGCACGGAAATCCTTGTATTACTAAATATTATTAACATAAAAACTCTATCCCATGAATCGCATTTATCTAACAGCACTCTTTGCAGTGTTTTTTATGGTTTCTTGTCAGAAAGAAACGTCTCAGGTGGTCAAGAATCAGCCAACAACAGCTAACTCATTTGCAGCAGCAAATGTTTCAGATGGAATAGGTTGGTCTGTTCCTGAAGGATTAGTATCAGCATCATCGAAATCAGCCAGACTGTCTAATGCTGTAACTTATTGCAGCGGCATTAATACAGTAACATTGTATGCCGGACAGAATATCCCGATGGGAACATTAGAATATGCAAATGATGCTACCAATCTATATGTTTCGTACAACGCAAATCCTGATTGGTATTTTACCGAATTACATCTTTATGCAGGACTTTTGGCGTCGACACCCACTTCCGGTGGGGGTACACCTACACCAGGTAAATTTCCTTATAAAAGAACTTTCTCCGGATCCAGCCTGTCGCAGGAAGAAAATTTCATTATTCCATTATCATCTTTAGCTGGTTCTGATTTTATTATTGCCGCACACGCATCTGCTATCAGAGTGGAGGGTTCAGACGTTGTGGCTAAAGAAACAGCCTGGGCCGATGGTATGAGATTTACCTCCAAAAAAAGCTGGGCTACCTATGTAAGTGCATCTATAACTCCATGTGATGGTGGCGATGGCGATGGAATGATTGAATAACACCAATAATTATTGTTATAAAAAATCGGGCATTATGCCCGATTTTTTGTTTTACAGTAGATGCTTATCGCAGGAAAGGATTGTATCGCTTTTCTTCTCCGATAGTGGTAGACGAACCATGCCCGTTGAATATCTGCGTTGCATCGTCCAGTACCAGCAATTGTGTTTTAATCGATTTTATCAATGTATCGTAGTCGCCGCCGGGAAGGTCGGTTCTGCCAATACTGCCCTGAAACAGCACATCACCCACAATAGCGTAATGTTCGCCATGATTAATAAAACACACGCTGCCCGGTGAGTGGCCCGGCGTAAAAACGATATCAAAAGTTACATCACCCAGCTGCAGGCTTTCTCCTTCTTTGAGGAAATAGCCCGGCGTACATTTCTCAGGAATCTTCGCGCCAAACATGCGGGCTGATAATTCGGCTTTTTCCAGAATAAACAACTCCTTTTCATGGATGCCCAGTTCCAGCTGATATTCATCCGCGACAAACTTATTGCCGTAGATATGGTCTAAATGACAGTGCGTATTCAACAATCTGACCGGTTTCAGCCCGTTTTTTTCAATGTATCCTGCCAGCTGCTTCTGTTCCTGCAAGGTGTAGCAGCCAGGGTCGATAATCCAGCATTCCTTGTTCGGATGCGCTATGATATAGGTATTTTCCTGAAAAGGATTGAAACAAAATGCGGCAATATCTGTCTTAATTTTTGCGTTATCCATAAGATTTGTTTACTTTGTAAAAGTAGTACTGTGCGCCGAGTATTTGGCATATCGTGCTGAAAATTTTAGAGGAATATGGCGGAGGATTTTACCCCAATAGGAACAACATACGGCAGACAGGCATTCCGCAGATTTTTTATCGGTCTTAACCTGCTTTTGCTTGCTTTGCTGCCTGCTGCTATTCATGCACAGACAACGCAGGTACAGTTCGGACAAAACCGCGTGCAGTATCATTCTTTCGACTGGCAATATTACAATTCCGCCAATTTTACGATTTATTTCTATCCCGGTGGACAGGAGATTGGCAAGTTTGTCTGGACGGTGGCGGAGGCCAAGCTGAAGGAACTCAACCGCCAGATGGATTTCAACTACCGCTCGCAGGTGGACATCCTCGTGTACAACGATATTACTGACCTCGCGCAAACCAATATCGGTATAGGTCAGGAAGATTATAATATCGGAGGTACTGCGGTGCTGCGCGATAATAAATTGTTTCTGCACTACAACGGCAACCACCGCGATCTCGTCCGCGATCTGATGAAAGGCTTGTCTGAATTGTATGTGCGACAGATGATGTCGGGCTCAAGTTTCGGACAGAAAATTCAGAATGCCTTTTTTCTGGTGATGCCGGAATGGTATCGCAGCGGACTTTCTTCCTACATCGGTGAGCCGTGGAACACAGATTTGGATGCGCAGTTGAAATTGTATTTACAGACCGCCAAAAAATCCGATTTCAACCGCTTGGCGGGCGTGAATCCTGTGCTGGCCGGACAGTCATTCTGGTACATGATTAGTGAACTTTATGGCAGAGATGCTATTCCGAATATTCTCTATCTGACCCGCATCAATCACAGCATCAACAACGGGTTTGTCTATGGGGTGAATGCCCGCCTGGATGACCTGATGACCAATTGGAAGATTTTCTACGAAACACGATATGCATCGGATGAACAGGGACGCGATAGTCTCACTGCCACCGCGATTAAAATCAAACAACGCAATCACCGCGATATGGGTGACATGGCAGTATCTCCCGACGGAAAATACGCGGCATACGCTTCTTTTGACGGTGGTTTCTACAAGATATTTGTGCAGGATCTGAAAACGAAAAAAACGAAACAAGTGGCTAAAGGCGGATTCCGTTCCGACCAATATCCGTTTGATAAATCCTATCCCATTCTGACCTGGACCAAAACAGGCCATAAGCTGGCGGTCTTTTACGAGAAAAAAGATAAAATCAGATTGTTGCAAATTGACATGGACAAGGAAGAGAAATCCAAAAATGTCATTCTGAAATTTCAACGCATTCACGGAGCGGACTTTACCAATAATCCGGCGGTTTTACTGATTTCCGGGCAAAATAAAGGTCAGACGGATTTGTATCTGTACAATACAGCCACATCCAATATTACGCAATTGAACAACGATCTCTATGATGATTTACATCCCGTCTATGTGAATGCGGAAGGCCGGGAAGGTGTTTTGTTTTCCTCTAACAGACAGGACGATAAACTCTATTTCACACCGGCAGATACCGTCCTTCCGACACAAACACTGGATTTGTTTTTCTATGATCTGAATTCCCGCGGTGAGACCCTGGCACGCGTTACAGAAACACCGTTCGCCAATGAACAGGCAATAGGAAATTACAATAGTCAGTATTATACTTTCCTGAGTGATGAAAACGGCATCCGCAATCAGTATGTAGGCCGGTTGGATAGTTTTTATGTAGGAAAAGACAGTGTGGAGATGATGCTGTATGAAGATACAGATTCCGCCCGCACTGTGAAAACGGAAGTAGATATTTACAAGCAGAAGGGTGTGACATTTCCTATTACGAATTACACCAAAAGTATTCTCAGTTCGGCAGTGTCTTCCGCTAATTCCTATTTCTATTTCGGACCGAAACGCAACAGCAAGAAAGCCTATATTTATGCGCAGCCCAAGCTGTCTGCAGAAGATCTGACAGAAGAAAAATCTTTCGGACTCGTGCCGACAGCATACCGTCAGTTTTTCAAGGAGAATATACTGACGACCTTTAAAAGCCCGAAATCCGCCGCCAGTCAGAAGAAAAACATGAAAGTCGCGGAAGTGGAAGACAGCGGCATCACCATGGATAGTCTGTACAACGGCACATTCCGCTACACTTTCGAATCGGATTTTAACACCACCCTTTACGCCATTCCGCAGGCAGACACCATGCGTACCGATACTGTGCAGCAAATAGCCAATAATGCAGTGAATATTACCACTACACCGGTAGTAATTCAGACAGAAAAAGACGAGGAAGCACCGCCGTTTCTGCAAAATACACCTGTGCGCAAGGAAAATGTGGAATTGACCACGGGACAAAAAATCCGCATTTTGCCTTATCGTGCGAAGTTTACTTCCGACTACGTTGTCACCCAGCTCGACAACAGTATTCTGACACAAAGTTATCAGAGTTACGACGCAAATCGGGGTTCATACAACTTTCCTGATTTGGGTGCAATGATTAATTTTGGCGTGAGCGATTTAATGGAAGACCACAAGATTGTCGGAGGTTTCCGAATTCCATTTAATTTCAAAGGAATGGAAACCTATGTGAAATATATCAACCTTAAAAAGCGCATTGATAAATCGCTTTTATATTATCGTAGGTCTGATCGTACATATTTTCCTTTGGATGATGATTTTGGTAATCAGCTACCATATAGGTATACTGGGAAAACGCGCACTAATTTTATGGAAGCTGCGTTCAGTTATCCGTTTGATATCACCAAAAGTTTGCGATGGTCGGTGTCTTACCGCAACGAAAGACTCGACGTATCATACACAGATCAGGTCAGTCTAAAAGAAAAGGATGTCAAGGAAAACTGGGTGTCCGGCCGACTGGAGTTTGTACATGACAATTCCAAAGAGATTCAGTTCAATATCCATAATGGTTTCCGCTACAAGGTATTTACCGAATATTTCTACAATGCGAACGAGAAAAAATCCAATGTATTCAATATTGGATTTGATATCCGTCATTATCAGAAAGTGTACAGAAATATTATCTGGGCGAACCGTTTTGCAGGTGCTACTTCTTTCGGACAACAGAAAATATTGTACTTCCTCGGTGGTGTGGATACGTGGCTGAATCCGAAGTACGACTACGATATTCCGGTGGCCTCCAACCAGAATTACGGCCTGCAGGCTCCTGTGACGAATATGCGCGGATTGCCACAGAATATCCGCAATGGCAATAACTACCTCTTGTGGAATTCCGAATTGCGCATTCCATTATTCTCTTTCTTCGCGAAAAAGCCATTGCGCTCCGCATTCCTCCGCGACTTCCAGCTGGTGGGTTTCTTTGACGCCGGTATCGCCTATAATTTCGCGAACCCGTTCAACAAACAGAATGCGCTGAGCACAGAGGTAGTGACGCCTTCGCCGGACAATAATCCGGTAGTGGTGACCGTCAATTATTACAGAAATCCGGTGGTGTTTGGCACCGGCGGCGGCTTCCGTACCAATATCCTCGGCTATTTCATTCGTCTCGATATGGGTATGGGATACAACGGTCTCGAGTTCAACAAAAAACCGGTATGGCATTTCTCGCTGAGCAAAGATTTTTAAACGAAGCAAAGACACGGTGAAAACTGCATTTGTCGTATCTTTACTGCATAAACAGAATATTCGACTATGCTATTATCCATGACCGGCTACGGGAAGGCGCACATCAGACTCGGCGATAAATCCTATACCATAGAAATCAAATCGCTGAACAGCAAACAGCTGGATTTAAACTTCAAGATGGTGGCCGAACTCCGCGATCAGGAACTGGAGATAAGAAAAAAGCTGGCTGCGGCGCTCATCCGCGGCAAGGTGGATGTTTTCTTTCAGGAAGACAAAGCCAACGGCATGTCCGCGAATCTCAATCTTGCGCTGGTGGAGCAGTATTATCTGCAATTACAGCAATTTTCCTCGGAGAAAAATATTCCGTTGGGCGATATTCTGCCCGCGATTCTGCGCTTTCAGGATGTCAATAAAAACGAGCTTTCCGAACTTAAGGAAAACGATGTGAAGGCCTTGTTTGAGGGCATCGCGACTGCCATTCAGCAGCTGATACAATTCCGTACGGAAGAAGGCAAACAGCTCGAAAAAGATCTGATGGATCATCTGCAACAGATACAGACACTGAAAAAACAACTCGAACCATTTGAGCAGAACCGCATTGTAAAACTGAAAGAGAAAATGCGGCAGGAACTGAACAATTGGCTACATGAAGAGCATGTTGACAAAAACCGTTTTGAAGAGGAAATCATTTACTACCTCGAAAAAATGGATATCAATGAAGAGAAAGTGCGACTGGATGCGCACTGTGCCTATTTCATGCAGGTGCTGAATGAAAAGGAAGTGGAAAAAGGTAAAAAGCTGGGATTTATCGCGCAGGAAATCGGCCGTGAGATCAATACCATTGGCTCCAAAGCCAGCGACGCGTCGATGCAGCAGATAGTGGTGCAGATGAAAGATGAACTGGAGAAAATCAAAGAGCAGGTGCTGAATGCCATCTGACGGAAATTCAGCAGTCAACCGGGATGCTGTGGTGCGGAATCCATGGAGCAAAAAAAACTCACTGTCAAATAGCGGCGGGTAAATACTAAATACTATCTTTGCGCATGCAAAAAGTCGTCTTACTTTCAGGCCCGTCGGGCGTAGGCAAAAATACCTTGGGTGATTTTTTGTTGCAGCAGTTTCCCGAACTATCTTATTCCGTGTCCGCCACGAGTCGCCCTATCCGCAACGGAGAAGCGCACGGGGTCGACTATCACTTTATCTCTAACGAGGAATTTGAAGAGAAAATCCGTCAGGATGAATTGCTGGAATGGCAGGAAGTGTATGAAGGCACTTATTACGGAACGCTCAAATCCGAGCTCGACCGCATCAATCAGTTCAATCAGTATCCGCTGCTCGTGGTAGATGTGTTCGGCGCCATCAATGTGATGAAGAATCTGCGTTTCAAACCGCTGTCATTGTTCATACAGCCACCCAGTCTGGAAGTGTTGGAAAAGCGATTACGCGCCCGCAATACCGACTCGCCGGAGAAAATCCTGAAACGACTCGAAAAGGCGGAAGTAGAAATGCAGGAATACAAAAATTTCGACCTCACCATCATCAATGATGATCTGAAGCGCGCGCAGGAACAAGTGCATTCTGTGGTACATCATTTTTTGAAATTCGGACACTAGGAAACTATTTCACTTTCCTTTTTGTTGTTTATATTGCAGTAAATTAAGCAATACAAATGTCCATGGTCAGCGCTACCACTCATCAGATTACCGTTCAGGTAGAAACATTCTATCAGGAGGATTATTCCTATCCGATGAGTCAGCATTTTATGTTTGCTTACCGCATCACGATAGTCAATAACAGCCGCGACACCGTGCAGTTGCAACGCCGCCACTGGTTCATCATGGATGCCTTCGGACAAATGCGCGAAGTGGAAGGCGAGGGCGTGGTGGGAGAGCAGCCTGTGCTCGCGCCCGGCGAACAATACCGCTACATTTCCGGCTGCGACCTGAAAACAGAAATGGGCAAGATGTATGGCACTTATCTGATGGAAAATACCGATACCGGCAAATTATTCCACGTGATTATCCCCGAATTCTTCATGGTGGCTCCGCTGAAGCTGAATTAATAATATTTAGTGTATTTTTATTTTACACAAATCATTTAATGTAAAGTCAAACTTAGCCTGAAATACTTTTATTCCTTTTGTTTTTAATTGAACTATAATTTCCATGTTTTTATTTACGTCAAATAGTTCTCCAAATATTACTTCAGAAATAATTTCATTTGGTAGAATGTATTTTCTGAGTAAACTTTCGTTGTTTATACTTTGTTTGTATAATCTATATTCATTTTCTTTA
>ENA-UPTA01001764-UPTA01001764.1-activated-sludge-metagenome-genome-assembly--contig:-NODE-1764-length-23407-cov-6.506423_pt1 | contig 23407 bp, 27 predicted proteins | sample MGYA00238184_ERZ773361 | MGnify/ENA primary metagenome ERZ773361 (study PRJEB29100, sample SAMN05720205) | activated sludge metagenome | isolation source: anaerobic digester from wastewater... | reverse complement strand
CCTGACAATCTGTACCCTGATATCGGCTGCAAAAATCTGAAACATTGTACCATCCATGTTCGCATGCATAGTGTTGGAAAAGGTAGTTTCACTATTCTGAAAAGCATACCAATGTTGTTGCGATTCAGTAAGTAAAACAAACTCCGTCTCGTTTAGTACTTCTTTCAGCAAAACTAAATTTTTCTCCATTTCAAGTGACCATTCATAAAATGCCCGATCTGCACATTGTATTGAGCCGGCAGTTGAATAATTATCAGGGTTTTCGAGGCAGGCATAATACATCGAATCGATAGGGTTTATTTCGGTTGTTTGAGCAAATAGCGTAATGCCCGAAAAAATTGCAATAGGGATAAGATACAATGATTTCATTTTTTGGGTGGTATTTAACAAGTAAAGATACACTAAAAATAAAGACATTATATTATTGTAACAATAAAGAAACAAAGTAAGATACACCGTCATATGTATCGAAATTAAGCTTATATTGTATGCACTGAAAAAAATCATACAACCATGAAAGCTAAAATCATTTTGTATGTAGTAATATTAGCAGCAGTTTTTCAACAATCTTGTGCACCATGCTATGTCCCCAACGTTGTGAATTCACCAATGCTAACTACCGACAAGCAACTTAATGCCTCTGTGCATGGTGGCACTTCGGGTTTTGACATGCAAACAGCTTATTCACCGGCTGAACATTGGGGTGTTATGCTAAACGGCAGTTATATGAATCAAACAGCCGACAGCAGTGACGATTACCACAAACATATTTTCGCAGAAGCCGGTGTGGGTTATTTCGTAAATCTCGGGAAATTCGGATTACTCGATGCTTATGCAGGCGCAGGAATGGGTAGAATTAATTCACTACAAACCTCTGGAATATTCGGATCAGAAGCTCATGTAATGAGTGCAAGAGTATTTATTCAGCCGTCGGTTTCATTTGTTACCGATTACTTTCAGTCTTCATTATCGTTGCGCACTGTGATGGTGCATATATGGCAGGGAGCCGTCAGCGATAACGGGTATTTTTTTGAACCTACACTTACCATAAAAGTTGGAGTGCCTGCAATAAAATTAGTTGCACAGGCCGGTTTATCACTTCCCGCCAACAGTCACCATGTTAGCTTTAATTACGAGCCATTTATTGTTTCAGTAGGATTGCAGACGCAGTTCAACACAGGGTATAAAAAAAGATAAACCGGATTGCTCCGGTTTATCGTGTTGTAAATATTACCATGCAAAAAGCGGGAAAGCGTGCATCAAATCGTACACCCGTTTTTTTGTTGATTCAATAACTTCTGGTTTGTCGAAGTTCGATATCACAGTATCGATCATTTCCACAATAACATCCATGTGGTTTTCTTTAAGCCCTCTTGTTGTAATGGCAGGAGTGCCCAGGCGTAACCCTGAGGTTTGGAATGGAGAGCGATGGTCGAAAGGCACCATATTTTTATTTACAGTTATTTCGGCCTGAACAAGGGCATTTTCTACCTGCTTCCCGTTAACATCGGGGAATTTTGTTCTGAGATCAATCAGCATAGAATGATTATCTGTTCCACCGCTGATAACCTTATATCCTTTTTTAATCAGCGAATCAGCCATAACCGCTGCATTCTTTTTCACCTGCTGCTGATATACCCTGAACGATGGGTCAAGAGCTTCGCCAAAAGCCACCGCTTTCGAAGCAATAACATGCTCAAGCGGTCCACCCTGCATACCCGGGAATACTGCTGAGTTAATAATTTCAGACATTTTTTTCATTACACCTTTGGGAGTGGTTTTTCCCCAGGGGTTATCGTAATCTTTACCAATCAAAATAATACCACCACGCGGTCCACGTAATGTTTTGTGTGTTGTTGAAGTAACAATGTGAGCATATTTACAGGGATTTTCAAGCAAACCGGCAGCAATAAGTCCTGCAGGGTGCGCCATATCAACCATTAAGATTGCACCAATTTTATCAGCTATCTCGCGCATACGTTTATAATCCCATTCACGACTATAGGCAGATGCACCACCAATAATGAGTTTTGGTTTTTCGCGCAGTGCAACTTCTTCCATCATATCGTAGTCGACTCTTCCAGTGACTTCGCTTACACCATACGAAACGGCACGGAAAAGCAAACCTGAGATATTTACAGGAGAGCCGTGTGAAAGGTGTCCTCCATGAGCGAGGTCAAGACCCATAAAGGTATCTCCGGGGTTAAGGCATGCAAGAAATACAGAAGCGTTAGCCTGTGCTCCAGAGTGTGGCTGCACATTGGCATATTCAGCTCCGTAGAGTTCACAAATTCTTTCAATGGCCAGCTGTTCAGTCTGGTCAACAAACTGACAACCACCATAATACCGCTTGCCCGGATAGCCTTCGGCATATTTATTTGTCATTACTGAACCCATTGCTTCAAGAACCTGATCACTAACAAAATTTTCGGAAGCAATCAACTCGATGCCATGCATCTGTCTTTCTTTTTCTTTGCGAATAATGTCAAAAACCAAATCGTCTCGTTTCATAATACTATGTTTTAATCATCTGCAAAAATAATGTTTTTGCATTATAAAAATAAGGCCTGACTAATTATAATCGTATTGCTGCCGTTAAACACAGAAGTTCATATTCCCACAAAATTCATAATAAACACCCTGAAAATTCGTTTTACGGTCATTGAAATACGTTGCAATAACAAAAACAGAATTAATTACAGCACTTGTTTCATTATTCATGATAAAAAAATAATTTTGTGGTCAGAAAAATTGATAAAGATGGGTGCTCTTCTTTGGAAAGAAATAAGTGAGTTTTTCAATTCTATTATCGGATACATAGTTGTTGTTGTGTTTTTACTTATCAACAGCATGTTCATCTGGATTTTTCACACCGATTTCAATATTCTCGATGTGGGCTATGCCGGACTTGACAGCTTATTTATTCTGGCCCCTTGGATATTTCTGTTCCTGATACCCGCAGTTTGCATGCGCCTTTTTGCAGAAGAAAAACGCTCGGGCACATCGGAATGGCTGCTTACAAAACCAATTTCGGAATTAGAGATTGTTATTGCAAAATATATTGCAGCTCTTATTCTATCCGCAATCGCCCTACTACCCACCCTGATTTACCTTATCTCATTGTTGGTTTTGGCCGATCCTCCGGGAAATCTAGACTTAGGCGGCATAGCAGGCTCTTATTTTGGATTATTTTTGCTCGCTGCCGTATATGCTTCTATCGGTTTATTTGCTTCTTCATTGACACGGAATCAGATTATTTCATTCTTTATCAGCGTAATTTTATGCTATTTTTTCTATTTGGGTTTCTCTCAACTTGCCAGCTTAAGCACCAGTGGTTCAATTCAGGATTTTATAATCGCTCTTGGTATAAACGACCATTACACTTCAATGTCGCGGGGAGTTATCGACAGCCGAGATATACTATATTTCTACAGCGTGATCACCCTTTTTGTTTTTTTCACCAAGCTTTCGCTTGAAAGCAGAAAATGGTAATTGTTATGATCGGAAAACAGAAACAACCAGCAGGTATTACGCGGAGAACCCTCAAACGCCAGGGATTAATACAGTTGACTTTGGTACTGGTTATTGTTGCTTTAATAAATTTCATCGGAAATCTTTGGTTTTATAGGCTTGATTTAACTGCAGAAAAGAGGTACTCCCTCTCAGAGGTTTCGAAGAAAGTGCTGCACAACCTCGATGATGTGGTTTATATTAAAGTATATCTTGATGGTGAAAACCTTCCGCTTGGCTTTAAAAGATTGAAAAGGTCGGTTCAGGAAAAGTTGGATGACTTCAGGGTTTATTCCGATAATATTGAATATGAGTTTATTGACCCATTTAAGGATGCAGACGAAACGAAGAAACGTGACATTTTCATTCAGCTTATTAAAAAAGGACTTATGCCCGAAACCCTGCAAATAATGGGAGATGCAGAGTACACAGAGCAGGTTGTTTTCCCGGGAGCTATAATCGTTTATAATGGACAGGAATATCCTGTGAATTTTTTTGTTGATGACCTTAGTGTAGGCGATCAGCAACAATTCGATAAAACAGTGAGTGAACTTGAGCGCAGCTTCATCCACGGCATCTGGCTATTGTCAAGACCTGCTAAGCAAAAGATTGCATTCATCGAAGGACATGGTGAATTGGATGAATACCAAACCTACGACATTATGATGGAATTATCGCAATATTACCAAATCGACAGAGTTAGTATTAATGGTATTCTGAATTCCCTGAACGGTTATAGGGCTATTGTGATTGCAAAACCCGACAGTGTTTTCCGAGAGAAAGACAAATTCATTATTGACCAGTATATTATGAATGGCGGTAAAGTGCTGTGGCTTGTAGAATGGATGTCGGCAGATATGGACAGTTTGGCGTCGAGGCCCGAAGACATGGCTCTTATACGTGATATTAACCTTGATGATCAGTTATTCCGCTACGGAGTCCGCATCAATCCCGACCTAATCCAGGATTTGAAATGCCTCAGCATACCTATAATGATGAATTCGTCGGGGGGACAACCGCAGTTTGCCCCTGTTCCTTGGTACTTCTTCCCTGTAATTATACCTGACTCCCTTACCAATCACCCACTTACAAGAAATGTTAGCCGGATAAGGACCGAATTTATAAGCAGCATCGATACTGTTGGTGATAATACTCAAGTAAAAAAGACCATACTTCTGCGAACATCGCAATATTCAAAATCGAAGATGGCCCCTGTGCAGATAAGTCTTGACCTTATAAAAGACAGGCCGGACCCTGCCACTTTTAATAACCCAAGAATACCTATTGCAGTTTTGATGGAAGGCTGCTTTGAATCGAATTTCAATAACCGGATTCCCCCGGAAATTCAAAACAGCAATGAAATTAATTTCGCACCAATCAGTAAACCAACCAAAATGATTGTGATTTCGGACGGAGATATGATTAGGAACGAAGTAAAAACACTGGGAAATAAGAAGCAACCCTACTATCTGGGTGAAGACAAATATTATCAGGAACAATATTGCCCGGGTAACCGCGAATTTCTGGTCAATTGCATAAATTACTTGTGCGAAGACGAAGAAATGATTGCACTTAGAATGCGTAATATCAAAATGCGGGAACTTGACCGCACAAAAGTTAAACAGGACGGTGTTTTCTGGGTTTGGTTCAATACTGCTGTACCTATTGCAATCATCATTCTTACCGGTATTTTTACGGTTGTCATCAGGAAATACAAATATGGAAGAAATAAAACAAAAAAATGAAACGAAGAAACCTGATATTACTGATAATTCTTATTGTATTGCTGGTTGCTGCCATTATTGTGTTTTTTACAAGATACCATATTGTGAGCTACGAGAGCTACGGCGAAACTCATTATCGTATTGAAAGAATTAAAGGGACTCTGAAAGTTTTACGCGACTTTGCAGTAAACGATACCGCCTCCATCAATAAAATATTTCTGGCCGACAAACAAAATAACACCATATTACTGGAGAGAAAAAATGACCATTGGACAGTAAATGGAGACAATATTGCTCGCCGTGATTTTGTAGATGTTCTGCTTGAAACAATAAAAGATGTTGAAGTTGCTGCCCCTGTGCCGAAATCGAAGCTTGATTACGTGCTCCGATCAATTTCAACCAACTCGACCAAGGTTGAAATATATCAGGACAATACGCTGGTGAAAACCTATTACGTGGGAGGTGTTACCCCCGATAACAAAGGTACTTACATGATACTTGAAGGATCGAGCGCACCTTTCGAAATGCATATCCCCGGTTTTACAGGGTTTCTTTCAACACGCTACATAACAGATTTATTTGAATGGAAAGACCGTATATTGTTCAAGTATAGTGCTTCCGACATAAAATCAGTGAGTCTTGTTTTCCCTGCTGACCCGGAGAATTCTTTCATGGCAGTAAATAACGGGAACAACTCATACAGCCTTATTTCGCTTGAGACCGGAAAGCCTGTTACTGAGGCAGACCCGATGATGATAAAAGAGTTTATATCGCGTTATAAATTCGTAGGGTTCGAAAGCTTTCTGAATGGCACAACTGAATATCAGAAACTTGATTCCATTCTGAAAAGTCCTGAAATGTGCATTTATACTGTTGAAGATAGATCGGGAACTAAAAAAACACTTAAAACCTTTTCGCGCCCCAATTTCAAAAACGTTTACGATGATGAGGGAAATTTCTACAATAATGATGTCGACAGATTCTATGGTGTAATTAATAATGATAAAGATCTGGTTCTGCTGCAATACATCAATTTTGACCTTCTGACAAAAAAACTCAGTGATTTCAGAGGAGCGAACCCCTAAGAATTTTTGTGTTAATAAAAAATATTACATTATTTTTGATTCAGTATTTTTGTTTTTCATTAAACAAAGTATCTTTATGCAATTAAACATAATTAACAAGCATTAAAAAAATGAATTTTGTTATTTCAAGCACCAGCCTGTTGAGTCGCTTACAAATAGTAAGTAAGGTGGTAAGTTCAAAAAACACCCTTCAGATACTCGACAACTTCTTAATCCGTGTCGAAAGTGGTATTATGCATATTACTGCAAGCGATCTGGAATCGACTCTTACTGCTCACCTGCAGCTTGATTCTGCCAGCGGCGACGGAAGCCTGGGTATAGATGCAAAGCGCTTGCTTGATGTACTGAAAGAGTTTCCTGAACAACCACTTACTTTTAATGTCGATGACGAAAGCCTAAAAATTGATATTAACAGCGATAATGGCAAGTTTTCGCTGATTGGAGTTAATGCCGACGACTTCCCCCAACTTCCGGTGATGAATAGCGAAAAGTCAACAAATATCAGCCTGAAACCGGAAATGCTTTACTCCGGAATTACCTCGACCCTGTTTGCCACAGCAAACGATGAACTCCGCCCTGTGATGAATGGTATTTTGTTTGAAATGAGCCCGGATGGGGTAAATTTTGTTGCTACCGATGCTCACAAACTTGTACGTTACAAACGTACTGACGTTGTAGCGGAAGTAAATGACAAATTCATTCTGCCGCAAAAACCGGCTGCAATTCTGAAAAACATCCTTCCAAAGGCATCAGGTGAAGTTACTCTGGAGTTCGACAATAAAAATGCTTTCTTCACATTTAAGGACTTTCAGCTAGTCTGCCGGCTTGTTGAAGGAACTTATCCGAACTACAGCGCTGTAATTCCATCGAATAACCCAAACAAACTCACTGTCGACAGAGTTGAGTTTTATAACACCCTGAAGCGTGTTTCAATTTTCTCAAACCAGGCAAGTAACCTTGTCAAGCTACACATCACAGGGAATCAGCTTACCATTTCAGCTCAGGATATCGACTATTCCATTTCTGGTTATGAAATGATAAATTGTTTGTACGAGGGTGATGAAATGGATATTGGTTTCAAATCCGGTTTTCTGATGGATATTCTGCAGAACCTATCCACAAGTGAAGTGGTGATTGAGCTAAGCGATCCGACCCGGGCAGGATTGGTACTTCCTAAAGACAACGAAAACACGTCAGAGCATATACTCATGCTGCTAATGCCAATGATGATTAATAATTAGAATTAAACTATACTAGTAATATCAGGGGCTACAAGCCCCTTTTTATTTTAACGACATGGAATTAAATTTAAAAAAACCACTGATTTTTTTCGACATTGAAACTACCGGTCTCAACATAATTAATGACAGAATCATTGAAATATCGATGATAAAAGTGCTACCCAATGGGCGCGAAGAAACAAAAAGCTATCGGTTTAACCCAGAAATACCAATCCCTGAAGAGACGACAGCAATTCATGGCATCAGAGATGTTGATGTAGCGACTTGCCCCACTTTCAAAAGTACAGCCAAAGAAATAGCAACTTTTATCGAAGGCTGTGATTTGGCAGGGTACAACTCGCTGAAATTCGATATTCCAATGCTGGTTGAAGAATTCCTGCGTGCTGACATTGAAATAGATTTGAAAAAGCATAACTTCGTTGACGTACAGGTACTTTTCATGAAAAAAGAACCCAGAACACTGAGCGCAGCCTATAAATTTTATTGTAACAAGGAACACAGCGAAGCGCACTCTGCTTTAGGAGATACACTTGCAACTTATGAAGTACTTAAGAGTCAGCTGGATAAATACAATGACTTACCCAACGATGTTGTGAAACTTGCAGAAATATCATCCTATGGAGAACTGGCCGATTTTGCAGGCAGACTTATTTTCGATGAGAAAGGACGCGAGATGGTTAATTTTGGGAAATATAAAGGACAACTACTCGAAGAAGTATTCCGGAAAGACCCGGGGTATTATTCATGGGTAATGCAGGGAGACTTTCCTCTTTACACTAAAAAGGTTTTTACCCGTGTATATGTGCGATTCAAATCATTAAAATAAACCATCTGATTCAACAGAAGTGTCAAAAACAAAATAGCAAGTACACCGCATGAAAATAATCTGCATTGGAAGGAATTATTCTGAACATGTTACCGAAATGAAATCGGAGGCCCCGGAAAACCCTGTATTCTTCCTGAAAGCAGACTCCTGTCTACTGACCAGAAACCGGCCTTTTTATATCCCTGAATTCAGCAACGAGATCCACTATGAATGTGAATTGGTGCTTCGCATTTCGAAAGTTGGGAAATATATTGAGGAAAGATTTGCTCACAGGTATTATGACGCAGTTACTTTGGGTATTGATTTCACAGCCCGCGATCTTCAACAAGAATGTAAAAAAGCAGGACTGCCTTGGGCAATAAGTAAATCATTCGATGGTTCAGCTTGCCTGGGCTCGTTTTTTTCGTTAACCGATATCCCGGATATTTCATCAATACCATTCAGGCTCTATCGTAACGATATGCTAGTACAATCGGGTAACAGTGCTGAAATGATATTTAGCTTCGACCAGATTATTGCGTTCATTTCCAGATATATGACCTTAAAGACCGGTGATCTGATATACACAGGAACTCCGGCAGGTGTTGGGGAAATTGAAATTGGGGACAGCCTTACTGCTTATCTGGCAAATCTCCCCAAGCCGGTAATTCAAATGAAAATAAAGTGATTGCTCGCGAATATGTATAACACTACGAAAGAACTGATAGTTGATGTTTGCAATTATCTGGAAGAAAAAAACTTTTTATAAAACTTATCAAAAAGTATCAGCTTGTACATATCGAAAATACGAATACACGCTTTTCCCGAAATCAGTCTTTTGTGAAAACACCGTAGAAAAAAAACACGCATCAGGCTTATAACAAAAAGCAACTTAATGGCTTTCAAACGGTAATACCACCTAAGAATAGTTACATTCGAAATAAATTCCCTGTTTTCATTAAGCTGAGCAATAATAAATGCAAGGTTTTCGAGCGCCATCTCCGATTTAGCAAGGAACTCAGCATTAGTTTCCAGCTCACCGTTGAGAATCGAATTATCGGTTTGAACCACAGGGATTCCATTCTGCTGCAACATGAATCCATATAACGTATCTTCATGTCCATATTTCGATATACGCTCTTCGAACTGAATGCTTAGTAAAATCGACTTGTGAATGATAAAATTATTGGTCATAAACGATTTATGCGGCTTTCTTTTTCGTAATGATGCAGGTTTTGATTCACGCTTATGCCCATATTTCCAGCGAAGCAGAAAGTGAGTCTCAGGACGTTCGGGCGGATAAACTCTCCCACCGCAAACCACACTCGGGTTTTCCGACAAACACAGCAGATAGTTTTTAACAAAATTATCGTTCGTAACAATAGAATCACAGTCAAGAAACAATAGGTAATCATTGGCTGCGTACTTGAGAAACAAATTTCTGATTTTAGCCCGACCTATGTTTTCGTATAACTGCACGTATTCACCGCATTTATCGCAAAAATTCCCGTTAATGTTTTTGAAGTAATCATCTGAATCATCATCGATGCAAATAATTTCGCAGCCGTTATTTAAAGATTGGATTTCTTTAAACAATTGGCCCACCAACGGTCTGACATCGAAATTATATATCGGGATGCAAATGCTGATCATGCTGAATTAAAAAAGTCTAAAAATAACTATGTTTTTCAATAGTCTATGGGTTATCGTTGAAAAATTCTGCTTTAAAATTCACCAGAAACAATTTTTCAGTTGCACGGGTAAACGCGGTATATAACCAACGCAGTAATGCTATGTCGGGCTCAAGGGTTTCGAAATATCCCAAATCGATAAAAACCGCCTGCCATTGTCCTCCCTGTGCTTTATGACAGGTTACTGCATATGCATATTTAACCTGTAATGCATTGAAATACGGATCGTTCATCACAGCCTCCACCCTGTTCTTTTTCTTGTCGATATGCGCATAGTCGGCTTCAACATCTGCATACAACTTTGTGTAAAAATCGTGAGGCATTGAGGCATTTCCCACTGAAATAGCATCAGCAAGCAGCTTCACATCCAGTTCAATGTCGTTGATATCGGAAAGAGTAACCGTTGCATCAATAAAACGACAGTCGTACAGTTCCTGACTTTTTCTTATTTTTTTTATCTGCAACATGTCGCCATTTGCTATAAAATCTACCGGGTAATCGTCGGGCAGCCAGAAATAATTATTTTTCACCACCATAAGCTGATCGCCACAAACAAGCTCCGATTCGTAGGAAAAAATGCGTGACCTTATGCCTTGATTATAACGCAGGGCCTGCTTATTGGAACGGGTGATAATTTTGGTTTGACCCAATCCGTATTGGGAATAACACATCTCTATCGTTTCCGTCAGACAAGCATTATCGATAATTACGATATCGGTATAATTTGCGGTTGAAAGAACGGGAATCAGCGTCTTCTGATGCTGTACCAGTTTCCTGATAACTGTTGCGTTAAAAAGAATGCCAGAGTCGAAAACCTGTCTTACAACATCGTTCATTTGAGCCGACATGCATGTGCAGCCCAAATCGCTGACATAAGTGGTATCCAAAGCAGGACTTTCCGATATCTCCACAGGCGGAAGCTGTGCATCGTCGCCGCATAGCAGAAGCCGGCAGTTTTTACCACTAAACACAAAATCAATCAAATCCTGCAACAGATATCCAGACCCAAAAACATTTCCATTCTGCCGGGTATCGGATATCATCGATGCTTCGTCGACAATAAAAAGTGTATCACTGTTTCTATTAAAATTAAGTTCAAATCCACCCGTCTCAGTTTTATTCTTCTTCCTGTATATACACTTATGTATTGTATAAGCCATCTTTCCGGAGTATTGAGTGAGTACTTTAGCCGCCCTGCCTGTTGGTGCCATCAGTACCGAATTCATTTTAAAAACAGGTATCGTATGAATTAAAGCACTCAAAAGGCTGGTTTTTCCGGTGCCCGCATAACCCCGCAGTATAAAAACCATCTTTTCGTTCCCATTACTCAGAAAATCGAAAATACTGTCCAATGCTTTTAATTGCGATTGAGTAGGTTCATGCTGCAGGTTCATAACCACAGTATGTGTAAAAAAGTTTTTTGTCATCCCACGAAATTGCAATTAAATTATGATGATTGAAATAAAAAAAAATTAATTTTGTTGGTTGAATAAAATTAATATTGTAAAAATGAAAATACTTAGCATTTCAATTAAACTTGTTCTTTTGGCTGCCGCCGTTGTTTTGGTATATTTTATTGTTGCAGGAATACGTAAGCCCATCGATTTTGAAAAGCAGAGGGCTGACAGATATCAGAAAACCATAAGCCGCCTGATTGATATTCGCACTGCACAAGTCGCCTACAAATCGATTTATGGGTGTTACACCCCTTCGTTCGATACCTTGATCAACTTTATTAAAAACGGTAAAATGCCAGTTGTAAAGGCTATCGGATCTGTGCCGGATTCACTTACAGAATTACAGGCTCTTAAAATGGGGATCATTAAAAGGGACACCGTTTATTTGAACATTAAGGACACTTTATTTAAACATATCGACTATCCCATCGAAGACCTTTGTCGGATTCCTGTTGGCACAAAAGTAAAATTCCGTATGGATACAGCCAGCGTTATGACCGGTTCCGAAGTACTCGTTAAAGTATTCGAAGCAAAGGCAAACAACTGGGACATACTTAAAGGACTCGACAGACAGTATATTATTAATTTCAACGAAGAGAAAGACTCCGTACTAAAAGTCGGAAGCCTTGAAACAGCCAATAATAATGCAGGTAACTGGGAATAATATTCCTTCATTATGAATGGCTGCATTTGCTATTGAAGATATTGAGCTAAAAAGCACTGAAACAAACACTCTGGATTTGTCCATTCAGATTTCTGCTAATGGATTTTCATATTCATATTACCAGCGTAATACAAACAAATATCTTGGTATTTACCACATTCCGGCGATTAACGATACGGTAAAGTTGCTTAGCTTTTTTGAAGAACAAAAACACCTGAGAAACAGTGAATTTGCAAAAGTAAGAATCGTATATTGCACACCTGAATGCACAATAATTCCTGCGGTTCTTTTCAACGAAAACGATACCGACAAAATATTCAATCTGAGTTTCGGCAATGCTATGAAGCGAAAACCGCTTGCAAGCTATCTGCCAACAAGCAGGAACTATATGATTTTTGGAATTCCTGAAAAACTGAATGATTACCTAAATTTTGCATTTCCCGGAAAATTGATTTATACTCAGGCAGCGCTATTTGTCGATTATGGATTTACACGTCACCTTCTTAACAACGACAAACCCTTACATACGATATTTGCCGATGTTTATGGAGATTACTTCTCGGTGATGTTGCTTGAAAACGAAAAGCTGTTACTGTTTAATACCTTCAGATATAAGAGTGCAAACGACATCGTGTATTATATTCTCAGTGTTTTCAATCAATATAAACTCGATCAGGCCAAAACCCACTGTTCTTTTTCCGGTTTTATCGAAAAAGACAGTATTGCCATTATTCAACTTCGAAAGTTTGTGCAATTTGTTTTTTTTGAAGGCAGGAATACGCATTTCAATTACTGCTACCGATTTCAGGAAGTTCCGGCACATATGTTTTACAACTTTCTGAATATTGTTGAATGCGAATAGTTGCAGGAATATTGAAAGGGCGGCATATTGAGCCTCCCAAAAGCTTTGATGCAAGGCCTACCACCGATTTCGCCAAGGAAGGACTGTTCAATGTGCTCAACAATTATTTCAATTTTGAGTCAGTTCGCGCACTCGACTTGTTTGCAGGAAGCGGAAACATAAGTTTTGAGCTTTTTTCAAGGGGCTGCAGTGATATTACAGCCATCGAAATCAATGACAAATATGTAAAATCGATAATAAGCTATGCAGCTCGGTTTGATTGTAATTCGATACAAGTGCTTAAAATCGATGTATATGGGTTTTTGAAGCATTGCAGACAGACATACGATATTATTTTTGCTGATCCTCCATATCAGGAAGCCAATTACCAATTAATAAACGAGTTGGTTTTCTCAAATCAACTCCTACGAGAAAACGGATGGTTGATAATGGAACATTCACGCGATACCGATTTAAGTAAATTACAGAATTTAAAACAGTTGCGAAAATACGCTGGTGTTAATTTCAGCGTTTTTTATATTGAAAATTATTAAAACACAGATGAATATCATTTTTACCCTAAGCGGTTATGACAATGTTTTGAAACTACCATTTTTCGCATAAAAAAAGGATTTCATCATTAGGAATTATTCAGTGATTTGTTAATTTTGGATGTTCTACGAGCTTAAAAACTATAAATACAAACGCAATGGAACTGCTGAATCAAATTAAAGAAAGCGCAAGAAATAAAACAATGCGCATTGTTCTGCCAGAAGGCACAGAAGAAAGAACTCTTAAAGCTGCCGATCAGGCAATCTCTGAAAAACTTGCCTCAATCATTCTCATCGGTAACAAGGCAGAGATTGAAAGCATGGCTGATAAATTCGGCTTAAAAAACATTAAAAACGCGTATATCGTTGATCCGAAAAAACACGACAGAAAAGATACATACATACAAACCCTGTATGAACTTCGCAAGAACAAAGGTCTTAGCCTCGAGGAAGCAGCCAATCTTGTTGAGAATCCGCTGTATCTGGGAGTGCTGATGATAAAATGCGGCGATGCCGACGGCGAAGTTGCCGGTGCCGATAACGCTACCGGTGATGTACTGCGGCCTGCATTCCAAATTGTTAAAACCCTTCCCGGGATTTCGGTAGTTTCGGGTGCATTTATTATGATTTTGAACAACCCTGAGTATGGAGAGAATGGCATCATGATATTCGCTGATTGTGCAGTTCATCCGGATCCTACAGCTGCAGAACTCGCACAGATTGCTGTGTCAACCGGATTGACCACACGAGCAATTGCAGGCTTTGAACCGCGTATTGCAATGCTAAGCTTTTCGACAAAAGGAAGTGCTTCGCATGCTATGGTTGATAAGGTTGTAGAAGCAACACGCATTGCAAAAGAAATGGCTCCCGATCTTCAAATTGAAGGAGAATTGCAGGCCGACGCTGCTATAATCCCTTCAATAGGCCAGAAAAAAGCACCCGGAAGCACGATTGCGGGTCATGCCAATGTACTGATTTTCCCATCGCTTGAAACCGGCAACATTGCGTATAAACTGGTGCAACGGCTTGCAAATGCTGAAGCAATCGGGCCTGTACTTCAAGGCATGGCGGCTCCAATAAACGACCTTTCAAGGGGCTGTTCAGTCAGTGATATTGTAAACCTGATTGCAATTACTGCAAATCAGGCAGCCGCTAAAAAATAGAACAATTAATAATTTTTTAAATAATACCAAAACAAAAAGATGAAAGTACTTGTATTGAACTGCGGGAGCTCCTCAATAAAATATCAGCTCCTCGATATGAAGGCTGAAGCCGAACTGCTTGCTAAAGGTTTGGTCGAAAGAATCGGATTACCCGAAGGTATTCTAACACATAAGGGACCACATTGCAAAAGCCTTGAATTGAATAAACCCATTCCCGATCATACTGTAGGAATCAAATTAATCCTCGACATACTTGTAGCTCCTGAAACCGGAGTTATCAATTCGCTCAACGACATTGACGCAGTTGGGCACCGCGTTGCCCATGGTGGAGAATATTTCGATCAGAGTTCTTTTATCACACCTCAAGCACGCACAAATATCGAGAATTGCTGTAGTCTAGCCCCTCTGCACAACCCCGCCAACCTTAAAGGAATTGATGCCATGACAACCCTCCTGCCAGGTGTTCCACAGGTGGCGGTATTCGATACTTCGTTTCATCAAACCATGCCTGAATATGCATTTTTCTATCCACTACCCTACGAGTATTACGAAAAATACAAAATCAGACGTTACGGTTTTCACGGTACAAGCCACAAGTTCGTTGCCGAAAAAGCATGCAAATCACTGGGTTGGGATATTAAAGAGAGAAAAATCATCACATGCCATCTCGGAAACGGCGCATCAATCTGCGCCATAGATAAAGGCATTTCAGTGGATACCAGCATGGGATTCACTCCGGTTGAAGGTCTTATGATGGGCACACGCGTTGGTGACCTTGATCTGGGAGCAATACTTCATATCATGAAAGCTGATAATATAGATATTGAATCGGCAAACAATCTGGTAAACAAAAAAAGCGGACTCCAGGGTTTCTCAGGTGTATCATCAGATATGCGCGACCTGATGGAGGCCGGTAAGAATGGGAATAAACGTGCCGACGTCGCCATCGAAATGTTTGCATACCGTGTTCGCAAGTACATCGGGTCATACGTTGCTGCAATGAATGGTATTGATCTGATAATTTTCACAGGTGGAATTGGGGAAAATGCCTGGCCTGTTCGCGAAAGAATTGCCAGTCATCTGGCATATCTGGGTGCCCATTTCGATAGTAATCTGAACGAAAATACCCGTGGAATTGATGGAACCATCTCAACTCCTGAATCAAAGGTTAAAATTATGGTGGTTACCACAAACGAGGAACTGGTTATCGCCCGCGACACGTTGAGAATCGTATCGGCCATGAAAGTAAAATAGAAACATGATATTCCAGGCTAACAATTTTAAATTCTATTCAGAAAAATTGCCTAAATATTACCTCGGAGTTGCCTCATTTTTTTATATTTTTTTAATTTTATCAGAATTTTTTAATTTTAATCTAAAAATAAAGCATTAACTAATTAATAACGAACGGAATGGCACTTAAAAAACTGAATGAATTAATTGGCATTGCAAAGGCTAAAGGTGTTAAAACAATTGCAGTAGCCGCTTCAGCCGATAAACATGTTCTGGAGGCAGTACACCACGCTACACAACAAGGCTTTGTAAAACCCATTCTGGTTGGGAATGCTGAAATCACCAGAAGTATACTAAATGAAATTGGGTTTAAACTCGCTGAGGATCAGATTATTGACGAACCAAACGACGTAATGGCATGTAAAAAAGCCGTTAATTTGGTACGAGAAGGCAAAGCCGAATTACTTATGAAGGGTATGGTTACTACCGCTGTTTTGCTGAAAGCAGTTCTCGACAAAGAAAATGGCTTACGCGTAGGAGATACACTCTCGCATCTGGCAATTTTTCAGTCGGATTTTTATCATAAACTTATTGCAGTTACCGATGCTGCAATGAACGTTGCCCCTGAATTCAACGAAAAAGTTGCAATTATCAATAATGCTGTGGAAGCCCTGCAAGGAATTGGTGTAGCGGTTCCAAAAGTAGCAGTTCTGGGTCCTGTTGAAGTGGTCAATCCAAAAATTGAAAGTACCATACACGCAGCCATGCTCACCCAGATGAACCGTCGTGGGCAGATTACGGGATGTATTATCGATGGACCTCTGGCACTCGACAATGCAGTTTCGCAGGAAGCATGCGAGCAAAAGAAGATAAAAACCGATGTGGGTGGCGATGCCGACTTGCTGGTAGCACCGGAATTGAATGCCGGGAACATGTTGTATAAGTCGTTTGCTTTTATGGGTGGTGCTTTGCTGGCAGCGGTAATACTGGGTGCCCGTTGCCCGATAGTGCTTACTTCCAGAGCAGATTCCGAAGAAACAAAAATGTTATCGATTGCATTGGCGGCAGCAATGCTTAAATAAGTTAACCCTCTGAAAATGAAAAAATACAGGATCTTAGCCATCAACCCGGGATCAACTTCCACAAAAGTTGCTGTGTACGAAAACGAAGAAAAAGTTCTCGTTAAAAACATTAAACACAGCACTGAGGAATTGGCACCTTTCAAAAGTATTGCTTCTCAGTACGAATTCCGTAAAGAAGCTGTATTGAAGGAATTAAGAACTGCGGGACTTGACATCAACAGCATTGACATAATCATTGGCAGAGGTGGTCTTGTTCACCCCGTGACATCGGGTATATTCGAGGTAAATGAAGCTATGATCAACGACCTGTTTAACCCTCCAATGGGGGAACATGCTTCGAATTTGGGAGGTTTGATTGCCCACGATATAGCAAAAAGTCTGAATAACGTGCGTGCCTACATCACCGACCCAGTGGTAGTTGACGAGATGAAAGATATTGCAAGGGTTGCCGGTCATCCATTATTTAAGCGTGTATCTATTTTCCATGCCCTCAATCAGAAAGCTATTGCAAGGCGCTATGCTAAAGATGCCGGCAAAGTTTACGAAGAACTCAATTTGATTGTGGTTCACCTTGGTGGCGGAATTTCTGTTGGCGCTCACGAAAAAGGGAATGTTGTTGATGTGAACAATGCCTTGAATGGCGAAGGGCCTTTTTCACCGGAACGTTCCGGCACATTACCTGCATGGCAACTGGCTCAGTTGTGTTTCAGCGGCAAATACACCCCTGCAGAAGTAAAGAAAATGATCACCGGACAAGGGGGATTTGTAGCATATGTCGGAACCAACGATGCATACGAAATTGAAAAGCGCTGTCAGGCAGGCGACACACAAGCCCAGTTCTACTCCGATGCAATGGCATATCAGGTAGCCAAGGAAATCGGCTCTGCAGGGGCAGTACTGAAAGGAAAAGTTGATTGCATCTTACTCACCGGAGGTATAGCTTACAACAAACAATTCTGCAGCTTTATCGAAGATATGGTATCGTTTATTGCCCCTGTGAAAGTGTATGCCGGAGAAGATGAGATGTATGCGTTGGCAATGAATGGACTTATGGTGCTGCGCGGAGAAATGCAAACTAAAATCTATAAATAACGATTATGAAAAGAATTATTACAACCAATAAGGCACCTAAGGCTATTGGTCCTTACAGTCAGGCAGTTGAAGCTAATAGTATGTTGTTTATATCAGGTCAGGTACCGGTAAACCCCGAAAATGGTCAGATCCCTGATGGAATTACTGCACAAACCGAACAAGTAATGAAGAACATTGGCGCCATTCTCGATGAAGCGGGATACACTTTCAGCAATGTGATTAAATCGACTTGCCTATTGAGCGATATGGAAAACTTTAAAGCAATGAACGAAGTTTACGGGCGCTACTATCCAGAGAACCCTCCGGCACGTGCAGCCTTTGCAGTTAAAGGTTTACCACTTGGTGCACTGGTCGAAATTGAAACGATTGCTGTAAAATAAGCCTTACAGCATTATTTCGATTGAACTAAAAATAAAAAGGCTGCCTTGGAGCAGCCTTTTACATTATATTTTGCAGGGTTAATCCTCGGCAACTACTTCGAATTCAAACTCCACTCTTATATCCTTATACAGCTTAACACTGGCATGATATACGCCCACTTCCTTCACTTCTTCTTCCTTGATCTTGATGTTTTTGCGGTCAACTTCAAAACCTGAACCCAGAAGGGCTTCAGAAAGCATAATGGTATTCACCGAACCGTAAATTTTACCGGTTGAGCTCACTTTGGTAGCAATTTTAAAACGCGATCCCGTGAGTTTGTCGGCGAAAGCTTGTGCACCGGCGCGAAGTTTTTCTTCCTTGTGCGCACGTTGTTTCATGTTTTCGCTATGCATTTTTTTTGCAGATGGTGTTGCTAATGTTGCAAATCCCTGGGGTATCAGGTAGTTGTTAGCATAGCCATCTTTCACTTTTACGATGTCGTCTTTATGACCCAGATTAGCGACATCTTGCTTTAATATGATTTCCATAATTGTTTCCTTGTTTACTATTTCAACATATCTGTAACATAAGGCAGCAAAGCCAGATGGCGTGCGCGTTTAACCGCCTGCGACACTTTACGCTGATATTTCAGCGATGTACCGGTAATACGCCGGGGAAGGATTTTACCCTGTTCGTTCAGAAATTTCTTTAAGAACTGCGGGTCTTTGTAGTCGATGAATTTTATGCGGCTTTTCTTGAAGCGGCAGTATTTTTTCTTTTTTACCTCAACCGATGGCGGTGTCAGATATCTGATTTCGGATTGACTTTGTGCCATAATTATTCCTCCTTAGTTTCTTTTTCCTGTTTTTTACTCCTTTTCTTCTCACTGTACTCGATTGAATTCTTGTCCATTTTAAAACTCAGGAAGCGAATAATGCGCTCGTCGCGACGGTATTCTGTTTCCAGTTTTCCAATGAATGCCGAATCGGCTTTGAATTCAAACAGGTGATAAAAACCTGTGGATTTTTTTTGAATTGGGTAAGCCAGCTTTTTAAGCCCCCAATCCTCTTCATGCACAACTTCGCCCTCATTCGCTTGAATGATGCTGCGAAACTTGTCAACCGTTTCCTTCATCTGAGCCTCAGACAAAACGGGAGTTGCAATGAAAACGGTTTCATACTGATTAATCATAATTTTCGCACTTTAGTTATTAGTTAATACTAGTTTTTTAAACGAGTCGCAAAATTAGTCGTTTTTTTTAATTTACCTAATAATTCAACGAAAAATAGAGCGATGTCATGCCAAATTAATTTTACTTCACTAAAAAAAACCGTTTGATTATCATTAAAATTATTATTTTTGCAGCCTGATTGAAACGCCCAGGTGGCGGAATTGGTAGACGCGCTAGTTTCAGGGACTAGTATTCGTAAGGATGTGCAGGTTCGATTCCTGTCCTGGGCACTGATAACAGCCTGCATGATGCAGGCTGTTGCGTTTTACATCAATGAAATCAACAATGTCAAATTTAATTATGAATCACACAGCTTTTTTAGTGGGCAATCACCTTTAAATCAATCGTAAACTGAATAGTATGCATTCTGATATTTGGGCTTTTTAATTACACTACAATCATTTGATTTGTCAATTATCAGGTAATCATAGCCACCCATCGTATCTGCACTCATTTTTTGTGGGTAATAATAGTGCAACCGATAGTTTTTAATATTCCTGCTTTTAAGTTCAAAAAGTAAATATGTGTCAAACCATCCGGAATTAACTACATAATTATTATTACCAAGTGTTTTAAGTACCAATTCCTTACTTATATAATCTCTATTATTATACGATTCTACATTCGTTTTAAAATAAAATACTGAAGCTACCTGTAATACAATACATGGAATTAGTAAGAAGCGTGGTTTTACTTTTTGCAATAAATTCCGATAGGGTACTAAAATTAAAAAGACTATGATAAATCCATAAAAATTAAAAACTCTGCAAGGTGGGAAAACTGAGTGTATGGTAAGTAAAAAAATAGGCCCCGTTAACATTACTGCAGTAAATACAATGAATAATTTTCTGTTTTTCTTTTGACAAAATACTATGATTAATGATAATATAAGAGTCGATAAAACAACAATCCACGGTATGCCAAAAATGATTTTTACCACTCTAGCCAAATAAAATGGCAGAACTTTGATTACCTCAATTCTATCTAGGTGAGCTACAAATTTATTATTGACAATTGAATCTAATCCGTTGAGAATAATTACTGGTAGATACAGAATTGTAACTACAAGTATAATTGCCAATGCGCTGATAATAAGTTTTTTAACTTTAAAATCGCCTGCGAAAAATATGAAACTGCACAGTAAAACAAACGGATACAGGTATGTCGGGATTGTATAGAATCCAATTATCGAGAAAAAAATATAAAATAAATAATCACGTGTTTGATGATTTCGTGTAATTATATTGAAAGCAAAATTTAATGACAACATAAAAACCAGAGCTATAATGCCATATCCACGTGCAGCAAAACTGTAGAAAATTGTTAAGAACAAACACGATACCCCTGCTGTTATTACAATAGCCATCTGCTTGCCAAACAGTTTTTTAGTAAAGTGCATTGAAGCAATAATTGTTAAAATATTTATTAATATGGCCGGCAATCGTAATTTTATCAGAGCAGGAAGAAAAGGAATATAATAAGTTAGATTTGTAAGCAGCGAATTGAAAATATGATTGTTGGGAGCCGGGTAGAAACTTAATGAGCTGATAAAACCCCTAGAAGTGAAATTTACAAACGTAAATGCTTCATCACCAATAACAGGGACGGTAGCAGCGAAATAGACTGATGAAGCAAACGGAATAATTATTAAAATAGCAGTATATGACGACATTTGTGTTTTCACTACCCGTATACTTGAATAAATCAGGTCCTTAATAAAAGGAGAAATCCTAATGTAAACCTGTTTTGAGTATAAAAAGGCTGCAAAAAATACTGAGCTTAATACTATAAATAAGCCCTCAAACATGTAGAATTTTATTATTGTAAATGTCTGCCAGATTCTTTCAACATTAAAATCAATGTGAAATACGCTTATTAATAATTTTATGCTTTGTGAGTATCCTAATATCAAAAAAATAATAAACAATAAAAGAAAAGCTAGTGCTGATAAAAGAAAATAAAATTTAAAACAATTATATACCAGGCATTTGGTGTTCTTTTTTTTTGACAATTGTTTCATTTGCCTCGATATTTTTTCAAATTAAATTAAGCCTTATTATTAAATCGTTGAATATATGCACGGAAATTGATGCCAAAAATCGTTATAAACAGTTTACTTGCAATGCGTTTGGGAAAATTTAGTAAACAATATATTCTAAATTTGTAAGGAGACATCTTTCCAACAATGAAGCCTACAACCCTGCAGTAGGGATTTTCAAGATTAATAATTCTACTTCCACGATGTAGTAATATTAATTTTCCTAGAAATGCTTCTAATGAAACTGGTGGATCAATATTCATCGCGCGATCACCTTTTGATATTAAAAAAGATTTATTTTCAATTTGAACTAGTCGCAAAAAACGATGAATTTTAAATCTATCTTTGTATTTGTATACAATTATATCGCCACAACAAAGTTTTACAGGACTAACTGGGCTTATAGTTACTATTTCTCCATTCCGGACAAATGGACTCATGCATTTACCATAAAGCTTGATCTGAACTTTTTCCCCTTTCTTAAGAAGAGAAGCTATAATCGAATAATAGTCGTGTCGTTTAAAAAAGTCTTCCTCGAATTGCATAACTAATCAAATTGTATCCATCAAATCAGTTATTAAACTGGCTGCATCAGTAGCATTGTGATGAAATATCTGATAACAGTTAATATTTTTTACAATTTCTGCTATTTGCTCAATGGTTGCAGTATATTTGGCCCTCCCAATTTGGGCTTCCATTAAGCGAACTATTACGTCTGCCCTTCGAAGAGGCTCGATGCTTAATTTATAATTTTTCCCATATTTGACAAAAATAACAGCATGCAATGGGGCGGCATGACCGTGTTTAGAACTAGGAACAGAAACTTGACAATCTAAGCCAAAAAATCTTTTTTCCCAAATCTTATCAATATTTACAATACAATGTTGCTTGCAAGAAACTGTTTTAAGAAATGGGTGAATCATCAACCTTGAGTCAACCAAACCGACTTCGTCAGTAAGATATAACCAATTATGATTTGCAACTAACTCAAGAGTAAGGGTTGACTTTCCAAAACCACTATCACCTAAGATTAAAATACCTTTATTATTTCTGGTTGCTGCTCCTGAATGTAAGGTTATCAACTCCTTTTTATCAATGAGGTTAATAGCATGACCTAAGACTATATTTTCAAGAGCTTTGGAAAGAAGCAGATATGGAATATCTACTAACTCTATCCCACAATTACAAGCCACATTATTGTTTTTATAGATAGTATAAAGGCCTTTTACCCCCAAATTTTCAATAACTGAAATTTCATCTGCTTTACTCAAGAATTTATAAGAACAAAATTCTTGCAGCATAAAATCAAAAAAATTATTTAATTCCTTTTCAGGTGAAGTTAAAACGATATCAGTTTTTAAAATCCTGTAAAAACTTTTATTCACACTCAAAGATTTTTTACATTACCTCCTCAACAAACCCAAGATTATAGAAAGATCCTACTTGTGCAGAAACATCATCCTGAATAATTGCAACATCAACTTCACAAATATTAGCAATTTCTTCTGCAATTTCTCTAAGTGTCCTATGACCATCCATTAAATCCCAAATTGCCATTGCTGTAGTATTTAAAATATATTTATCTTCACATCCGTCCTAAATAAAATTTGAATAAAAAAGGGAGTTGGGAATTACTCAT
>ENA-UPTA01001761-UPTA01001761.1-activated-sludge-metagenome-genome-assembly--contig:-NODE-1761-length-23425-cov-4.432478_pt1 | contig 23425 bp, 25 predicted proteins | sample MGYA00238184_ERZ773361 | MGnify/ENA primary metagenome ERZ773361 (study PRJEB29100, sample SAMN05720205) | activated sludge metagenome | isolation source: anaerobic digester from wastewater... | reverse complement strand
TTCAGGTAGCTCACGCCATTGCTTTCAGCTGCAGGCATCTCGCCGGCACGAATATTGACTTGTACTGAGGGCAGTATCAATACTGGCATGTCGAGGGTTGCATCACGAGCCTGGCGTATTTGTACAAAACTTTCTTGGGTAACGCCGTTATGCAGGTGAATATTATTTTTTCGCTGTGATCCTACAGTCGTTTGCCAAGCAGGCGCACGGCCTGCCGGTGGGTAGTCATGGCACATGAAAAGGCGGGTATTGTCGGGGAAAGCAAACAAGCGTTGTACAGATTGGTACAACATTTCGGCATTCCCACCGGGGAAGTCGCATCGAGCCGAACCAACATCTGGCATGAATAAGGTATCCCCTACGAAGATTGCATCATCAAACTGATAAGCGATATCTGCCGGTGTGTGGCCGGGAACAAATAAGGCGCGTGCTGTGAGTTGCCCTACGTTAAATTCTTCATTGTCAGTAAATAAATGATCAAATTGCGACCCATCGACGGCAAAATCTGCGGCTAGATTAAACATGCCTTTAAATACATTTTGTACTGCCTTGATGTGCTCGCCAATCGCAATGCGTCCGCCGAGTTTGGATTTCAGATAGTGTGCAGCGGATAAGTGGTCTGCATGTGCATGTGTTTCCAAAATCCAGTCTACGGCAAGTTTCTGTTGGGTAATGAATGAAATAACCTGGTCAGCCAGTGCAGTATGCGTGCGGCCGGACTTTGGATCATAGTCCAGCACGGGGTCAATAATTGCAGCATGGCCGCCAGGTACGTCAAACACAATGTATGTGATGGTTCCGGTGACGACATCAAAGAATGGCTGTATAGCTGGCTTCATGTTCTTGCTCCTTTTCATATTGAGTGTTGAGCACTAGGGTGAAATTCTATATATAATATTATTATATTATATATTAATATATAATATTTGGGATATTTGATTGGAATGACAATGGTTGAAAATAAAGTGGAAAGCAGTGAGTTGACTTTCTCCGTTACTGCAATGCGTGCCGCTGCTGCTCGCACTGCGGCAGTGTTACGCGCTTTATCAAACGAGGATCGGTTGCTTTTATTGTGTCAAATAAGTCAGGGCGACTATTCAGTCGGTGAGCTGGAGCTACTGCTGGCTATTCGACAGCCCACGCTTTCGCAGCAATTAACTGTTTTACGTACAGAAGGTTTAGTGGCAACTCGCCGTGAAGGCAAGCAAATTTTTTACCGGATAGCGGATGACAACGTATTGAAAATTTTGTCATTGCTTTATCAGCTGTACTGTCCGTCGCCCAACGAAACATCAAAAAGGAGCTGATTATGATCATGGATATTGCGAATTTCACCCCGGTAGAAGCTACATTGGGTGGTGCACTTATTGGCTTGGCAGCGGCATTGTTTATGTTGATGAATGGCCGCATTGCCGGTGTGAGTGGAATCATGGGAGGGATACTGCGACCGGTTGAAGGCAATATGCTGTGGCGCGTTGCGTTTATTTTTGGGCTGTTAGTGTCCCCTGCGTTATATAGCCAGTTTGCTTCATTGCCTGCAATTCAAATTGATAGCAGTAATGTGCTGCTAATTGTTGCAGGGCTGCTGGTCGGCATTGGTTCAAGATATGGTTCAGGTTGCACCAGCGGACACGGTATCTGCGGGATATCGCGCTTATCGTTCCGGTCAATTCTGGCTACCCTGTTGTTTGTCCTGGCGGGCATGGCTACGGTATTTTTCATGAAAAATTTAGTAGGGGGCGCATAACCATGAACCTATTAACGTCAGCACTGGCAGGTCTTATTTTTGGTCTGGGGCTCATTGTTTCTGGTATGTCTAACCCTGCCAAAGTGCATGGTTTTCTTGATATTACCGGCAATTGGGATCCTTCCCTTGCATTTGTCATGCTGGGGGGGATTGCCGTAGCAAGCATTGGTTTTTTTTTCGCGCGTCGGCGCACGCAATCGTGGCTTGGCTTGCCATTACAAATGCCGACTGCGCGTGATATTGATCGGCGTCTGGTTATCGGTAGCGTAGTTTTTGGTATCGGCTGGGGCTTGGCAGGCATTTGCCCTGGGCCTGCGTTAGTTGTTGCAGGCACAGGCATTGTTGAGGGCGGTATTTTTGTCTTGGCCATGCTAGCCGGCATGGTAGTGTTTGAGCTGATAGAGCAGCGTAAACAATAGCGCTATGTTAAAGCGTTAACTTTTCTATCTGGAATACTTGTCCTTTATGCTAATTAGTCTATCTGCCGACCTGTGGGTGATGCTAAGCGGGTTAGCAGTTGGCTTGGTCTTGGGCTTGACCGGCGCTGGCGGGGGAATTCTGGCAGTGCCAGCACTGGTATTCACTCAGGGATGGAGTGTTGCGCAAGCTGCTCCGATTGGTTTGCTGGCAGTCACGGGGGCAGCGGTTGTTGGGACGATTGAAGGTTTTTATCGAAAGCTCGTTCGTTACCGGGCCGCTTTTCTTATGGCTTGTGTGGGTGTTCCAATGACGCCACTGGGCTTGGCTGCAGGACAAAATTTATCTGCAGCTTGGCTTGCCGGTTTATTTGGGCTCGTCATGCTGATGGTTGCTGCGCGCTTATTTTTTTCTGCAGGTACACGGGATGAGCAGTTAGCGCCTTGTCATCTTGATCCTCAAACCGGTCGCTTGCACTGGACGGCAAAAACTTTCAGCATCATGGCGGCGCTTGGTGTTGTCACCGGATTTTTAACCGGATTATTAGGTGTAGGTGGTGGGTTTATTCTGGTGCCTGCATTGCGCAGGTTCACGGATATCACCATGCACGGAGTTGTAGCCACTTCTTTAATGGTGGTTGCCCTCGTTGGCGGTGGCAGCATTATTGTTTCATTAGTGCAAGGGCATGATTTCCCGCTGACAATTGCTTTGCCTTTTGTCTCTGCGACTGCAGTCGGCATGCTGCTTGGCAGGATATTGATTCAGCACTTGAATCAACGCATGGTGCAGCAGCTGTTTGCTGTTTTGGTACTTGGTGTTGCCATGCTGATGTTTTATCGGGCGGTTAGTTAAATAGTTCAGCAGTGTTTCTGAAAAACACGATTCTCATTGAGAGACTCGTGTTTTTAGCCTGATATCCACCTTGATTAGATAGAATTGAGCAATGGCTTATTATGCATTGATTCCCGCTGCAGGCGCTGGTTTGCGCATGGCAAACGCCACGCCAAAACAATATGTTCCCTTAGCTGGCCACCCCGTAATTTGGCATGCGTTGCGTGCTTTGTGCGCGCATCCTGCTGTTGAACGGGTGTTTGTTGTGATTTCTGCTGATGACAAATATTGGGCGGATGAGGCAATGAAGAGCCTGGGTGGGCGGGTACATGTTTTGCGTTGTGGTGGCGAGACTCGGGCGCAATCAGTACTCAATGGATTGCAAGAGATGGGCAAGCTTCTTTCTGCAGAAGCCTCGGAAAACATGACGGCTCATTGGGTATTAGTGCATGATGCTGCGCGCCCATGTTTAACTGCGTCCTTGATTGATGCTTTAATCTCGGAAGTGGGTGATGATCCTGTGGGTGGCATATTGGCTGTGCCCGTTGCCGACACCTTAAAGCGCGCGCGTCAGTTACCTGAAGTAGTCACTGAGGGTGCGCGGATAGCAGCTACTGTGTCGCGTGAGGGTTTGTGGCAAGCACAAACACCACAAATGTTTCGGTACGGTTTGCTGTTGGATGCACTCAGCACGATTTTTTCTGCGTCTGCTGCTAATGACGAAGCTAAACAGTCTGTGACAGATGAAGCCAGTGCCCTAGAACTGCTGGGCTATGCTCCCCGATTGGTGACGTCTTCTACCCATAATCTGAAAGTAACCTACCCCGCTGACTTGCTGTTGGCAGCATCTATTTTGAGGAGCGGTAATGACTTCTAGTGTGACTCCTGGCATGACAACTGATTTTCGTGTGGGTCAGGGCTTTGATGTGCATGCTTTGGTGGCAGATCGAAAACTGATGTTGGGTGGGGTAGAAATTCCTTACGAAAAAGGTTTGCTTGGACATTCCGATGCGGATGTATTGCTGCACGCCATTACCGATGCGCTGTTGGGTGCGGCAGGTTTGGGTGATATTGGTCGCTTGTTTCCTGATACCGATGCGCAATGGGCGGGGGCAGACAGCCGTCACTTGTTGCGCGTTGCCATGAATAAAGTGCGGGTAGCTGGCTGGCAAGTGGGCAATGTGGACGCGACGATTATTGCGCAAGCGCCAAAAATTTCGTCGCACGTGCCTTTAATGTGCGAACGTATTGCAGCTGATCTGGGTGTTGCATGTGGCGCAGTTAACATCAAAGGGAAAACGACGGAACGCTTAGGCTTTACCGGTCGAGGCGAGGGTATAGCTGCTGAAGCCATTGTGTTGTTAACTCGGGCTTAACGCATAAACCATGAAGACCACAGTTAAAAAGCATCGCATGTTTTTTGCCTTGATGCCCGACGATGAAATTGCCTCACACATCGCTGCCCTGGCACATCATGTTGCACCGATGAAAGGTAGTCGAGTCATTCCCTTGGATAATCTGCATATGACGCTTGCCTTTGTAGGCAGGGTGACGACGCCTCAATTAGAGCGCTTGATTGCCTGTGGCCAAAAGGTGAGTGAGCGTTTTTTATCCTGGCGTGGAGAAACGCAGCGTTCGTTGCCCGAGACTGAGAGTGCGCAAAACGATTTTTCTGTACAGCTTGACCGCCTTGGTTTTTGGCCTCAAGGCGGGATTGTTTGGGCAGGGTCGCGTTTGCCAGCGGCGGTTAAGGGTGCGGGTGCATTTTCAGCGGCTCAGTTGCCTTATGAGTCAACAGGGTCAAGAATTTTTTCTGATGCCTTGATGATGCATAAAGCGTTGCAAGCGGGTGCACTGCCCTGGGTGTTGGCAGATCAGTTAAAAATAGCCTTGGCTATGGAAGGATTGTTTGCCCAGGCGGACAATACCAGCGCTAACGCATCGCCCACTGCGTTGGTACCGCATGTCACTCTTGCACGAGGCGTCCGCTGTGCTTCGCTGCCTCGGCTGGGGGCACCCTTGCGCTGGTCTGCGCATGAGTTTGTTTTGCTGGAATCTGTTACGCAAGGCATGCAGACTTGTTATCAGGTGTGCGGAAGATTTCCCCTCAATGATACGTACAGTGAAGACGATCACGCCTGCGGTGGTTGTTGCTAACGGAAGTTTGCTTAGTCCGCAGTATCTTTTTTATTACGCATATGCAGCGCTAAATCGGTCAGCGCGATTGTTAGCTGCGCGCGTAAATTTTCATTGGCGGTGATATCTGTCAGGGCTTTTTGCATACAGGTCATCCATTGATTGGCTTCATCCGTGCCGATAGAAAAACTCAAATGACGCGCACGTAATCTCGGGTGGCCATATTTCTCAATGAATAGTTGTGGTCCGCCTAGCCAACCTGTCAGGTAGAGAAATAGTTTTTCTTCAGCGCCTGACAAGTCCGCTGCATGCAGCCGTCGTATGCCTTGCGCTTGGGGCAAGGTGTCCATATAGAAATAAAACTGTTTTACTAATCGACGAATCGCATCTTCTCCACCCAGTAATTCGTAAGGCGTTAGTTGATGAGGCGATGTGTTGTCCTGGCTTGTTTCCGGCGTGGTTTGGTCGGTCTGGTTCATGTCGATTCTGGGAGCAGTGGTTAGTGGTATGGCTCAAATAGCTGGCAAGGTGATGCGTGCGATCAGCCCACCTTCAGGGCGAGGGAGTAAATCCAGCCGACCGTGATGAGCGCGAATAATACGCGTGACAATAGCTAGCCCGAGGCCAGCGCCATGGGTGTTACTGCGGGCTGTTTCAAGGCGAGTGAACGGACGTTTCATGCGTTCTACGGCATCTGCGGGAATGCCTGGGCCACGATCGCTAACGCACAGGGTGATTGTTTTCTCTGTGCGCTCAAGACTTAATTCGACAGGCTGATTTGCCCCGGCATAACGCAAGGCGTTATCAATCAAATTGCCGATTGCACGTCGCAAGGCCTGGGGTTGTCCAGTGAGAAAAGTCGGCGCTGGTAATACGGCGGCAGTTACTGTAAATCCGCGGCGTTGGTATTGATTGGCCAGGTTCTCAAGTAATTCAGCGAGGTCCGTTGGTGTCACGGGTTCGCCGCTGTCGATGCGCGCAAAATCGAGAAACTGGCCGATGGTTTTATCCATTTCTTCCACATCCGCTACCATGCCATCACGCATAGCTTCATCGGTAGTCATTTCGATGCCCATGCGCAGACGCGTGAGCGGCGTGCGTAAATCGTGTGAAATCCCCGCGAGCACCAACGCGCGATCCTGGTCCAGCTGTGCTAGATCTGCGCGCATCTGATTAAACGCGCGACTCACGGTCGCTAATTCAACAGGGCCGTTTTCTGGCAATGCAGAATCTGTAGTCGCCGTCTCGCCAGCGCCGACTTTTTGCGCAGCTTCTGCCAATAGCTTGAGCGGTCGCGTGATGCGGAAAACAATCAGCCATGCGCCTAACAGCGAGATTAGCAGCGCTGCTGCACTCCAGCCGATCCAGCTTCTCGGCAAGACACGATCCATCCGTTCGCTTGGTAGAGCAAGCCAGTACTCGCCTTCCTCTGAGTCGTCAATGCGAAAAGTCACAAAAAGCGCGGCTTCTCCTTCGCGCGATAAAGTCAGGCGAGTGTTTGGGCCAAGCGAAGCTTTGACCAAAGTTTCTACTCTTTTTATCAAGGCATTGTTAGGCAAGGGCTCGATGCGATCGGTTTTTTCTGCCGGATAAATTTGCAGGCCTTCGCGGTCAGATAAATCACGTAGTAATGTTGGCCTAGCGTCGACACGGGCAGAAACCAACGCTGCGCGCGTAAGATTAGCCACACTTACCATGGTTTGCGCTAATTGCTGAGCACGGGGCTCTCGTTCATAGGTTTGAAAAATTACAAACCAGGCCGCAACTGAAAGAAGCATCAACAAAGCAACCAGCAAAAAAGTACGCCACATCAAGGTATGTGGCCACCAGCGCTTTGAAAATTTACTCATGGCGGCAAGTTGCTTTTGATGGTGAAGGAGTTATCTGATTTAGCCAGGTGCAACGTTTTGAACCGGAAACCGCGCTATTTTTCACCATCAGGAATAAAGACATACCCTAAGCCCCACACCGTTTGAATATAGCGAGGTTTGGTCGGATCTTCTTCCACCAGCTTGCGCAAGCGTGAAATTTGCACATCAATGGCGCGATCAAATACTTCATATTCTCGGCCACGTGCTAATTCCATGAGCTTATCGCGGCTCATCGGCTGACGTGGATGTTCTAGCAAGACGCGGAGCAAACCAAACTCTCCGGAGGTGAGCAGATGTGTTTCGTTATCCCGGTGAAGTTCACGTGTCGCAAGGTTTACGTCAACCTGGCCGAATTTCACCGTAGTTTCTGTTGTGGCTGGTGCGCCAGGTGTGTGCAAGTTGCTGCGCCGGCGAAGCACGGCATGGATACGCGCCACGAGCTCACGCGGGTTAAAAGGCTTGGGTAGATAGTCGTCAGCGCCCATTTCTAGTCCGACGATGCGCTCTATTTCATCCCCTTTGGCCGTGAGCATGATGATCGGCATGTCATTTTTTTCTCCGCGCAGACGGCGGCAAATGGCCAAGCCGTCCTCACCGGGGAGCATTAAATCCAGCACCATCAAGTCAAAGCGCTCTCGCTCCAGCGCACGATTCATGCTCAAGCTGTCTGCTACGGCTTTCACGGCAAAGTTTTGTTCAGACAGATAGCGTTCCAATAACTGGCGCAAACGCAAGTCGTCATCAAGGACCAGGATTTTTTTGAGGAGGGTAGATTCTTCGTTCATAAGCAAATCGTAGCCGGATTTTCCCCGATTGGCTAGTTTGACTTACAAATGATTACAAACCGTCACACGCGGTAGCCATGCATGCAGCTAGAATTTGCCACATTGATTTAAGGAGAATGGTTTATGAAATCATTTCTGACAACATCGCATTTTGGCTGGCAGGGCAAGCAGGCACTTTCCCTTGTTTTGACTATTGCGACCGTTGCAATTTTATCCTGTGCCAGTCTGTCGGTTAATGCTTATGCGGTATCCAGGTTGCCAGGCAGCGAATTTGCGCATGGATTGTCAAGTCATGCCGCACTAAAAATAGATACTAGCCCATGGATGGGCCATGTGATCCCTGGAAAAATTCTGATTGCCCGCAATCGTGATGACAGCGGAGAGCGCGGCGAAAGCAGACGGGAAGAGCGTGTAAGCCGCAGGGAAGAGCGCCGTGCTGATGAGGCTGACTATCCGCAACGCGAGAGACATGGCCGTATGACGCCAGAAGATAGGCAGCAGTTACGCCGCGATATTCGTGACGCCGGACGAGACATTTATCCCGATCGCGGTCGCGGCCGCAGATAGGGTGGCCGAGGGGACGACTTGTTTTAATCGGGTATCTGCCAAGACCATTGAGCCCTCTGGAAGGCGTCTGGATTTCCGTTCGGACTGAGCTTGTTGCAATGGCTTGTTGAAGTCCTGCAAATCCTTCAAGTCCTAGATTAGATTTTTCAAGGATCAAGCCCGCTTATCACGCATCACGCGAGCTTTTTCGCGCACCCAGTCACGCTCTTTTTCCGTATCGCGTTTATCGTGTTGCTTTTTGCCTTTGGCAAGGCCAATAGACAGCTTGACGCGTCCTTTACTGTAATGCAAATCAAGCGGTACCAATGCATAGCCTGCGCGCTCTACCTTGCCGATGAGCTGATCGATTTCACGGCGATTGAGCAGCAGTTTTCGTGTCCGCACAGGATCAGGCAGGATATGTGTGGAAGCAGACAGCAGGGGGCTAATATGCGCACCTATCAAATATAGTTCGCCTTTTTTGATGAGCACATAGGCTTCTTTGATTTGCGCGCGGCCTGCGCGAATTGATTTCACTTCCCAGCCTTCGAGTACCAGACCAGCTTCATAACGCTCTTCAATGAAGTAGTCGTGAAATGCTTTTTTGTTATCAGCAATGCTCATGGGCAGGGGCAGTACGGTGCGCTAAAATAGAGCTAATTCTACTTCACACCTGCGCGAACATCGTGCGGATATTCCATGGCCCTGGTTGAAAAATCTGTTTTGATCGAACGCACGCCAGCACAAATGTTTGAACTGGTTGACTGCGTAGAAAACTACCCTCAGTTTCTTCCTTGGTGTGGTGGCGCGGAGGTCATTGAGCGCACTGCAACACGCACGGCAGCCACCGTGCATATTAATTACCACGGTATCAAGTCGCACTTCACAACAGACAATGCCAAGGAAGCGCCGCACCTCATGCAAATCAAGCTCACAGATGGCCCGCTAAAACGTATGGACGGACAATGGCGTTTTTTACCTTTGGGCGAGACGGCCTGCAAAATAGAGTTCAAGCTGCACTACGAGTTTTCAAACCGGTTGTTGGAAAAAGTTCTTGGTCCGGTGTTTGGTCACATCACCGAAACTTTTGTTGAGTCTTTTGTCAAGCGCGCGCAAAAGGTCTATGGCTGAGAAAGGGCAGGGCATGACGATATCCAGTGGCGCAGACACGCTAAATATAGAAGTGGTTTACGCCTTGCCCGAACGTCAAGCGGTGATTCGGCTTCAACTGCCGCTAGGTAGTACTGTTCAGCAAGCGGTTGAACAATCCGGCCTGCTGATACGTCATCCAGAAATTGACCTTGCCCAATCCAAACTGGGCATCTTTGCAAAACTCGTCAAACCCGACACCCAGTTACGCGACCATGATCGCGTAGAAATTTACCGGCCGCTAATCGCTGATCCCAAAGAAGTGCGCAAGCAGCGCGCTAGCGAAGGTCGCGGGATGAAAAAAGGCGGTGGTAGCGAAAGCATGACGGCATAGCGCTCTGGCAAGCCATAGTCCTGATTGTTTGATTATTCATGGCTTATCCCTTAGGCTGAAACTCTTATTGCCTTGAATAACAACCCAAGTTGGAGGAGATGTCATGATGGTAGAAAACGCTTTATTTATTACGTTTTTACATTGATCGCCTTTCCCGTTAACGCGGTGTGCTAAAGCGTTCTCGTCGTGTGTTATTGGGCGACGCATTGGTTCTGAGAAATCCGAATTGGCCGACAGGAGAGTCTCTGTCGCGTATAATGCTATTTTGGTACTCTGGAATTTTTTGTTATGCGACTCATTCAAAAGGCGCTGACTTTTGACGACGTTCTTCTGGTTCCCGCTCACTCGGCGATTCTGCCTCGTGATGTCAGTCTAGCTACACGTCTCACGCGCAATATCCAACTCAATATGCCTTTGGTATCCGCCGCGATGGATACCGTGACCGAATCTCGCCTGGCCATTGCCCTGGCGCAAGAAGGCGGCATCGGCATCATTCACAAAAACCTGTCCCCAGCACAACAAGCGGCGGAAGTCTCCAAAGTCAAACGCTTTGAATCCGGCGTGTTAAAAGACCCGATTACCATCCCCCCCACGATGACGGTACGTCAGGCGATTGCCTTGACGCGGCAAAATCGCATTTCGGGTTTGCCGGTGGTTGAGGGCGGATGCGTCGTGGGCATTGTGACCAACCGCGACTTGCGCTTTGAAACCCGCATGGATGATCCGGTCTCAGCCATTATGACTCCGCGTGAGCGCTTGGTGGTAGTTAAAGAAGGTGCCACGGTAGAAGAAGCCAAAGCCTTGATGCACCAGCATCGCCTGGAGCGCGTGCTGGTGATTGGCGACGATTTCGAGTTGCGCGGCTTAATGACGGTAAAAGACATTCTGAAATCATCCGAGCACCCCATGGCCGCCAAAGACAGCTTAGGCCACCTGCGCGTGGGTGCAGCCGTGGGCGTGGGCGAAGGTACCGAAGAGCGTGTCGCGCTGTTGGCTGAAGCGGGCGTGGACGTGATCGTGGTGGATACTGCCCATGGTCACTCCGAAGGTGTGTTAAAGCGCGTTGAATGGGTCAAGAAAAATTTTCCGCAGGTGGATGTGATTGGCGGCAATGTGGCTACTGCCAACGCCGCTAAAGCGCTGGTCGATCACGGTGCGGATGGCGTAAAAGTCGGCATAGGCCCAGGCTCCATCTGCACCACGCGGATTGTTGCAGGTGTTGGTATGCCGCAGATTTCCGCCGTGGATAACGTCGCCAATGCACTGGCCAGCAGCGGTGTGCCGCTGGTAGCCGATGGCGGCATCCGTTATTCAGGCGACATTGCCAAAGCTATGGCAGCAGGCGCAAACGTCGTTATGCTTGGTGGCTTGTTTGCCGGTACAGAAGAAGCACCGGGCGAGACGGTGCTGTTTCAAGGTCGTTCATACAAAGCGTATCGCGGCATGGGCAGCTTGGCGGCGATGAAAGATGGCGCAGCAGATCGTTATTTTCAGGAGTCAGACGCGAATGTTGAAAAGCTCGTGCCTGAAGGCATTGAAGGCCGCGTACCTTATAAAGGCCCGGTGGGCGCGGTGATTCATCAGCTCATGGGCGGTTTGCGCGCCGCCATGGGTTACGTGGGCTGTGGCACGATTGAAGAAATGCGTATGCGGGCCGAGTTTGTCGAGATTACCTCGGCGGGTATTCGTGAATCCCACGTGCATGATGTCGAAATTACCAAAGAAGCGCCTAACTATCATATCGACTGATATTTTCTAATGCATTGAGGCGGCTGAGCGTTAAGCCTTTGCCGCCTTTTTTATTTTCACACTCAGCCCATGTCACAGATCTCGCAAAATAAATCCCACCAGAAAATCCTCATCCTCGACTTTGGCTCGCAGGTTTCGCAACTGATTGCCCGCCGCGTGAGGGAGCAGCAGGTGTATTGCGAACTGCACTCGTTTGACGTCACCGAAGACTTCATCCGCGATTTCAACCCGCGCGGCATTATTCTCTCCGGCGGCCCCAATTCGGTGTACGCCGGTGAAGAATGGCAGGCGCCAGAGGTAGTGTTCAAACTGGGCGTGCCGGTGCTGGGCATTTGCTACGGCATGCAGACCATGGCCAAGCAACTGGGCGGTGAAGTGGAAAGCGGTGCGAAGCGCGAGTTTGGCTACGCCGCCATCCGCGCCCGTGGCCATTCAAAGCTGTTCCGCGACCTGCAAGACCACACGAATGCTGATGGTCATGGCCTGCTCGATGTGTGGATGAGCCATGGCGATAAGGTCACGGCTTTGCCGCCGGGCTTTAGCGTCATCGGCAGTAACGAATCCACCCCGATTGCCGCGATGGCCGACGAAGCGCGCGGCTTTTACGCGGTGCAGTTCCATCCGGAAGTCACGCACACTATCAAAGGCCGCGAAATGTTCGCGCGTTTTGTGCATGACATTTGCCATTGTGACGCCAGCTGGACCATGCCCAATTATGTGGATGAAGCCATCACTGCCATACGCCAGCAAGTGGGTAGCGAAGAAGTTATTCTCGGGCTCTCCGGCGGCGTGGATTCCAGCGTGGCTGCCGCCTTGATTCACCGCGCCATTGGCGATCAGCTCACCTGCGTGTTTGTCGATAACGGCTTGTTGCGCCTGAATGAAGCCGAGCAAGTGATGGAGACTTTTTCGATGAACTTGGGCGTTAAAGTCATTCATGTGGATGCCACCGCGCAATTCATGGGGCATTTAAAAGGCGTGGCCGACCCTGAACAAAAACGTAAAATCATCGGCCGCGAATTTGTCGAAATATTCCAGGCGGAATCGCAAAAACTGCCCAATGCCCAATGGCTTGCGCAAGGCACAATTTACCCAGACGTGATCGAATCCGCAGGCGCTAAAACCAAAAAAGCCCACACCATCAAGAGCCACCACAATGTCGGCGGCCTGCCCGAAACGTTGAAGCTCAAATTGCTGGAACCGCTACGCGAATTATTCAAGGACGAAGTACGTGAACTGGGCGTAACTCTTGGTCTGCCGCACGACATGGTCTATCGCCATCCCTTCCCGGGCCCCGGTTTGGGCGTGCGCATCCTGGGCGAAGTCAAACAGGAATTCGCTGATTTACTGCGTCAGGCCGATGCGATTTTTATTGACGAACTGCGTGCTGCGGGCTGGTACGAAAAAACCAGCCAAGCCTTTGCTGTCTTCCTGCCCGTGAAAAGCGTAGGCGTGATGGGTGACGGCAGAACTTACGAATACGTCGTCGCCTTACGCGCCGTAGAAACCTCTGACTTCATGACAGCCCGCTGGGCAGAACTGCCGCACGAGCTGTTAGGGCGTGTGTCAAACCGCATCATCAACGAAATCCGCGGCATCAATCGCGTGGTGTACGATATCTCCGGCAAGCCACCGGCGACGATCGAGTGGGAGTGACCGGTTTTTGTAATTACTTGTTTTGTAAGTGAAAAATATTTTTGATTGATGATGCATCATCAATCATCAACAAGAATATTTCATTTGCAAAACAAGGAGATAACTCAGCAAGGGTTTTGATGATTATCGCTTCTTGACGGTACTGCGCCAGTTTGAGTGATCAGGATCGCTGGCCGTTGTGATGTCAAGATAAACGCTCGTTGAATTTGTGCTGATCTTGAGGTGTTTTGGCCGAATATTCAATGAGCGTTTATCATCCAGCCAGATTCACAAAGGTGGGATGATCGCGCAGAATGGTCGATGCTTTGGTTGACTTCAGTTGCCGAAAAACGCGGCGTGTCTTGGCCGATCCATAATCGGCAAGCATCTTCTCAAGACGTCCCGCATCGAAGGTGTCGAGTTTGCGGCGGACATTGGACAACACGGTTTCGGTATCTTCGGCCAAGTCGCTCAGGTTGTTCAGCATATCGACCAGCAGATATTCGCGATTGACCTGCTTGCGCGAAGGGAAGCGTGGTTTGTCGCGAAAGTCGAATTCAAACCCAGCCAGGGCGAACTTGCCGTGGCGTTTGTGGTTATAGACGACGGTCTTGCTGTAAAGCTGCGTGGTACCCAGGCCCAGGACGTTGTAGCAACTCGGGTTGAACATCAGGAAATGACGGTCGTCGAGAAACTTTTCGATGAGCGCTTCCTCGCTGGGCGGGACATCGCCGAACGGTGTTTTTCGTGGGACGTAGTACAGTCCTCGTGCAGCCTTGCACACGGCGCCGGTTTTTACTGCCAAAGCAAGCTCCCGATCAACACCGGACAACTCGTTGGTCAGTTCTTTACGTCGGAAAACCTTACCGGCCATCTGCTTCCAGCGCCTATCGAGCGGTGCGTTTCCAGTGTTTTTAAGGAGTGGCATGTTCTAAAAATAGACTCTTAATCGCACAACTTGTGATTTTGGTGCCAAAAATAGACTTTTAATTTTCGGTTGTAGATCACCACATCGGCAAGTACAGCTTGAGAGGCTGTTCTTTGCAAACTATAAAGCCGTATTCCGCGTAAAACTTGGCGGCGGCGGTGCTTTTGGCATCAACGAAAATCCCGGCGCTGCCCACCGACAAAGCTGCGTTGCGAGAACGGGTTACTGCATCAGCCAGCAACAATCGCCCGAGTCCCTGTTCCTGCAGGTCAGACCGAATGGCCAGCCGTCCCAGGCGGGTAACAGGAATCTGGCGTGGGTAGCGCTTGGCCAGTTCAGGTGCCAGATCGTCAGCCAAGACGAAGGCCGATGCCAAGGCAAAAAAACCAAGAATACTGGCTTCCCCAATATTGCCATAACCGGCTGAAAGATAGTCCTCCACCTCTTCAGCATTCGATGGAACTGCAACGAAAGTCCGCGAGATCCCCTTCGCTTGATGTTGCAACGCAGTCTGTCGAAGCCAGAGGTTCAGGGCCTCGACGCCGCAATCAAACCCGTTTCGGTCGTGGTTGCCAGCTAAAGCTTGTACCTTCATCGTCCTGTTTGGCATCCTGATAGTGTTGCAGAGCCGCCCTCAACTTGGCATTCGGTGGCGGTGGATTTTCTAATGCCTGAATGAACATCTCGGCATCACGGGCAGATAGACGAATCACCCGTTCCTGTTCAATGATGCGCTCGGCTTCGCGCAGGGCCGTTTGGACCATGAACTGATTGACGGTAGCACCGACCATTGCGGCTGCCAGTTCAAGTGTTTCTTGCACATGTACCGGAACACGGGCGGAGACTCTTCCCCGTTCAACTGCTGTAGTAGTCATTGACATGCTCCTTTACTGATAATCGATTTTGTTGCATGGTGCCATTATGGCACCGCTAGGAGCGGACAGCAAATACGAGTGTTGTGACTGTTTTCTGATGCAGCTTGATATCGATTGAATTATTTGAGATAGTTAAAGCATCGATCACATAGTTCAATACGGCGCCTGCTTGAGGCTCTGCCGCGCGGCGAGATCGTGGAAACATCCACGTTGGCTGAATACAGAGTCTCTCCACAGCTGGCATCCTACCTCGCCAAACGTGGGTGGTTACAGCATCTGTCGCGCGGTGTCTATTTGCTCGTCGGCGATCAGCCGAGTCGGGACAGAAGCCTTATCCGCTGCCCCGGTTGACGAGCCGGCAGGCGTTCTTCGGGCACTGCGAGCGGGCGCTGAAACGCGCCCGGCGTTCGCGGGCGCATCTTGCGGTCCTGCTGCTTAATCTCGACATGTTCAAGGATATCAACGATACCTTGGGGCATGCGGCCGGAGATCAGGTGCTCGCGACGGTTGCCGGGCGTCTTCGGTACCATTTCGGGCCGTCGATGACGGTGGCGTGCATGGGTGGCGATAAGCGCCATCAATCTCCGCAAATAGTGCGAAGAAATTCTGGTCACCCGTTGTAGCACATAGGTGCTACCATGAGGCTCCAATTTCTGAATCGGAGTGTCTGTTATGACCACCACGACCATCCGCCTGCCCGAAGATCTGAAAGCACGGGTGGCAACCGCAGCGAAACGCTCCGGGACGACCACCCATGGATTCATTCTGGAGGCCATTGCCGAAAAGACGCAGCAGGCTGAACTCAGGGCGGATTTTGACGCGGTCGCTGAACAGCGTTATGCCGATATCGTGTCTTCTGGCAAAACCATTCCTTGGACAGAGATGCGCAAGTATCTCGAAGTCCGTGTCGCCGGGAAATCTGCCAAGCGTCCCGTAGCCAGAAAACTGGCACGCTGAAATGGCCAGAATCGAGTTGTCCCCAGAGGTTGCGAAAGACTTCGACCGCATCCTTGAACACCTGGCAACCTATCAGATCGAGAATCCTGACCAGCGCATTGGGGAAATCATCGCCGCTTTAGATGTCCTGGAGTGGAACCCCCTGATTGGTCGACCAGTGGCGAATGGCAAGCGGGAACTTGTCATTGGTCGCCGTACCCGAGGCTATCTCGCGCTCTATCGTTATGTGCCCGAGATGGACATCGTCTTTGTGCTGGCGATCCGTAGTCAGCGCGAAGCGGGATACGCCGAGCGAGTGGAAGAGGGGTAGGGATTTGCCGAGAGCCAGCCAACGCAAGGGTTTTCGGGCGATTTGACGGTATCAGAAACTGGCCAGTTTGATGCCGATACCGTCACAAAACGATGTGGATGTCTGCTACATTCGTGACATGGATAATTCGTCGATTTTCCGAATGTCGGCGAACGTCCGCGAAAGCTTGTTTTTCCACAATCGCCCGGGAACCCGCATGAATACTAAGCGTCCTTTTTTTGACGGTATCAACGGGGGTAAAACGAGCGGAACCCAGTATTCATGCGGGGTTCAAAGACTCGTTGCTGATTGAGTGGGAATGATTTGAGGTCTTTCGGCAGCTTTCTCGGACTATCGAAAAGTTAATTAACTATTTGTTTTATATGAATTTATATACTTTAATTTATCGGCACCTATCGACGACAAGCAAAATTTTTTGTCGGTAATCATGACAGTAAAGAAAGTTAGGTCTACCATCTGAAAATATTTACCGTCTGACTGATTTCGGTGATGACGGTAAAAATATAGTGAAAAGCTGATATTCATAGAGGTTTCAGAACATCATGTTAATTTCAAGCCGGTGACGGTAAACTTGCCGCTATCAGGAGGAAGGATCTGGTGTTCACCGACAGCACTGAAGAACCTTAAGCCCAAGGACACGTCTTACAAGGTGACGGACCGGGATGTTCGGCAGGGGTACAAGCAGAGGTTTCGATATCATGACGATTGCTCCGGGCAACTCATTAAGCCATCTGGCGGATGCTCTTGCGAAAATGCGCCAGCGCGGCGACGAAGAACACCGCGCCGATGGCGGTCAGCGCCAGCACTTGCGGCCAGATCACATCGAGGCCGGCGCCGCGATAGAGAATCGCCTGCGCGGCGGCGACGAAGTGGGTGGTGGGGGCGAATTCCATGATGTTGCGGGCCAGTGCCGGCATGCTCTCGCGCGGCGTTGAGCCGCCGGAAAGCATTTGCATCGGCAGTAGCACCAGCATCATCAACAGGCCGAACTGCGGCATGCTGCGCGCCAGCGTGGCCATGAAGATGCCCATCGAAGTGGTGACGAACAGGTGCAGCGCCGACAGCGCGAGGAACAGCGTGATCGAGCCCTCGATCGGCACCTTGAGCGCGCCCTGCACAATCACGTTCAGCGAGAACGCGGCCGCCAGCAACACCACCAGACCCATCGACCAGATCTTGCCGAGCATGATTTCGGCCGGCGTCACCGGCATCACCAGCAGATGTTCGATGGTGCCGTGCTCGCGTTCGCGGATCAGCGCCGCGCCGGCGAGCACGATGGAGAGCATGGTGACGCTGTTGATGATTTCCATCAGCGAGCCGAACCAGGATTCGGTCAGCGCCGGGTTGAAGCGCATGCGTACCGCCAGGTCCACCGGCGGCGTGGCCGCGCCGCGATGGCGCTGAACGAATTCGTTGATTTCGCCCTGGGCGATCTGCTGTACATAGTTGCTGCCGGTGAAGGCCTGGCGCATCCGCGTGGCGTCCACGTTGAGCTGGATCGTCGGCGCGCGGCCGGCCAGCACGTCACGCTGGAAGTTGGGCGGAATGTTCAACGCAAAAGTAAATAGGCCGGCATCCAGCCCGGCATCGACTTCGGTCAGGGTGACCCGTTGCGGCGGCATGAACTGCGGCGGCCGCAAGGCCGAAACGATACGGCCCGACAGGGGCGAGTCATCCTCATCCACCACCGCGATCGGCACCTTGCTCAGGCTGTCGGGAATCCCGGTGGCGGCGATATATACCTGAAAGCTGAAGCTGTAGAAAATCAGCACCAGCATGATCGGGTCGCGGATCAGGCTCCATAGTTCCTTGATGCCCAGGCGATAGACATTGGCGGCGAATCCGGCGGTCAGGCGTGGCTTGCGCATGGCATTCATTTTTCCTGCTTGGCGAGCAGGGCGACCGACAGGCCGAGAATCAGCAGCGCCGCCAGCGTCATCGGCGGAAAGGCGGCGTGCAGGTCGGCGAAATCCAGCGCCTTGTTGAACACACCGCGGCTGACGGTGACGTACTGCGCCACCGGATACGCCTCGCCGATCAGCCGGCCGACGCCTTCCAGCGAGGACACCGGGTTGAGCAGGCCGGAAAACTGGATCGCCGGCAACATCGAACCGACCATCGCGAAGAACATCGCCGCCACCTGGCTGCGCGTGAAGATCGAGGCGAACAGGCCGAAGCCGGTGGAAAAGCCGATGAAAATCAGCGTCGCCAGCAGCAGCGTGAAGAAGCTGCCCTTGACCGGCACGTCGAACAGAACGACCGCGCACAGCGTCATCAGCAGAAAGTTGAGTAGCGCGAGGAGAATGTAAGGCAGCTGTTTGCCGATCAGGAATTCGCTACGCGTCACGGGCGTCACGTAGAGATTGATGATCGAGCCGAGTTCCTTTTCGCGCACCACCGAGAGCGCGGTGAGTATCGCCGGAATCATCAGCAGCAGGATGGGGATCACCGCTGGTACCATCGCCGGCAGGCTCTTGACGTCGGGGTTGTAGCGAAAGCGTGTTTCGATGGTGGCCGCGCCGCGCGCCAGATCGGCGCCATATTGCGTCCTGGCGACATCCAGCAGCCAGCCCTGGTGCATGCCCATGACATATCCCTGCACGGTTTCCGCGCGCATCGGCATCGCGCCGTCGATCCAGGCAGCGATCTGCGCCGGCGCGCCGCGCTGCACGTCGCGCGCGAAGTTCGGCGGAATCTCGATCGCCAGCGACAATTCGCCATTGCGCATGCGCCGATCCAGATCGGCATAATCGACAATCGGCGGCCGCTCGATGAAATAACGCGAGCCGGCCAGATTCAGCGTGTAGTTCTGGCTCAGCACGGTCTGGTCACGGTCGAGCACGGCGTAGCGCAAATCATCCACGTCCATGGTGATGCCGTAACCCATGATGAGCATCAGGATCAGGCTGCCGAACAGCGCCATCACCAGACGCACGCGGTCGTGGCGCAGTTCCAGCGCCTCACGTTGGGAATAGCTGAAGGCGCGGGCAAAACTGAAACCTTGCCGATGCGGACGCGCCGCGCGCGCCGCCGCCGCGATGGCGGGGGCTTGCGGCGTGGCCGGTGCGTCGCCAGGATCGACGGTCGCCGTCTCGCTGGCGCGCCCCGAAGGAAGCACTCTTGGGGTGCCGACTTTCGCTTCATCCGCACCGGCATCCTTCAGGTAGGCGATAAAGGCCTCTTCAAGGTTCCGCGCGCCGCGCTGGGCGACGATCGTCGCCGGCGCATCGCTGGCCAGCACCCGGCCGGCATGCATCAGCGAGATGCGATCGCAGCGTTCGGCCTCGTTCATGAAGTGGGTGGAAATGAAAATCGTCACCTTGTCGTGGCGCGACAAGTCGATCAGCAGTTGCCAGAAAGCGTCGCGGGCAATCGGGTCGACGCCGGAGGTCGGTTCGTCGAGAATCAGCAGTTCCGGCCGATGCACCAGCGCCACCGCCAGCGACAGCCGTTGGCGCATGCCCAGCGGCAGCTGATCGGGCATCGCGCGCGGCGCTTCGGCGAGGCCGAAACGCCGCATCAGCTCATCGACGCGGCCGGGAATTTCCACTTCCGCGACACCGAACAGCCGCGCATGCAACACCAGGTTCTGCGTGACGTTGAGTTCCGAATACAGCGAAAACGCCTGCGACATGTAGCCCACGCGCCGCCGCGTGGCGATGTCATGGGCATCGACCGGATGGCCGAACAAGCGCGCTTCGCCGGCGCTCGGCGGCAGCAGGCCGGTGAGCATTTTCATGGTGGTGGTCTTGCCGCAGCCGTTGGAGCCGAGAAAGCCGAAAATCTCGCCGCGATGGATGCGGAAACTGACCTGGTCGACGGCGGTGAAATCGCCGAAACGCATCGTCAGCCCGTGCGCCTCGATCGCGATGTCGGTGCCGTCGACGAAGGGCGGCACCACCACTGCCTGGTGCCCGCGTTTCTTTTCTTCCGGCAATAGGGCGATGAAAGCGGCTTCCAGCGTCGCCGTGCCGGTGCGCCGGTGCAGCTCGGCGGGCGTACCGGTGGCGAGAATTTTTCCGCCATCCATCGCCACCAGCCAGTCGAAGCGCTCGGCTTCTTCCATGTAGGCGGTGGCGACGATCACGCTCATGCCCGGACGGTTCTGGCGAATGCCATCGATCAGCGCCCAGAATTGCGCGCGCGCCAGCGGATCGACGCCGGTGGTGGGTTCGTCCAGAATCAGCAGATCAGGGTCATGGATCAGCGCGCAGCAGAGGCCGAGTTTCTGCTTCATGCCACCGGACAACTTGCCCGCGGGGCGGGCAAGAAAAGGGTAAAGCCCCGTCGCCCGGGTCAGCTCGTCGATGCGGCGGCGGCGCTCGACGGCGTCGTGGCCGAACAGGCGACCGAAAAATTGCAGGTTGTCCTCGATCGATAGCGCGGGGTAAAGATTCTTCCCCAGCCCTTGCGGCATGTAGGCGATGGCCGGGCAAACGCGGTCGCGGTGGCGTTTGTGCCGCATATCACCGCCGAGCACGAAGACTTCGCCCTGCTGCACCTTGCGCGCACCGGCGATCAATGCCAGCAGGCTGGATTTGCCGACGCCGTCCGGGCCGATCAGCCCGACCATGCAACCGGCGGGAATCTCCAGCTCGACGGTGTCCAGCGCCAGCGTCTTGCGGTAACGCAGGCTGACGCCGGACAGGCGGGCGACTGGCTGGGTGATGGACGATTCACCCTGGTTTGCCTGTGTCATTCAGGCACCTTAACCGACAGATGTTGCGGCCACTCGGCCTGTGCATCCAGCTTGAGCCAGGCCACGCCGGGCAGGCCGGTCTTGACCTGTTTCAGGTGTTTTTTCAGCAGTTCCGGATCAATGCGGGCTTTGATCCGGAACATGAGTTTCTGTCGCTCGACTGCGGTCTCCACCGTCTTGGGCGTGAATTGCGCCACGCTGGCGACGAAAGACACTTTGGCGGGAATGACGTAAGCGGGTGCGGCATCCAGCACGATGTGCACTTCGCTGCCCAGTGCCACCTTGCCGGCCACTGTTTCCGGCAGGAAGAAGGTCATGTAGACATCGGAGAGGTCCACCATGTTGAGCACCTTGCCGCCCCCGCCCAGCACTTCGCCGGGCTGGGCGATGCGGTATTGCACACGACCGTCGAGCGGTGCCTTGAGCTGGCTGTCGGCAATATCGGCCTCGACACGCGCGATGGTGGCGGACAGCGCTGCCACGGTCGAACGCGCGCCAGTGACCTGGGCCTTGGCCGCGGTAATCGCAGACTGGACCGCCGCCGCTTGGGCTTTCGCCGCCGCTAGCGCGGCTTCGGCATTGCGCACGGCCGCCTGATCGTCGTCGAGCTGCTGGATGGATGCCGCGCCTTCGCGCGACAGGGTTTGTGAACGTGACAGACGCCGTTTGGCGTTGTCCAGATCGCTCTCGCGCTGTACCACGACAGCCTGGGCAACGGCCAGATCACTCTCGCGCACCTTGACCTGCGCCTCAGCGCTAGCGACGGCATTAATCGCCTGCTGTTGCTGGGCGCGCGCCTCGTCACGCTGGGCGTTGAGTACATCAATCTGCATCTGCGCCAGCACCTGACCGGCTGTGACGAAGTCACCTTCCTGCGCAAAAATATCGACTACGCGGCCAGCGTATTTGGTGGCCAAGTCGATCTCGGTCGCTTCGATGCGGCCATTGCCGCTGACGAATCCCTCGCCCGGACCGTTAGGCCGCGTTAGCGTCCAGGCACCCCAACCGACCAGGCCGATAATGAAAATGGCCACGGCGGCCAGAAGCAGATTTTTCTTGATAGAAGTATTCATGTGGATTTCTCGCATTTTTAATTGACCGGCCGACCCGCCGAAGCCGGCGACCCGACGAATTCCTGGCTGCCCCCGCCCAGCGCAGCATACAGGCTGACGCGACTAGACAGCCATGCGCGGCGCGTCTGAACCGATTGCTGCTCGGCCGTGAGCAGGTCGCGCTGGGCATCCAGCACTTCAAAATACGGCGCGCTGCCGTTGTCGTAGCGCAATTTGACCAAACGCGCACGCTCGGCCTGGGCCGCGAGCGTAGCCTCGGCGAGGAGCACCTGCTCGCTGAGCCAGCGGCGCGCCGACAAGGCATCAGACACTTCGCGGAAGGCCGCTTGCACGGTCTGTTCGTAATTCACCACAGCGAGGTCGCGGCGCACTTCGGCGAGGTCAAGCACCGCGCGATTGCGTCCGGCATCGAAAATCGGCAGGGTTAGACTGGGCAGAAAACGCCAGGCTTGGCTTCCCGAATCGAACAGACCGGACAGCTCGCTGCTGGCCGTGCCGAAGGAACCGGTCAGCGTGATGCGCGGGAAAAAAGCGGCGCGCGCGGCTCCGATATTGGCACCGGCCGCACGCAACTGATGTTCGGCGGCCACAATGTCGGGGCGTTGGAGCAATACCTCCGATAGCAGGCCAACACGCAGCGTCGGCATGACGGCCGCCTCGTCCAGCCGTCCAGCCTGCGGCAGCGGGGGCAGGGGCGAGCCCAACAGCAGCGTCAACGCATGAGCCTGCGCGGCGCGCGCCTGTTCGAGTTGCGCGGCCAGTGTTCTTGCTTGTTGCAGCAGGGTTTCCACCTGCACCACATCCATCTTCGCAATCGCGCCGACTTCAAAGCGCCGCGTAAAGATGCGCAGCGATTCCTCACGGCTGGCAACGGTCTGTTGAGCCAGCGCGATGCGCTCATCGAGTTCGCGCAGCGCCAGATAACCGTCCGCCACCAGAGCGATCACGCTCACCGTGACCGCGCGGCGTGCCGCATCGGTGGCAAGGTAGCTTTCCAGCGCCGCCTCCTTGAGGTTGCGCACCCGGCCCCAGAAATCGAGTTCCCAAGCCGCAACCCCCGCCCCGACCTGATACTGGCCAGCGGTCAGCGCTCGTCCTGTCGGGCTCAAGTCGGCCGGCGTGCGCGCCCGGCTGCCATCGATGCCGGCTGCAATGGTCGGAAACTGGTCGGCACGCTGGATACCGTAAGCCGCCCGCGCTTCCTCGACCCGCAGCACGGCAGTCTTTAAATTGCGGTTGTTCTCCAGCGCCTGTGCGATCAGCGCCTTGAGTTGCGGATCGGAAAAATAGTCGCGCCAGGCGATTTCGGGAGCGATGGGACCATCGGATGGCGCACTAGGCTGGCTCGCTGTATCGGCGGGATACATTGATGCGACCGGCAGC
>ENA-UPTA01001760-UPTA01001760.1-activated-sludge-metagenome-genome-assembly--contig:-NODE-1760-length-23438-cov-5.851174_pt1 | contig 23438 bp, 21 predicted proteins | sample MGYA00238184_ERZ773361 | MGnify/ENA primary metagenome ERZ773361 (study PRJEB29100, sample SAMN05720205) | activated sludge metagenome | isolation source: anaerobic digester from wastewater... | reverse complement strand
CTTGCCCTGCTGCGATGGGCGCTGGGAGTCATGTTTCTCATGGGCGGCGTAACGAAGCTGTTCATGCTGAAAGGATTTGTGACCGGGTATCTGGTTCCTGCCTTCGCAAACACGTTTCTGCCGGTATGGCTGCTCACGCTGTATGGGTATGCGCTGCCTTTTGTGGAAACGATCCTGGGTATCGCCCTGATCCTCGGGGTGTGCCGGACCCCGGCGCTGCTGGTCACGGGGATCACGCTCGTTTCACTGGCTTTTGGTCAAATGCTGCTGCAAAACCACGTCGTGGTTGCCAATATCATGCTGTATATTCTTATGACCGCCGTGGTTCTGCTGTTTCCGCAGTATGACGGATGGGCGCTCCCGTGCTGCAATGCAAAGTGCTGTGCGATGAAAGAAGATAAAAGGGATCCCGCCGGGGGGAACTGAAAATTGTACTCTCCGGTCAGAGCAGATCTCTGAGGATGCGGGCCTTGCGGTTGATTCCCGTGGAGCGTCTGACGCACATCGCATAGTGCAGGAGAATGGCCGGGAACCCCCGGACGTTGTGGTTCAAAACCACTCCGCACGCCCGGCGATTGGCCATCGGAACGATATATCCCAAATCGCGCGGGCGGTAGGGGTGCAAAGCCTCGCCGCGCAGTGCACGCCTCACGTTTTCGCCGGTCAGCGTTCCCTGGGCCACCGCAAACTGGACCGCCATGCGCAGCGGCTGGCCAAAGCCGGCAAAGGCCGCGGTGTCGCCAACGGAAAAGACCCGTTCGGAGACACGGAGAAAATCATCCACCACAAGCCGTCCCTGCCTTGTTTTTGCCAGGGGAACATCCCGCACAAACGGGGGTGTTTGCACACCGGCCGCCCAGATCAGAATGGCGGGTTCGCAAACCTGTCCGCTGGAGAGCACGATCCGGTTGTTTGTGATGGATTCCACCCGGCAGTTGACGCGGACTTCCACGTCCATGCGCGAAAGGTTCTTTTGGACATACAGGGGAATCCATTCCGGGAGCGTGTTCAGGATGCTGCCGGAGGCTTCTGCCACGATAATCTTCTTGTTCCGGTTCAGCCGCGCCAGTCTCCGCCGCAGATTGGTGGCGATTTCAATTCCGGTGTAGCCTCCGCCTGCCACGACGGCGGTGTCGAACGATGATTCTGCGATTGCCGCGCTGATTCGCCCAGCATCGCTTACGCTGTCCAGCTTGAACGACGCCCGGGCGGCCTCTGCGCTCCCGTAGAAGTTTGTTTGTGTTCCGGCAGCTATGATGAGGTAGTCATATTCGCGCTGACCACCCTGCCCGCAGATGAGCCGCCGTTCCATATCAATGTGCATCACATCGTCTTGAATAAAGCGGAACCCGTCTCGTTTCGCGCATGATGAGAGAGAAACGCACGCAGAGCCTGGCGAGATTAGCCCTCCGACAATGTCCGGAAGCACGGGCAGAAAATCAGAAGTCGGCTTCCTGTCCAGAAGCACAACCTCTGCGGACGGGCACTGGCGCAGCGCGCGGGCACAGGCGAGCCCTCCGAATCCTCCGCCGATAATCACAACTCTTTTCATGGCGTCGGCACAGGTTGCATGGCGGATGCCGTCGTGGTGCGCGGTGGCTTCCGGCGGATCCCGGGTGTGATCACTTCGAAATTTCTCCAATAAACGGCCGTCCGGCGCCGACAGCGCGCAGCGCCGGGATAAGCTCTTCAAACGCCCGGTTTTTGAGCACATAACCGAGACTGCCGGCATTCAGAACCGCCTGAACCAGCGTTGCGCCGGAATGATTGGAAAGGGCGAGGACGCGGGTTTCCGGAAGTTCCGAGAGAATGGCCCGTGTGGCCTCAATGCCGTTCATTCCCGGAAGCATGATATCCATGACCACCACGTCGGGTCTATTCTCCCGGACCAGTTCCAGCGCCTCCTCGGCTGTGCCCGCCTCGGCAACAACGCTTATATCCTTTTCCCTGGTGATTAGGGCTTTGATTTCGTCGCGTGTTTGAATGTGATCATCCACCAGTAAAACATTCATGGCATCCCGCCTTGGTATGGAGGTTCTTCCCGGTCAGTGCTACACGGCCGTGATTCCCTCCCGAATCGCATATTTCGTAAGCTCCGCTACGCTGTGCAGATTGAGTTTCTCCATGATGTTGTGGCGGTGTGTCTCCACGGTCTTCACACTGACGCCTATTTCCCCGCCGATTTCCTTGGTGCTCCTGCCCTCGGTGATCATCTGCAGAACCTCGCGTTCCCGGTCCGTGAGCACGGCAAATGCGGGGGTTTTGCTTGAGGGCTGCGAAAGCTCCACATAGGCGTCGAGAACGCCCCGCGCCACCGCGGAACTGAGATATTTTTTGCCGGTGACAACATCGCGGATCGCCCGGACCAGTTCGTCGCAGGCGTTCTGCTTGAGAAGATAAGCCGATGCGCCCGCAGCCAGCATCTCGCGCACAAAGTGCTGGTTGACATGACCCGACAGGGCGACCACCTTCACATTCGGATTGGCCTTGGTGATCTTGCGCGTGGCCTCGATGCCGTTCAGGTCCGGCATGGCGACGTCCATGACCACAACGTGGGGATTGAGCTTGCGTGCGAGGGCAACAGTGCTTTTTCCGTCTTCGGCTTCTCCGACCACGGTCAGATCCCGCTCTTTTTCAATCATCGCCTTCAAACCCTCCCGCATCATCTGATGGTCATCTGCCAGTAAAAGCTTGATCTCCATGACCGCATCCTCCTGTTCACCCGCCTGCAGCCGCACGGCCGATTCCGGGTCTGCAATGCGCGGTAAATTGACTTATACCGCGCGGCCGTTATTGAGTCCATCATCGTTTTAAAAGCGTTTTTATAGGATATTGCCGTGCCCGCGCCCATCAGGGGAATCCTCAGACCGCGCCGCGAATTTCCCGACCTCTCCTCCTCTGCTCCTTATGGGGCCGGTGCGGCATCATAGTCCGGCGGGTCAGGCGTTTCCGGCCCGTCAGCCTTCCTCATGCGGGGGGCTGCAATCATAACAACCTCTCATCAAGCGCGTGTTCCGTTCGTGCTTTGCTGCTGCGCGGTAAGGATTTAATGCTCTTGATTCATTCGCCGAATGATGTTAACAACATTCGCAGGATGTTGGACTGCGGCGTCGCAGGATTGCGTTTCAGGTCGAACATCTCGGGGGTTCCGATGACGAACAAACAGCGTCATAAGAGTGGGCAGCAGGTCGCAAAGAAATCCGGATATCCGGAACTGCCGATCGGGCAAGATTCCCGGCCGCTGTCTGGTGCTGACAATTCTCAAGAACACTGCGAACTGCCGGGTCGCCGAGCAGATGGAGCGCCCAGGGGGCGCCTGGCGGCCAGCGACATCCCCGGGCGCCCGCGTGATGCGGAGGCTTTGCATTCGAACGAAGAGCGGCTGAAACTGGCCTTGGATGCCGCCCGAATGGGCTCGTGGGACTGGAACATCCTGACGAACGACGTGGTCTGGAACACCGAGCATTTCCGGATGCTGGGATACGAGCCGGACAGCTTTCACCCGACCTACCAGCACTGGGCCGCCCGTGTGCATCCCGACGACTTGCCGGAAGCCGAGGCGGCCATCCGCCGGGCCATGGAGCAGGGCGGCGATTATGTGTCATCATTTCGCGTCTGCCGGCCGGACGGCGCGGTGCGCTGGATGGAATCGCGCGGCCGATTTGATCGGGATATCGGGGGCCGCCCAGTGCGCAATTATGGGATCTTGCAGGATATTACCGAGCGCAAGACGATGGAAATTCTGAACCGGACGCTTAATTCAATCAATGCGGTGAGTCATTCGACTCCGGATGTGGACGAGATCATGCAGTTCGTGATTTCGGAATCCGCCAAGGCCCTTGGCTGCGATACAGCAGCGGCCTCCCTGCGCCGGAACGACTGCTGGGTGGTCAGTTATGTGCACGGATTCCCGGAAGATGTCGTTGGCACGACCATGAATGACGAGCAGGAGCCCCATGCCCTGCTGGCGATCCGGACGCAGGTTCCGCTCGCCATCGCAGACGCATTCACCGACGAGCGTGTGAATCGCAAACACATGCAGGAATGGGGGGTGCGGTCCGTGCTGGTCGTTCCACTCGCCGTCCGGCGCGAGGGCGTGGGCGTGCTCTTCTTTAATTTCCGGCAGGCACCGTGCGCATTTGGCCCGGCTCATCTGGATTTTGCCGCCAAACTGTCGGCCACGGTTTCACTGGCTCTCGAAAATGTGCGTCTTTTCACCGATATTCAACGCGAGCTTCTGGAGAAGAAGAAGGCAGAGGAAGCGCTGCAGCTTGAGCGCGATCTGCTCCAGACCGTGATGAACGGCGCGAAGAACTCGCACCTGGTGTATCTCGACCGGGACTTCAATTTCGTGCGCGTTAACGAGACCTACGCGGCCACGTGCGGCTACCGCCCCGAAGAGATGATCGGCAAGAATCACTTTGCCCTCTATCCGCATGCCGAGAACGAGGCGATATTCGCCCGGGTTCGCGACAGCGGAGAACCTTTCTCGATTCACGAAAAGCCCTTCGAGTTCCCCGACCATCCCGAGCGCGGGGTGACCTACTGGGACTGGTTGCTCATGCCGGTAAAGAATGCCGCCGGCCGGGTCGAGGGACTGGTTTTCTCGCTGTATGAAACCACCCTGCATAAACAGGCTGAGGAGCAGCTGCGGAAATCGGCCATCGAGCTTCAGACCGCCAACGCCATCCTGCGTGAAGCCCGCCGTGCCGCGCTCAATGGCATGAATGACGCACTGGCTGCCCGCCGGCAGGCCGAGCAGGTCAGTGCCGAGCTGCGTGAAAGTGAAAACCGCTACCGGACTTTGTTCAACAGCATGAACGAGGGATTTGCCGTTCACGAGATTATCACGGATGCCGACGGTCAGCCGACCGATTACCGCTTTCTCGATGTCAACCCGGCCTTTGAGGCGCTGACGGGGCTGAAGCGCAGCGTTGTTGCGGGTCGAACAGCCCGGCAGATACTGCCGAAACTGGAGCCCGTATGGATCAGGAACTTCGGGAAGGTGGCCCTCACCGGCGAGTCCGTTCATTTTGAGAATTACTCCGCCGATCTGGGCCGGCATTACGAAATCTTCGCCTATTGTCCGGCCCCGCGGCAGTTTGCCGTGATGTTTCTCGACATCACCAAGCGCAAACAGGCGGAAGACGTGCTGCGGCGGTCGCGGGACGAGCTGGATCATCTCGTCAGGACGCGTACGGAGGAACTGGTCAAGAGCGAGGGCAGGTATCGCGAGCTCGTGGAAAACGCCAACAGCATCATCATGCGGCTCGCGCCGGAACACACGATCTCCTTTTTCAACGAATATGCGGAGTCATTTTTCGGATTCTCGAAGGAGGAAGTGCTCGGCCGAAACGTGGTGGGAACCATCGTTCCCGACCATGACTCCGGGGGACAGAACCTGCGGGCGCTGATGACGGATCTCATGGCCCGTCCGGAACTCTACTCAAGCATCGAGCACGAGAATATCTGCAAAGACGGTCGCCGCGTTTGGGTTCACTGGTCCAACCGGGCCATCCGCGACGCGCAGGGGCGGGTGACGGAAATCCTCGCCATCGGGAACGATGTTACCGAGCGCCGGCGCATGCAGGCCGAGAAGGAGCGCATCCAGGAGCGCCTGCGCGCCCTCGCCGAACGTCTGGCGGTTTCAGAAGAACGGGAGCGCTGGGATATTTCCCGCTATATCCATGACACCATCATTCAGAACCTCTCGCTTTCCAGTATGCGGCTGGGAACCGCGCAGCGGACGCTGGCCGCCGCCGGCATTGACCTGGGGCCGGTCAATCTGCAGGCCATACGAACGCTTGTGGACGACGCCATTGGCGAGTGCCGCACCGTGATGTCTGAACTGACGCCGTCCCTGCTTTATGAGATCGGTCTGGTGCCGGCGCTCAGGGATCTCGCGGACGCGATCCGCCAGCGGCACGGCGTCCAAGTCATGATAGAAGAATCCGGTCCGCCTGTGAACATGGATAACGCCCTCCGCGGCCTGCTCTTTCAGTCTGCCCGGGAACTCATCATGAACGCGCTTAAACATGCGGGGCCGAAAGAAATTCGCGTCGACGTGACCCGCACCCGCAGGGCGCTCCTGATGCGCGTTCGGGATGATGGCTGCGGCTTTGATCCTGAGGCGGCGGTCAACCGCGGCGGGGCAAAAAACGGGGGCTTTGGGCTGTTAAACATCCGCCAGCGTGTCGAGGCAATGGGCGGGCTTCTGAACCTCTCGTCCGAGCCCGGCAGGGGCGCGACCGCCACCATTACACTGCCCCGTCCGGAATCCGGCTGACCCCTCATCCGGAACCGGTAAGGATTTTCGAAGCTGGAAACCATGCGCTGACCAATTGGGCCTTTCATCCGTTTCGCTTAGCCTGTCCGAAAAACAGTTTGAATACAGGCTGGAGGAAGCAGGAATGAAAATACTGGTGCTGGATGATCACGCAGCGTTCCGCGGCGATGTGCTTGCCATGCTGACCCGCAATGGGCATGAAGCGCATGGCGTCGCCACGGCGGCATCCGCGATTCCGCTGGTGGAGGGCGGCGACTATGATTTTGTGCTGGTGGATTACAACATGCCCGAACATGACGGCATCTGGTTCATGAAGAATGTCAGGTGGCCGCGCCGCACGAAGGCGCTTCTGGTGACCGCTCATACAAACCGGCAGGTGATCAACGCCATGTCGGAAGCGGGCGTGCGGGGCTACATTATCAAGCCGTTCGATGAAGAGGATCTGCTGAGGCATCTTGATTTTCACGCCGGCCACAGCCGCAGAACCGCCCGGCATTCGTAACGCGCGACGCTTTTGTCAGGGCAGCAGAACAATCTTGCCGAGCGAATGGCCTTCCATGACGGCATGATGGGCCGCCGCCGCTTCGGACAGAGGCCATTCCCGGCTGACCACGGGGCGCAGAGTTTCCTGTTCCAGCCCGGCGCCTATGGCCGCGTGGGCGCTCGCCAGTTCCTCCGGCGAGATGTTGAAGAGGCTCATGCCAAGGACGGCTGCGTCGCGGCTCATGGCTTCACGCGGATCAATTTCCACGGTCCCCCGGCTCCCGATCACCACAATCCGGCCGCCTTTGGCAAGCAGGGTCAGATTTCTGCCGAGATTGACGTTGGCCAGCATTTCAAGGATCACGTTCACGCCCGCGCCCCCGGTGTGTTTCATCACGGCATCCCAGTGGCCGGTATCGTGATGATTGACAGCGAGCTGCGCTCCATTCATCCGGACCAGCTCCAATCCCTCCTTCGTGCCGGCCGACCCGATCACGCGCAGCCCGGCCGCGCGGGCGATCTGCACGGCGGCCAGCCCCACGCCCCCGCTGGCGCCGTGTATGAAAGCTGTTTCGCCGGCTGTGGCGCGGGCCCGCTGAAACAGCGCGCGCCAGGCGGTGCCGTAGGGCACCCCGAGAGCAGATCCCTCCGCGAAGCTTATCCGGTCCGGCAGCGGAAACACATGCGCCTCTGCGCACAGGACGGCTTCGGCATAGGAACCCGAAGCCGCCCATGTCAGGTACACCCGCTGCCCTGCACGGACCTTTTTCACGCCCGGACCCGTTGCTTGAACGGTTCCTGCTCCGTCAATTCCAAGTGTATAGGGCAGGGGCAGGTCGGGCCGGTACATGCCGGCGCGAATGTAAGCATCCACCGGATTGACCCCTGCGGCGCCGACCTTGACGAGCACCTGTCCCGGGCCGGGTTCGAGATCGGCGATCGTTTCCATCTTCATGACTTCCGGCGGGCCAAAGGCCTGGATGCGGATGGCTTTCATGGCTTGTCCTTCCATTAAAACCGGCTCGAACACACGCCCGCGCGGGCCGGCTTGGTTATTTCATCTGCGATGCCGCAAAGTTCCAGTTGGCCAGATGGTCAAGGAACACCTCCACGAAATCCTTCCGGCGGTTCTGGTAGTCGAGGTAATAGGCGTGTTCCCACACATCGCACGTCAGAAGGGCGGTCTGGCCGTGCGCCAGCGGCGTATCCGCATTCGGCGTTTTGATAATCGCCAGTTTGTCGCCGTCCTGCACCAGCCAGACCCAGCCGCTGCCGAACTGCCCGACCCCCGCGGCCACGAAGGCGGTTTTGAACTCTGCAAAGCTTCCGAACGATTTCTTGATCTGCTTCATCAGGCTCCCCGATGGTTCTCCCCCTCCGCCCGCTTTCATGCAGTTCCAGAAGAACGTGTGGTTCCAGACCTGGGCGGCATTGTTGAAAACCGGCATCTTGTCCGTCGCGCCGGCCGTTTCGCGGATGATCTGTTCCAGCGGCTGCGCGGCCTGCGGGGTGCCGGCGACCAGCTTGTTCAGGTTGTCCACATAAGCCTGATGATGTTTGCCGTAATGGAAGCTCATCGTCCTGGCGCTGATATGGGGTTCCAGCGCATCCTGGGGGTAGGGCAGGGCCGGCAGCACAAACGGCGGGGTTGCTGCCGCGCCTCCCTTGGCCGCAAAGGGCATTCCGAACAGCGGCGTCAGAACCAGCAGGCTTGACCATCCTTTTCCGAAATATGAATTCATTTTCTTTCTCCCTTTTTATTGTTTCATCTTTGCACAAGAGTGCCTGTCTGAATGATGTTCATACTTTATGGGCCTGCAACCTGCCATCGGGGCCGCCCTTAAATCCCGCGGGGAAAATCCCGACCTCCTGCGCAGCTCTATGAATGCCGTGACTGTTTGCGGCAAGAAATGCTCAAAAATTGGTCAGAAATCGCAAAAATCGGCCAAAAATAGCCAAAAAACGGCAAAAAACGGCAAAAAACGGCAAAAAACGCTCAAAATGGCCTAAAAATGGCCATTTTTCGCAAAAATCAATAAATTTTCACTTTTTTCCGGAGAGCCTCAAAAGCGGAATTTTCTGTCTTCCAGGCGGCGATTATTTCGGAGGCGGACGTTCCGGCCTGCAGCGCTTCACGGACAGAGGATGTGCCCATGAGCTTGTCGAAGAATTCCGGCCTCGTTTCGGGATCGGCCCAGAGTTTGGATGCTCCGTGCAGTTCCTGAATGGCCGCCAGCACGCGAACCGCGGTTTCCGCCGGGCAGAGATTTTCCGGACTCGTCACCTCGAAGCGCAGGCCTTCCAGTTCCGTTCCCGCGTCACGCCCCCAGTTCGCCGTGTATTTTTCAACAGACGTTTCAAGGCCGGGAAGATGGCCCAGCATTTTTTTCAGTTTTCCCGCATGAATCCATGAGGCGGCCACAATTTTGAAAATGTTCGGTGTTCCGCGGCCATAGTCGAGCGCGGGAAGCGCTTCGCAGCAGACCAGCGAGGGATAGATCATGGCGGTTTCCCAGGCGAGAATTCCGGGTGACGGCGGATTCCACGGCGCGAAGATCGGCCATCCCGCATCGCGCCGCCAGCCGGTCATGGGAATCACGTAAAGAGAGACGTTGGGGATCACCTGCTCCTTCAGGAACAGCGCGGCTTCGGCCGGCGTCATGCCGTAGACCAGCGGGGTTGGGATCATGCCCACAAAACTTTCGGCCGCCGGATCCAGCATCGGGCCGTCACATACATTCGGGAATGGAACCGGCCGGTCGGCGACAACCACATCAAGGCCGTATTCCGCGGCGGCCTCCATGACGAGGCGCAGAGTGGAAACATAGGTGTAGCAGCGCACGGCAAGGTCCTGCAGATCAACAACGATCATGTCCAGGCCCGCCAGCATTTCGGCAGTCGGCTTGCGGGTGTCGCCGTAGAGCGAGTGGATCGGAATTTTCCATTCCGGATGCCAGCCGTTTTTGACGGCAGCCCCGGCCATGGCCGTGCTTGTGAAGCCATGTTCCGGCCCGAAGATGCATCTCAGGCCCTTGTCCAGTTTCCCGTTGAGAAGCTGCGCGGAAGGAATGCCGTTGATGTCCACGCTGGCCCGGTGGGCAACAAGCCCGATCCGCCGCCCCTCCAGCAGGTCCGCATGTTTCTCCGCCAGCACGTTGATGCCGGGGCGGAATTCGGGAGATTCCTGTATCAGTTGCATGGCGGTTCGCTTTTTAGGATTTGGAAAATGGCCTCGCGGGCGGCAATCAGTCCGAAAATGCCGGGCATGCTGCAAATGCTCCCGAGCACATCGCGCTTGCGGCCCCGATCCACGGTTCGCTCGCTGTCGGTTTCGGGATCGTCGGCGTCCAAACGGTGTTCTTCGGAAGTTTTTTCGGTGGAATAGATGCAGCGGATGCCCTGCTTGATTCCGCGCTTCCCGAGCCGCTTGCGCATCATCCGGGCGAGGGGGCAGCCGTGCGTTTTATGAAGATCGGCCACATGGATGCACGCGGGATCCGTGCGCGTTGCCGCGCCCATGGCGGAGATCACGGGAATTCCCGCTTCCACGCCTGCAGCCAGAAGCGTCGCCTTTGGATTCACGCTGTCAATCGCATCAATCAGAACCGCCGGCCTGCCGGCCAGAACCCGGCTGACGTTTGTGTCGTCAATGAAAAGCTCCAGCGCTTCGACATCGCACTGGGGATTTATCTGCAGCGCCCGTTCGCGGGCGAGTTCAACTTTTTTGCGGCCGATCGTGGATTCAAGGGCATAGAGCTGACGGTTGATATTGCTGCGGTTGACGATGTCGAAATCAACCAGGCGTATATGGCCAATCCCCGTGCGGACGAGGCTTTCGACAGCAAACGATCCCACGCTGCCCATGCCCGCGACCGCAACGAAAGATTTTCGCAGCCTGTCGAGGCCTTCTTCGCCCAGAAGAAGCTCAACGCGTGAAAATGAATGTGCGGCTGCTGTCATAATTCAAAACCGTAAAACCGGCACGAGTTCTCCCACACCTGCGCGGCCAAATCAACTTCGGAAACTCCGCGCGCGGCGGCCGCGGCGCACAGCGCCAGCGGCAGATTGGCCGGTTCGCTCATTTCTGCCCGCGTCCCGTCCGGCAGAAGCGGGGGGATGTCCGGGGCGTCTGTCTCGAGCAGAAGCCGGTCCGCGGGGCAGGCGGCCACCGATTTCAGTCCCTTGCGGTTGTTGGTGAGCGTGATGGAGCCGGAAAACGAAAAATATGCGCCGAGTTCCGCCAGCGGGTGCATCAGCTCGGCTCCGCCGGAATATGAGTGAACCATGAAGCGGGTTGGCCGGTTTTTCATTTCCTTCAGCAGAACCGGAAACCGGTCCCATGCGCGGCGGCAGTGGATGGTTGCCGGCCGGTTAAGTCGTGCGGCCAGTTCCATTTGCGCAATGAAAACGCTCTCCTGATCGGGATCATCCCTGTCTTCGATCGCGTGATCCAGACCGATTTCGCCGACCGCCGATGATGTTTCCGCCAGGAACCGCTCCAGATTTTCCTGCCAGTCTTTGGTCCTCTCCTTGATGAACCACGGGTGAAGACCAAAGGCGGGGAAAACAGAGTTATATTTCTGGGCGAGTTCTTTTATTCGCGGCCAATCGCCTTCGCAGGTGCCGCAGCACACCATGTGTTTAACTCCAGCCTCCTGTGCCCGCTGGATCGCGTCGTCCAGCTTCGGGGCCAGCCGTTCATCCTGCAAATGGCAATGAGCATCAATGAGTTTCATGTCACCAGGCGTCGAAAGCGGCGGCGCCTTGAGTCATGACTTCGCCGCGGGCTTTGCTTGAAACTGTTTTCCCCTTGTCGTCAACGATCACGAGGGTGGGGATGCCCGAGACGCCGAACTGCTCCTTCAATTTTGGAATGCGCTTGTCGCCAAAACGCAGGGCCAGCCAGGGCATATCCATTTCCTTCATGTAATTCATCATGCCCTGTTCATCCTGGTCGCTGCTGACAAAAACAATTTCAAACGGTTTGTTGTCCGTCTTGAGCTGATTGTAAAATTTAACCAGTTCGGGCGTGAAAGCGCGGCAGGGCGGACACCAGTGGGCGGAGAAGTAGATCCCGATCTTTTTGCCGGAAAGCGATGCCGGAGAAACGCGCTTCTTTTTGGCGTCAATCAGCTTGTCGCCGAAAAGCGCCTCAATTTCCGGCGGAATGGCCGCCGTTTCTTCAATTTTAGGAACGGCCGCCGGAATTGCGGAACTCTGGGAGCGGGCAAAAATCTGATCGGCGCTGCTGAGCTGGTTCATGCGGATTTTGACCTGACCCCCGCCGGCCTTGTTGAGCACCACCACGTCTCCCCGGATCGAATCTAATGAGGCCTCGATTTTTGCGCCGCTGGCGGAGGTCCATGTCCGGGAAGCAGACCCCTCTTCCTGGGCCCATGCGGAAGAGAGGGAGCACATCAGGGCGAGAAAAAGAACGCCGGCAGGTTTCATGGTTGAATATCCTTTCAAATGCCGGGTATTTTATGAATGTTGCAGGGGGAAAACAAAACAAATCTGTGCCGGTTGCCCTTAAAACGGTGCTTGTAGGAAATCTGCTGAAACGCTTTAATGTATTCGTTCAATCCTGATTGGGGTTTTATGGCAAAAATACTGATAGTGGATGATGAGCCGGATGTCCGCAACATGCTGGAAAGCGTGCTGCGTTCGGAGGGCCATCAGGTGCTGAGCACCAGCAATGGCGCTGAGGCCATTAAAATCCTTATGGGTATGGAGGAAATCGACATTATGGTCACCGACCTCCACATGGTTCCGGTGGACGGGGTTGAGATCGTCGAGACCGGCCATGCAGAACGACCGGACATGGATATCATTGTGCTTTCCGCCTTTATTAATGACGACACCTTTGAAAAGCTGGTGAATCTGGGCGTCAGCGGTTTTGTGGACAAGCCCTTCACGCTGGAGGACCTGTTTGTGCCCATCCGCGAGATACTGACCAAGCGCAGCGGCAAAAAGTGATGGCCTCGATTCTGAACATTTTCCGGGTTTTCCGGTCAATACGGATACATAACAACGTGCCGGGTGTATGTTCCCGGATTCAAAAGGGATAAAGACGCAATGACAACCGCCGGGACACAGAAACTTGCAGGTTTGCTGGAACAGACCGGGCTTTTCACTCCCGCACAGATCGAGGATATCCTTCAGCGCCAGCAGCAGAGCAGCATGTCCATCACCGATGTCGTCCTCGACATGGGCTATGCCCGGGACGACGAGTTTCTTCAGGCCCTGGCCAAAACCATGGCGATTCCCTTTGTGCGCCTTTCCGACACCGCCATTGATGCGGCCATCCTCCAGAAACTGCCCACCAAGGCGGTCTTCCAGTACAATGTTGTGCCGGTGGCCATGGAAAAGGGCGCCCTGCGCGTCGCCACCCACAATCCGTTTCATCCCGGACTGGTGGATGCGCTCCGCCTTGCTTCCGGCTTCCGGATCCGCCTGGCGCTGAGCACCGCGGATGATCTGAGCAAGGCCTCCAAGAAGTTCTATGGCGTCGGCGCGGACACCCTCGACCAGATGATCCAGCACGACCGCATCGAGGTTGCATCCGAGGAGGATATTCTGCCGGCAGACCTGAGCGATCTCGACCAGGAAGCCTCGGTGGTGAAGTTTGTCAACCAGATCATCTGGGAGGCGCACAAGGACCGCGCAACGGATATTCACATGGAGCCGATGGAGACATCGCTCCGCATCCGCTACCGCGTGGACGGGGTGCTTCACCAGACGCCGGTGCCTGCCCAGCTCAAGAGGTTCCAGTCGGCCATTATTTCGCGCATCAAGGTGATGAGCAACATGGACATTGCCGAAAAACGCCTGCCGCAGGACGGCCGCATCAGCCTGCGCATCCGCGGCGAGGAAATTGATGTCCGCGTGTCCACCATGCCGACGGTCTACGGCGAAAGCGTAAGTCTCCGTTTGCTGATGCGGTCGAGCGGCCTGCTGGGCATGGACAAACTGGGCATGGCTCCGCGCGATTCAAAAATCCTGACCAAAATGATTCACAAGCCGCACGGCATTCTGCTGGTGACGGGCCCCACGGGTTCGGGCAAATCAACATCGCTTTACGCATGGCTGCACACCATCAACTCCGTGGACAAGCGCATCCTGACGATTGAGGAGCCGATTGAATACGAAATGGAGGGCGTCAACCAGATCAACGTCCGCCCGCAGATCGGCCTGACCTTTGCGGTGGGTCTGCGCCACATCCTGCGCCAGGATCCCGACGTGATCATGGTGGGTGAAATTCGCGACCGCGAAACCGCGGAGATTTCAATCCGAGCCGCCCTCACGGGGCATCTTGTTTTCAGCACGCTGCACACCAACGATGCGCCGGGCGCGGTCACCCGCCTGCTGGACATGGGCATCGAGCCGTTTTTGGTGGCTTCTTCGGTCGAGGGTCTGGTGGCCCAGCGCCTGGTGCGCCGCCTTTGCCCCGCGTGCAGCCGGCCTCTGCCGGTGGACAAGCCGTCGCTCACCAACATCGGGTTCCCGCTGGAGCGACTTAAAGAGGGAACCTTGAAGGAAGCGGTCGGCTGCGAGGAATGCCGCATGACGGGCTTCCGCGGACGGACGGGCATTTATGAAATTCTTGCGGTGGATGATCACATCCGCCCGCTGATTGTGGCGCGCGCGTCATCGGCCGCCATCAAGACCGAGGCGCTCCGCCGCGGCATGCATACGCTTCGTGAAGATGGCTGGACCAAAGCCCTGGAGGGGGTCACGACGGTCGAGGAGGTTCTGCGCGTTTCAGAGGAAGACGAAACTCTTTCTGAAGGATAATTTCTCCGATGCCGACCTACACCTATACAGCCCGGCTGGCGAGCGGCGACAAAAAAGAGGGAACCCTCGAAGCTCCTGACCGGCAGGCCGCGCTGATCCAGATTGAGCGCATGGGCGCGGTGCCCGTTGTGCTCCGCGAAGGCGCTGGTGCGGGCGCCGAGACATCCCCCAAAAGCGCCGGGAAGCGCTTCACGCTGACGATGCCGCCGCGCGCCGCGCGCATGAACATGCGCGATGTGCTGCTGCTGACGGGTGAACTGAGCGATCTGCTGGCTTCCGGCATGACGCTGGGCCACGCGCTGAACACCCTTTCGCGACGCGACACGGATGCCGGACAAACGACGATTATCACATCGCTCCGCGACGAGATTATCCAGGGATCAAGTCTCTCGGACGCGCTCCGTAAATGGCCAAAAACATTTTCCCCGCTTTATGTCAGCATGGTCCGTGCGGGCGAGGCCAGCGGCCTGCTGGCGGAGTCCCTGACACGGCTTCGCACGCATTATGAGCGCGTTCTTGAGGCGCGTGAAAAAGTCTCGATGGCGATGATCTATCCCGCCATCATCCTGCTGATGGGCGGGGCCACCCTGATTTTCGCGGTCGCTTTTGTGGTGCCGCGCTTCAAGGCCATTTTCGCGGAACTCGGCAGCACGCTGCCTCTGCCGACACGCATTCTGATCAAGCTCAGCGAAATCATGATTAATTACGGAGTGATCATTTTGATTGCGGCAGTTGTCATCGGAATCCTCATCCGCAATGCGGTCCGCACAGAAAAGGGCAAACTGGTATGGCACCGGATGCAGCTCCGGCTGCCCATCTTCAAGCACATCATCACCGCCAACGCCTTCGGCCATTTTGCCCGCACGCTCGGCGCGCTGCTGAACAACGGCGTGCCGGTCCTGCAGGCGCTGGGCATCGTCGAGGAAACCGTCGGCAATGCGGTCATCGCCAATGAAATCCACGAGGCCCGCGAACGCGTGACCGACGGCTCCAGCATTTCCGGACCGCTGGCCGCAGGGAAGGTTTTTCCGCCGCTTTTGACCGACATGCTGGCGGTCGGCGAGGAATCCGGCGACATGCCGGGAGCGCTGGCGCACATTGCCCGGCGCTACGACTCCGATCTCGATCGCAGCGTCAAGGTGCTGACCACGCTGCTCGAGCCGATTCTGATGGTGGGCATGGCCGTGCTGGTCGGATTTGTCGCCATCGCCATGCTGATGGCTGTTTTCGATATAACCAGCGGACTCAATGTTTGATCGCGGAAGGAGAACGAAGATGAAAAAAAGAAAAGCGGATTACGGTTCAACGGCGGGCTTCACCCTGATTGAAATTCTGCTGGTGGTGGTGATCATTGGCATTCTGGCGGCGGTAGCCGTGCCCCGGTTTGCGGGCCGCATTGGTCAATCCAAGGAAGGCGCCGCAAAAGCGAGCATCAAGGCCATCGGCGTAGCGCTGGACCTTTACGAAATGGATCATGGCAGTTATCCGGCCAGCCTTAGCGCGCTGGTCGAGAACAGCGGAAGCCCCGAGTGGCGCGGGCCCTATTTGAAGGACGGCTTGCCGAAGGATCCGTGGGGCAACGATTTCATCTACACCGCGCAGGGCAGCACCTATGACCTGAAGTCCAGCGGAGATCCCGGCAGCGGGAAGGAAATCACGGGCAAGGCAGAATAGGCCGATGACGGATGGCCGCGAGTTCCCGAACCGAAAAGCAGCCTTCACCCTGATTGAAGTCCTGCTGGTGGTGGTGATCATCCTGATCATCACCGGCATCGCGGTTCCGTCTTTCGTCAACTCCTACCGCGGCGTCAAGATGCGCACCTCCGTGCGCGGCATCGTGATGGCCGCCCGCTATGCGCATTCGGTCGCAGTGCTCAACCAGATGCAGACGGCGCTTTTCTTTGACATAGAAAAAGGCGACTACGAAATCGTCGCCCTCGCCAGCGCCAATGCCATCAGCGAAAAAGACCGCTTCCTGGAAGGCCGCGGACAAGCCGCCGCGGAGGGGGATGAGGAGGCGCAATATTCCATCGAACAGCGCCTTTCGCGCGAACTGCCCGACGGCATCAAGATCACCGCGGTCGAAAGCGGCCAGGCCGCGCAGCAGCACGAGGGCATTTTCTGGATCAATTTTTATCCCAGCGGCATGTGCGATGATTTCTCCATCACGCTTGCGGATGACCAGAACAAAACCGTGACGGTCAGCGTGGATCCGCTTTCCGCGAAGGCGAAGGTGGAATATGGCCGCTGACCGCAGAGCGGGGCTGAGCCTCGTCGAAGTGATGCTGGCCCTCCTGATCCTCGGGATCGGCATCTCGTCGCTCGTGATGGCGACCTCGCGCTGCCTTGCGGTCGTGCGCAAGGCCAAAAATTTTGAAATCGCGCGGCGGCTGATGGGCGAAATCGAGCTCACCGATCCGCTGATCCCCGGCGAAATCGAGGCCGGCGAGGACTCCGGAAATTTTGACTCGCCCTACAGCGACTGGCGCTGGACGCGGTCGGTCGAAGAGGACGAGAACGACGAGGAGTCGGGCCTCTTCAAAATCACGATGCGCGTTTACTGGTCCGAAAAAGGCCGGGAGACTTATGAAGAAGTTCTGACTTATCTTTATTCGCCCGAGGACAAGGGGGGAGGCACCGTTGAATCGAGATAATCAACGCGGCTTCACGCTTATCGAAGTCCTCTGCGCGGTGGCGATCCTCGCCACGGCCATGAGCGTGATCCTCGGCACCTTCACGGTTACCGTCCGCGCATGGGAGCGCGGCGAGGAGGCGCTGGAGGATTTGCATCACGGCGACTACGTCATGGAGCAGCTCGTTTCAGCCATGCGCTCGGCGGCGTGGTTCGGCACGTCGCCGGGCAAATACGGATTTCATCTGGAGGACCGCGGCGAAAACGACATGATCAGCTGGGTGACCTCCGGCACCGCGTTTCTCCCGCAGGAATCCGAGCTGGCGCACGGCCTGCACCGGCTCACGGTGAGCATCGAGGACAATGAGGACGGCGACCGGGCGGTTGCGATCCGGTCGTTTCCGCATCTGGCGGATTTGGAGGATGACGAAACCGAGCCGTGGTTTGTGTCGTCGGTCGTGAACGGCCTCAACTGCCGGATATACAACATCGACGACGAGGACTGGGAGGACGACTGGGAGGACACCAACGCGATTCCCTCTATCGTCGAGATCACGCTTTTCATGGATCCCCTGGAGGACGGCGGCGATCCGGTGACCATCAAGCGGATGGTGCAGATTCCGGTCGCGCCCGCGGTGGAGAAGCGCGTATTGACCACGCAGCCGGCGGAAACGGCCGTTCCGGAAGCCGGGGTGGCCCAGTGAGCGCAAAACTTCCAACCATTGGAACTTTTCTCCAAAAAACTTCCAACCATTGGAACTTTTTCCGCCAAAACCTCCAGCCATTGGAACTTTTCCAATTTTCTGAAAGTTCTAAAAGAAGCGGTTCGGCCCTGATTGTCGCCCTGTGGACGCTTTTGATCCTGACGCTGATGATCGGGACGTTTGCGTTCAACATGCACATCGAGGCGGGGATCACGTCGTTCTACCGCAAGCGGGTCAAGGCGCAGTATCTGGCGCGGGCCGGCGCCGAATGGGCGCAGTACCTGCTGGCGCAGACCGGATCGGACCTGGACGAGGAGACCGAGGAGTCTCCGCTCGAGGAGGATGCCCTCACCCAGGCCAAGCGCATTCTGCGCGGCAACGCGGTATACAGTTTGAAGAAGGAAATGGGCGCGGGGAGCTTCAGCATCGACATCATTCCCGAGGAGGGCCGCGGGAACATCAACCAGATGACCGACGAGCAGTGGGAGGAGATGCTGGACCAGGCCGGCATTCCCGAAGACCAGTGGGATGAGCTCATTGACTGTTATGGAGACTGGACGGATGAGAACGACGAGCACCATTTGAATGGAGCGGAGTCGGATGATCCTTTTTATGAAGAGCGCGGCTACGAATGCAAAAACGCGCCGCTGGACACGGTGGACGAACTGCTGCTGATCAAGGGGTTCACGCCGTCAGTGGTGTACGGCGGCCCCGCGGAGGATGAAGATGATGAGCCCTACACGGGCATCGCGTCCCTGCTGACCGTCTGGGGCGACGGCAAGATCAACATCAATACGGCCAGCCGCGAGGCCATGATGGCTTTTCTGCCGGGCATTGACGAATGGATGGTGGAGGATATCATCGAGGGGCGCAAGGGGCTGGACGGCGAGGAGAACACCGAGGATGACGGTTTTGAAAGCGTGGACGAGGCGATAGCAAAAGCAGGGCTCCCGGCCGACCTGAAAGGCAAGCTCACGACGGTCGAAAAGAAGTTTGTGCGCGTGGTTTCCATCGGCGAAGTGGGGGCCATCAAAACCGGCATCTGGGCGGTGATGCGCTACGACGGCGGCAAGGTTACGCCCGTTTTCTGGCGCGAGGAAATGATGCAATAGAGCGAAAAAATGAACGAAAAATCGCGAAAAAGGTTCAAAACGGGCGAGGAAGTGTATAAACTCCCGCGCAAAACAGAGAAAAAGTGAATGGCGTCATCCCTGATCACAGCAATTAGGTGGAAAGAGCAGTCGCTTGATGTGACTGCCATCCGCCCGCGCAAAGGCGGCCCAGCCGAAACGGACGGGCAGCGGATTGTTGCGCTTCAAGCCGAGGGCCCTCTTCCCGAAATGGGCACCCCGGAGCTTTCGGCCCTGCTGAAGAAAGCCTGCCACGGCCTTCAGGGCAAAATCTGCCTGGCCATTCCCACCGACCAGGCGCTCCTGCGGGTCATGGATCTTCCCGCGGCCGAGGAAAGCGAGCTGCTGGGCATGGTGGAGCTGCAGATTGACCGCGTTTCGCCGTTCCCGATCGAAACGATGGCGGTGACCTATGAGATCCTCCACCGGAACACCCATTCGTTCCGCGTGCTGATCGCGGCCGTGCGCAAGGAAATCATCGAGAAGACCGCCGCGACCTTCGACAAAGCCGGCCTGCTTCCCCACTGGATGGATGTGGAACTGCCCGGCTGGCTCTATTTGCTCAAAGAAGCCGGAAAAATTTCGCAGGCCGGGCGGCAGGTGATTCTGCTGGTGACCGGCAAGACCTGCGAGATGATTGTGATTCACAACGGGCTTCCGGTGATGCTCCGCTTCCTCGGAATGCACGGCGGGCTGGCTGATGCCGAAGAGGTTGAAGAAATCGTGGACGAGATGTCCTACACGCTGACTGCGCTGGAAACCGAATGGGGCGTGGCCGAAGAGGCGCACTTGAACATCTGGTCGTCCTCCGCACTGCCGCCGGCGATGGTGGCGGCGCTCGCCGAACGGAGCGGGCTCGCGGTCGAAACCGCCATGATTGACGAACTTCCGCCGCTGAGCGAAGGCCTCGCGCGCCGCGCGGCCGAGGAGGGCGAATTCAAGCATCTCAATCTGGTGCCCCCGGAATGGCATCAGAAGGAAACCGCCCGCCGCGCGCAGAAGAAGCTGCTGCTGGCCACCGGGATTTTCCTGCTGGTATGGGCCCTGGCGATGGCCGCCTTTCATATCGGCATGGCCGTCCAGCAGAAGAAACTGGCGGACCTTGAATCGCGCGCCGGGCAGATCAAGAAGGACGCCGCCGAAATCCGCGAGGTGCAAAGGGAAGTGATTGCGCTCGAACTCTACGCCAATCGCGGTCACTCGGCGCTGGAATGCCTGCGCGAGGCGATCCTGCTGATGCCGGAGGACATGGAGCTTACGGTGTTCAACTACAAAAAGGCCGATACCGTTTTCCTTACCGGGCAGATTCCGGGCGGCGCCGACCCGATCTATGCCTTCAAGGCCGCGCTGGACAAGTCCGAGCTTTTCGATGAAATCGAACTGGGCCTGACGCCGACGAAGACGCTGCGCGACGGGAGCAAGTTCTCCGAGTTCAAGATCACCGTGAACCTGCCGGGAGGTGAACCGTGAAAATCTCCATCCGCGAACTGATGCTGGCATGGCTCACGATGGTGGTCGTGGTGCTGGCTTTAAGCTGGTATGCGGGAATGAAGAAATGGGACGCCCTTCAGAAGGCGCGCGAGCAGTCGTCGGACATCCGGACGGTCATGGAGCATGACCAGAAACTTCTGGACGGCCGCGATGAGCTGATGCGGAAGATGCAGGAGCTCCGCAGCCAGCTTCCCTCGCATCCGGAGAAGCTGGACGTCACCTCCGAGCTGCTGCGGAACCTTGAACAGACCGCGAACAAGAGCGGGCTGGTGCTGAAGACGCGTTCGGCGGGCGCCGAGACCGTCAGCAGCAACAAGCTCTGCGAGATTTCCATCAAGTGCGACTGGGAGGGTTCGCTGGAGACGCTGGTGCCGTTTCTTTTTGACATACAGGAGCAGGGTGTGCGTTATGATATCCGCGAACTCCGGGTGGTGCCCTCGAAAGGCGAAAAGGAAAAGCTGAACGGGAATTTCATACTGGATTGCGCCTACAGCCGCCAGCCGGCGGGGAATGCGAGTGAAGGCTTATGATGCTCTATAAAATGCACAAGCGAATGGCCCGCGGCGGGCTGGCGTGGATGGTTTTCTTTATGCTGTCCGGCAGCCTGTCGGTGCCTGCGCAGGCGCTGGATATCCGGGCGCCCGCCGCCGATGAAGCTCCTCCGGCGGCTGTGTTGCGCGCGGCCCCGGACGCTGCCGTTGTGGCGCTGAATCCGTCCCGGAAGGTCACCCTGAACTACAAGGATTCGCCGCTGGACATGATCCTTGACGACTACAGCGAATGGACCGGGCGCACGCTGATCAAGTCCCCCTCCGTTCCCAAAATCACCCTCACGCTGAGGAGTTTCACCGAGCTGACCATCGAAGAGGCCCTGGTCGCGCTCGACAGCGCGCTTTCCATGAACAACATCACGCTGGTGCCGATGGGCGACAAGTTTTTCCGCGTGGTGGCCACCGCCAACGCCCGCACCGAGGGCATGCCGCTGAGCGTGGCGGATGACGACGAGAAATTTGCCGACAGCGACAAGCTGATCACGCGCCTGATCCGCCTGCAGCACATTCCGCCGGCGGAGGCCCAGCCGCTGCTGCAGAGCATCCTGCACGGCTACGGCAAGATGCAGACGATGGAGCAGATCAATTCCATCCTTGTCACGGACACCTCGGCCAATCTGCTGCGCATCCAGGAAGTACTCAAGCTCATTGATCTGCCCATCGAGCTGAAGATCCAGCACAGAATCTACACGATCCAGCACGCCAAGGCCTCGGATATTGCCTCCAAGCTGAACGAGATCATCCAGACTTCGCAGGAAACCACGGGGCAGGCGGCCGCCAGGACCGTGCCCACCCGCGCGGCGCCTCCGGGGGTCATTCGCGCGCGCGATCCGGCCGCGGAGGGCGCAACGGCTGCCGAGGTGACCCAGGAGCTGGCGGAGAAGGGCATCGCCCAGGGCTCGGTGAAAATCATTTCCGACGAGCGCACCAACATCATGATCATCATTTCCGACCCTGTGAACTTCAAGTTCTTCGACGAAATCGTGGCCATTCTTGATGTGCCGACCGATCCTGAAATCACCGTGAAGGTGGTGAAGCTTGAATACGCGGAAGCCGAGGAAATCTCCGGCACGCTGAACGAGTTCATCGGTGTTGCGAAGGCCGAAGAGAGCGGCACTGCCGCGGCGGGATCCGCGACAACCGGGCAGGCCGGCGCCGCCCAGGGCCAGACGCTCCGCGACTATGCGATCCAGCGCGCGCAGGCGCGCATCGCTTCAGTCTCCGCCGAGGAGAAGGCCAAGATCGGCCAGCTTTCGGCCGACACCAAAATTCTCGCCGACAAACGCACTAACTCGCTGCTGCTGATGGGCCGCCGCGCCGATATCGCCGCGCTGATGGATGTGATCGCCGAGCTGGATGTCATGCTTGCGCAGGTGATCATCGAAACCGTTATTCTTGAAGTCAGCCTCAGCAAGAATCTTTCTTACGGCGTGGACTGGCTGCAGAAATCCATGACCCTCGTGAACGAGAACCAGCAGGGCCCGCGCGGCGGGCTCCGGGTTACCGAGCCAGTCATGTCCTACGGCGGCGGCTGGGCGACCACCGATCGCGAAATCAACGCGTTCAAGGACGGCAGCCAGATCCAGCGCGACAGCATTTCGCTGACCGGCGGCGCGCTGAGCTACTACCTGACCCTGTTTGACCTGAACGTGGACGCCATCATTCGCATGGCCGCAGGTTCTTCGGATGCCCGTGTGCTTTCCACCCCGGTGATCCTGACAACCGACAACACCGAAGCGAAAATTATTGCCGGCGAGGAAAGGCCCATCGTGACTTCCACCACGACCAGCTGGGAGGGCGCGCAGACATCGCAGTATGAGTACAAGAACATCGGCCTTGAATTGACGGTCACGCCGCACATCAACCCGAAGGGTTTTGTTGTGATGGAAGTCACCCAGACGGCCGACAACCTGCTTGATCCGGTGCAGATTGACGGCAACGAGGTTCCGGTGATCAGCAAACGCGAACTCACCGCCGAGATTGCCGTCAACGACCGCTCCACCATCATCCTTGGCGGACTCGTCAATACGCGCGACAGCAAGGGGCGCACGAAGGTTCCGATACTGGGCGACATCCCGCTGCTGGGCACTTTCTTCCGGGCAGACAGCAGTTCGGATACGCGTTCCGAACTGGTGATTCTGATTACGCCCTATGTCCTGCTCAGTCCCGAGGATGCGCTCCGGGAGACCGACCGCATACACAGGGCTTCACGGGCGCACAAAACGCCCTGGCCGAAGAACTGGTCGGAAAGCCTGCTGGCCACGCCCGATCCCAAGGATCGTGAAGCGGTGCTGCTGGCCGAGAAGAATGCGGCCGACCTGAAGGCGCTGATCGAAAAGCGCACGGAGGAAATCCGCAGCGAAGGCA
>ENA-UPTA01001759-UPTA01001759.1-activated-sludge-metagenome-genome-assembly--contig:-NODE-1759-length-23440-cov-5.289288_pt1 | contig 23440 bp, 30 predicted proteins | sample MGYA00238184_ERZ773361 | MGnify/ENA primary metagenome ERZ773361 (study PRJEB29100, sample SAMN05720205) | activated sludge metagenome | isolation source: anaerobic digester from wastewater... | reverse complement strand
CCATTATGAATGAACTGCAATTGGTTTAATGCTGTAAATTCTACTATCTAGAGCATTATCATTTTTTTGAAGCAGCTCTGCCATAGCAGAAAATCTAAGTTTATCGGAAGATTCTCTTTTGACATTAAAGTTTTCGTCGACTATTTCATTAACTCTAGCCCATTGGTTCCACGAAAATGACCGGCCTAATCCAACACAAGTATTTGTGCTGGGGAATCGATCCGCATTAATCACCATTTCATTCCAGCTGGCACCGAACTCTACTTCATTAAATCTACTGTGTCTGCCAGTAAGTGCTTTGCGCTCCATGTACAACGCATGTTCGAATAGCTCCGGATGATTAGCAGCCAACCAAAACAACTCCCATGTTTTAGATGCTGGGCAAAAATAGCATGCGCTCTTAATGGGAACCATATCAGCTCCTAAAGATTCTGTAATAGCGCTAACGCAGTCTTGGCGAGCCCAGCCAATTAGTTGCAGAGGATAAATGTAATCAAAATCAGCATCTGCAGGAGGCGGTTTCTTCGAACGGCGCATATCTGCTTTCCCGCAATCATATCCAATTAGCTTTACGATTCGCTGCCCGGTTAATTGGGCTTTAACCCAAATCGGATGAGGTGGGTGACGGTTTAACCCAGCCTTTACGCCTTTTATAAACTGATCCTGAGGTATTTGTTTCCATTTGATTGAGCAGCTTTTCATTCCAAATGCTAGAGATGGAAGGGTTTCGTTGTCTGTGCAATTACCGTATAAATCATTATATGCCGTACTTGGTAGGGTTTTTTTCTTACACACATCGATAAGTGGCCATTGCCAGGCGGACAGAATTTCGTTCATGCGTGTTAGATGCAACATTGTTTCTGGTTTTTCGGCCCCAGTATCGGCAAAAGTAATGATGTCCGGACGGATGTTAGCTTCACGCAAGGCTACGATAACAGCAGTGCTATCAACACCTGAGCCGAAGCAGACTGATAGCAGTCTATTCGACAATCTATCCTTTAGAGCTGAGATTTGTTGTTGATTGAGCATCATGGTTCAACCACCAACTTTTAACGGCTCTGAGTACTCCATGTGTGCTTTAATTCCGCTGAATATACCGCGCTCAAACGCCAATATAATGTGGCGTAGAAATATATCTGCCAATTCAATAGCGATTTGTTCATGATAGCCATTATTTTTGAGCATGCTGACTATCTCATCTCGCTGGTACCATTTTTTTCCATCTAGGAAATTGGGAATCAGTTCCTTTAGCGATGCCACCCTTGCATCGATAACATTATGAGGAACAAAGTAGAAGTTTACTGAATGATCTTTTTGAGTTTGTATCTTAACTGGGACAGTTGTTTGTATGTTGTTTTGCATGGTATTGAACTCACTTGAATGTTACGTGTTCATTCTAGCGAGTTCAGTTATTTGTCAACCGATGCTGATCCAGTCAATGCGTTTGATATCTAGCTGCAGAGGCTGTCTATCACCGGCCGCATGAAAATTAAACTTTCCATAATTCGGGTATAACTTGCATTTAGGTAACAGTTTGCTAGTTAATATGCCAGGAGCAAATCCCAGTAAAACTATTTTGATGAAACTATAAATGGCTCCACGAGCCCACTGAAATTTTATTCTACTGGCTGTTGGGAAAATATTCATGTCGATGGTTTGGTCACGAGTCAGAAGTTCGATAGCGTCACCTTGTAAAATCCGCCCGCCATGCAACTTAACGCGGTCCCATGTTCTTAGTAACCCTAACTCTTGAATGATATTACTCATAGATTCAGAAGGCAGGGCATTAAATACATGGTTAAGTACATTTTTACTATGTTCGGCATCAAGACAGGCTTCAATTACCGAATGCAGTAGGCGTTCTGACATGCTTGCACCTCTTTGTGTGTGCAGATACTGATTTAGTTGCCATCTCTGAATTATGTTCGGATCTTTTGAGATGACTTTATCAACTCTTAGATTATGATTCATGAATAGCACTTTTTGGCTTGCAAAGCCTCTAGGAAGCTTAATTCCACATTCGTTAAGGTAAGAGAGCAGGGCAATAGCTTTAGATTCGTTATGCTGCGTTAAATGGCGATGCAAAACCTCAGTCCCATCGCGTTTAATCTGTAACCAGCCATTATTTTCAGCACGTAAAGTACCGGACCAATTTTTAACTTCAATAATATGGAGCTGTTTTTTTGTAAGGACGATAAGATCAATTTCAAACCTGCAGCCATGCTTGCTTGATGGAACACGTTTCCCAACGAAGCAATGAATACCTTTATACCTAAGATTGGATGTAATAATAGATTTTAGGAAATCCTCACCTTGTCGCCCTGCAATGATCTCAGGAGGCTCAGATTCTGGTTTCACGTGGCGTAATTCAGACCAGTAAGACAGTCGTGATTTTAGTGCCGGTAGGATTGATTTGTACATGTGCCGACATTAACACTACTCGTAAAAAAATCTAGTCACTCTACAGTTTAAGATTCTCAAGTGTATGTAACTCCTCTATAGCCCAATCACTGAATTGCTTGATTTCAGCTCGCAATGCGTTAATTTCATCTGGATGGTCAGGATCGCTCATGGCTCCCATAAACAATAACCAGGCAGAGGCGACATGTTCAAAGTTCTGCAGAATAACCTTACGCTGACTGATAAAGTGCAATTTGAATTCATCTGCCATGGGGATGCGTAGATCAACGCCATCGCGCCATAACTTGAGCATTACTGTTATACGTTCTCTATCAATTATTACGTTCATTGCATATCTCTTTTGATTCGAATTCCAGACTATTATGCACATGCATATAGCACACAATATCTGAATATTTTAAATGACTCATAAATTTAATGAATCGCGGTAGGGGTGTGCATTTCAGAAGGTTGATTAATTAACACACTATCAAGCATTTTTTCAATGATCTCATAAGCTTTAGGGTATGTCCCAAGCACTATGGTAAATATACCAATAAAAGTGAAGTGATCAGCATCCAGTGGTTCTGTGGAAAGACAAAATTTCTCCATAGCTGCTTTGAACTTTATCCCGGAGTCATAACAAGCTTCGGCCTGGATACTGCTGTCAGAGAGATTGTAGCTATGTACATCAATCCCTAGCCGGAAGTCCTTGAATAAAACCCAAACCTCATGATTAATGCTCATGAAATCGTAAACTCCGGCCAATATTAGAATGATGCCATCATCATTGAGTGGAACATCGGCATCTGCAAAAAGTCTTTTTAAAATATTGGGAGTGTCTTCGTGTTCGCTAATATCTTTATTCCTACTCATCTTTAGTATGCCCTCTAGTATTCGTTAATTTAACAACGAAAAAATGTCAATCATATTTGACTTATCTAAGTAGCTATCAAAGATTGATGCAGGGTATTGCTTAGCTTTAGAACCCTTACCGGCTTAAATAGTTACACTTTAAACAATTTGAATTGCTTTCTTAGCCTTCTTTATTGGTAGGTTTGTACATTGTTATTGAAAGATGCTGCTCATGAGTAGTATCTTCATTAATTGGACAAGCTTGCCAGTCTTTTAATTCAGCGAATTTAATTGCTTCAGTGAGTTGCTCTGGGGTTGTTGCTGTGATGGATAAGACATCAAAACCAGTTAATCCACTAATAGGATGTATGGTATCCCTGACAACGTGCGTAACAATCTTTGTTACTGGGGGAGGGGTTAATCTATAAGCTCTAACATCCCGTAATCCACTGATCATGCCTAGCTCAATAAAAACTTTAATTTCAGGGAGAAGCTCCGGAAAACATTCCTTAATAATATCTTTTGTTTCTCTTATCCGTTGCTCTTCAGCAGGGGTTAATGGTTCAGGCGTGGATAATGAACGACCGGAATTATCTTGTCGAGTATTGGACTCTGTTTTATTCGAATATTTATATTCATCACCCATAATTAAGTAATTTTTAACGTTAAATTAAATTATCTGGCTCACTGAAAATATCCGGTAAGTATCGTCATCAACTTTGTTCTTGATGAATTGACATGCTTTAATATCCCCACTGTTTTTTGCATATTTAAAAATCCAAATTACTAATAGAAATTTATTCGGAAGGTTGCTGCTTTGTAGCGTATCGCATCAGAAATGATTTAGTGAGGTGACATCCACAATATAGAATAAAAGACCAAATACAAACCACCTCTGCACTCATAGATGCGTATATAAAGTTAGCAACCCTACCTGTGCCGGCATGTCCAATAACATTCATATAAACATCGGCAAATAGACCTAAAACAGGAACTGATATCAACGTGGTCATTGATGATTGGCCTCCGAGATAGCAAAAAATAACAAGGCTGATGAAAAATACGCCACTTAATATTGGAATGAATTTCTTTATCATAGATATCCCCATTAAATTACCAAAATACTGACCTGACCAGCTTCCCCAGAAAATAGAATAAAACAATTGGTGCTTAAAGCGTTTTACACGAATAGCCTGGTGTTGTTCTTCTGAATGTTGCTATAAAAGCAGCGCCTTGTCTGAAGCCTCAATCCCCAGCGTTAAGAGAATGGACCGCGCCTCCAAGAGTGGCGTTCGGGTCAATAATTTCCCATGCTGTATATATGCACCTATCAGCACGAATAAGAGCGTCATCGTAGATAACGCCATCTATGCAGGCAAATACGTGTTTAGCTACAAAGCAAAGAAATGTTCCTTGGGGATATTTTTGAGTAAATAAAACTGGGTTCATTCGCGATTGACCTTTAATGGCCGGGAATGAAATTTTATGGGCCCAAGATTTATCTTGTAACCAATCTTTGAAATTGAATTTTTGACCAGAAACCCTGCCGCCTTGCTTTAACAGGTCATAGGCATCGTCGAAGGGTAAATTCCTTACCATAGCTAACGCACGAACGGTACAGTCGTTATTTTGCCTAGGACGCCGGCTAGTTGATCGCCCTGCGTCAGAAATAATCAAATTTAGAGCTGTCACTGGTTTTACCTTTTGATAATAGATAAAACCATTTTATAGATTTGAGTTAAAACCCAACTAGTCTGAAAATTGAAGTTCAAAAAATCATTGCGTGTTTAATACAGCGCTACGAAATGACATTGGGTCTGCAATGTTAGGGATGGTGGCCGTAGGGTTGCCAGCGCCAGAGATAATTACTGTTCCGTAGTTGAACATACGGCCCATTACAGTTTGATGTACTCGAATACTTTCAACCTTGCTTAATGGCAGCTCAATCGTGTCACGTCTAATAAATCCAAATTTTGCTATCACTCGCTTGTCCGAGATTCCAAGCTCCGTCGATGAGCGCTTGATCCAAGCTGCGGCGAAAAACAAGAGTCCGAGACCTAAGTAAACTAGAGTTACTGTACCGAGTACGTAATACCAGAATAGTGACCAACGGCTGATTTTAGCTTCATATACCAAGGATTCGCCGGTCCCCAGATTGTCATTGAGATAAGACATCATTGTCCTTTTTGTTAATGTCATTTTCAGTAAAGACTTTCAACTCATCGCTTAAATCAAACAGAAACCCAATTCGCGTAGATTTGTTAAGTTTGATAGCATCTGCTTCAGCCTCTTGATATGAAGAGTACACCAAAGCGTATTCGCGTCTAGTATCATAAGTGGAAAGTGTTTCTCCAAGATGATCCCGGATGGAGCTCAAATACCCGGAGCTTTCTTCTACCAAAATAACATTGCCAATGAACTCAGCATCATCAGATAAATTGAATAAGTCCATTAATTGATGGGGGGTTAACACTCTACCTTGCTTTGTAAATGCATTAGTCATTTGCATCCTTTTTAATAATTGCCTGGGACCCAAAACCCAAATCAGATCCGTATTCTTTCTCAAACGCATGCACTAACATTGAAACGGCTTCTTTAGTACCCTTAAAGGCGTAAGTAGTGTTATTACAAGCAGGACACACGCCAGCAAAAGCGCCTTCCATGCCGGCAATGCTACGAGTATCTAGATCGTGAATCTCATTAATTTCACCTTTGCAAGTATTGCACGTCAGTGACGTAGGTCGAATCGCATCCAACTCAGCTTTAGCCAATGCTATGCGAGTTTCTTTGTTGCCACGTAGTTTTGCCTGTCCCATAACTCTCTCAATCAAATTTAAATATGTTTTAAAACGAGGAATTATATTCCTTGTGTAGTAGTTTTCACTGTGAAAAATTAATGATTCAGCAGGGCGGGATTTCGCCAATAGCCATTGCATCCTACAAATCGTGCTGAAGATCCTAAAGCATATTCCAACATACATTCAGTAGTTATCCAAAAACGGCCTTGTTCCTCAGCTTCCCGTCCAGCTGTATTGCTGCCGGAAAAGAGATCAACAACGACATCACCTATCTCCGTGAGGAATTTGATAAAGAACTCTGCGACAGAGCGGGGAAATGGCGCGCCGTGAGGCGGTAAGCCCATTTCTCTGGCATATTTTTTATATTGACGCTGGTCGGCGCAGGCGTGCCCCCTCACTAGGACATTGCGGGGAATTTTTCCTTCTGTGAAGTTAGAATAGCTGCCATGCTTGATGACATAGGCCCCATCGGAATTAATTGATACGCGCTTCTCACCGCCGCTTAACATTAATTTCGTATGCTTTTCTGAATGAGGCTCAAGAACACGCCTATTATCTGCTTTGTATAATTTGGGATTGTTGGTGAATATATAAACCATTTCATAAGCTACATTTAAGTGAACACGCTGAATAGATGCATATTGAACTGGCCCTGGTGGCTTACTTGGGTTATGCCAGATAACACAATCCATTTTGTATAAAGACAATTTATCGCACAGCGCCAACACCAATCTCTCAGGATAAAGCGACCTTGCCGGTGACCCTTTTATGAATATATCTTGGGAAATATTTAAAGCAATGCTGCCGCCCGGCACAAGATTTTTTACGATAGGTTCGAGTGATTTGCAGATAAAATCAACGTACTCCTGTTCGCTAGGATTCCCATAAGCACGCGCCTTGGCTAATGGATAAGGTGGTGATGTCAAACAAAGTGAAATGGGGACATCCAGTTGATTAAACACTCTCTCTGCCGTGCCCCATATAGCAACACCAAGATCAGTCGAATACGCGATCAACGCTACGTTAGGTTTCGCTTTTTTAAGTTTAACCTTACCTTCTTCAGTTAATTCCCATAGTCCACGCACTCCATCAACCCGACGAATCAAGCCTAGGTGTTTTAGCGATTGTTGATGCCACCTGATTTTACGTTTTATCAGGCTATGTGCTTGTTTAGACCTACCAATTAACTCACGATTGTTTATCGCAGCATCATCCAGTTGTGCGCGATTACCAACAATCTTATAAAGGCGATCATTATGAATGCCTGTATCGCCGGCCTGTGCGAACGCATTTAAGACGTGCTCAAATAAATCAGGTTGTATAGTAGTGGCCATAAAATTAAAAACTCTAGGAAATATGTCATTTACCTAGAGTTTCTCACAGAACGTTTTTATTTCAAGGACGTGAATTTAGTCTACATCGTCATCGCCGGGAGTGCCGAGAAAACTGGGAGTTGCAGTATTCAACTCTGCCATTTCACGCTCAATTTCTACATCTACAGAGCCAGTCTGTTCTATATTGGATTCTTTCTTCCGTCTCATGAACCCAAATACAGAAAGCAGTCCTATTCCACCCAAAACCCCACCAGCCAGCATGGGATTGTCTTTTGCTTTTACTAATACATTTTCAAATGACTTGTTTTCCTCTGCAGCTGCAACTTGTGATTTCATTGCCATCAATGTTTGCATATCTTTTATTTGTTTCTCTAAAGCTGCAATTCGAGACTTGGCATCTTCTAGTTCATGATTTTTTGCTATTAATTCTTCACTGTCTGCTATGTCCTCAGCAGGAGTTAGATTGTCAGCCTTGACAGATGAAGGGGCCACATCTTTTGACGGGTTGGGATCGTTACGTTTCTCAGCAGCGTCTTTAGGAACATTTAACAGTTTGGTCATGGATAGCGTTAATACTGGACCAGTTTTATTGATTTTCCCTGAGGCTACATTTGATGGCTTAGCTGATTCTTCGCCAGTAAGCCATGCTTTATATTCGCGCATTTGTTCTGCAATAGTTTGTACGGCTTCATTTTGTGGAATGGCTTTAATTACACTTGGGATAGGGGTGTTGAGAAGTTTCCCTGCGCGCAATCTATTCATATTGTTGTTATAGAAAGCAGATTCATTATTCTTAAACAAACCAACAAGCAATTGCTCATAGCTAAATTCTTGCAGTGGGATATTTTGAGCAATCTTATTCAGGCTGTCTCCAGGCCTAACTATATATCCAGAATTCATTGTTTCCGGAGCACTACGCACAACTGTTTGAGGGATGTAGTTGGGTGCTGCTGGTAATGATTTCGAGGTGAAGGATGTTGTAGCCGAATTATTGGCATCTGAATTTGAAATCAGAGGCTGCGTTCGAATTTGAGGTGGTTCTTTATATATAGATGGTGCAGAAACAATTGGAGGCTGTGTGGTAATTGCAGCAGTGTTGGTTGTGCTAGGTGTTAATTGATTAGATGCAGATTGTGGCAAGTACATGGTGTATTCATTAAGTGCGCGGCCACCTAGTGTATTAAGTACAATCAATATATCAACTGGAGAGTATGTAAACGGCTGTTGGGATGCAAGCTTTAGAACCATGGATCCATCACTTCTTCGTCCAAAATTCATACTTACATCTTTAAGTAAAGGTGACCGTTGTATACCTTGAAGCTGATAAGCTTCTTCCGTAGCAATATTAGCAGTTATTGAAGCCAGTTCATCTTTAGCAGCCGTTAACTCAATTTCAGCGTTAAGAGGCTCTCCAACATTTGAATTAATGGTTAATTTTCCTAATGTGGCAGCATTGGCCAATAATGGCATAAATGCCATTGCAATAGCCGCCTTTACAAGCTTTAACTTGATATTGTGCATGAATAACCTCAAATATTAAAAAAGGAATTTGCAGGTCACATTGTTATTCGCTAATGTGGATTCCATACAAGTTCCTAGAACGACTATATTTTATTTAGAAAAAAATCAATGTAGTCTACGAATGTTCGATTACTTATGCGATGGCTGTTAGTAAGCCGAGATTGTCCAACTCAATTCAATCAGACAAGGTATGAACAACTATTTTGAATGTGTGTAAGGCATAGCAATCATCCCGCATCCGAAGATATGGGATGATGCCAAGAAGATATTTGTAATAATGGAGGTGAAAGAATAGCCGGACTGGCCGGAATCACGCCTAATTAATATTTTCACTACAGATTGTAAGTATAGTTTCCCAATCGGAAGCGTTGATAACCACTGAGCCATCATCATTAGGTTTAATGCGATTAAGTTCTTTGGTTAATGCTTTATATTTTTCGTCATTTGAAGTTAGAGCAACATATTCATCCAAAATTGAATCAACATCAGCTTTAACAAACTTCTTACCGGAATGGGTTACTTTGTCCATTATCCGAATGAAGCACTGAATACCTAACATTGATACTAAATTCTTTTTCGATGAATCCGTCACTTTTTTAGTAAATACGACATTGGGCACAAGCTGGTTAAATCTTAGGTAATCTTGATCTGTTAGCTTCACTCTAACAGTCTCTGAAATTTCAGATACGTTAATATTTTTCTGAATCCCTATTTTTGTATCATTAGCAGACATATTGGAACTCCATTGGATTATTAGATAAATCTATATTATACAGATATACGCAAAATCCAATTATAAGAACAAAAATGTAGATATTATCTATTTCCAACTTATCATAGAAGCGCTAGGAGCAAATAAAACGAGGTGGTTGATATCATGACCTTAGTCGGAAATCCGCTTTTTATTCAATATTTCAAACTTATTGTGCAATAAGTTTGAAATAAATTAAAAATGATGTATGTTAATTTCAATTGCAAGATTTATATTTATTCCACATGCCTGGATCAACAAAAATGACGAAAATTATCAAGCCTAGAGTAGAAATTCCTGTAATTTTTGACGAATGGGCAAAAAGACATAATTACAGTGAAAAATCTAAAAACAAGTATGGGTATATGTTTGCCACTTTTGTTAGGTTTTTAAATGAATGTGACATTCCCATTGAGAGCGTATCTTCTACAGTTATTCAGCAATTTGTAGAAATTAAACTTAGTGATATCTCAATTAAAAGTAAGCTTTCTTATCTTTGGTTAATTCATGAGATTTATTACGATTTTGTTGAAGACGGAAAAGTTGAGATAAACCCTGTTTATAAAATACTGGTCAAGACAAAAAAAGAGAATAGGGGAAAGCAACCTACACGACTTCCACTATCTTTGTCTCAATATGAAAGGAAGCTGTTTATTGCCTATATTGATAGTTTGCCAAGGAATTACCAAGGCATGCTTGTTCGTTGCGCGTTGTCATTAATGCTGCATACCGGGTTACGCGCAAATGAGCTATGTGAGCTTAAAAAATACGATATGCACTTATACGATGATACCGCATGGTTGAGAGTGATCGGTAAATTCAATAAAGAGCGCAATGTACCGGTTCCGGATGAGATTGTGAATGATTTGATAGAATTCCTGGATATGCAGGAAGATGGACTAGGTGATTGCTTTATTCAGAAATCCGGTACCGGAAATTCATACACGCCAAATGGCATCTACTTTATGGTTAAAGTAGCATTAAAAAGAACCAACATCACTAAAGTGCGAATGTCCCCACATATACTAAGGCATACATTCGCTACCACTGCTTTGATCGCTGGGAACACCATGAAACAGGTGCAGCAATGGCTCGGCCATGAAACCTCGGCCTCAACCGATATTTACGTGAGCTTTGTTGAAAGTATTAGCAGTATCAAGACTGTCAATTAAATGAATTAGTTAAAATATGTTTTAATTAAATTGGATAATTAATATATATAGAGGCTTCGTCAGCATCTTTATATGAGCGTCGCACACACTCTAACTCAATATCATGCCATCCTGTAGATTAAGTTCAACGAGAAGCAGTCCAATAAAGGCACATTTTCCATACACTTGCATATGTATTTATGCAGTATAAATACGGTACACCTCCGTCAGTAGTTAACTGATATCGAAATCTTCTCTGTGTTTTTTTACAGAGACCCTAGACCTAACAGATTCTTCTGTGATGTTTCGGTAATGCAGGCCTAAAACCTGTAATCCTATGTGCCCTCGTGGTACTCACTGCCTGCCTTAATAAGCCGGCTATTTCTGTTGTATCAACGTCAAACAAAACTAAATATTACCCCTGGGTAATCTTTGGCCATGCGCGACATTCCTATGCTGTGTTTACACAGCTCACTTTCTGGAGAGAATGAAAATGGAAGCTTTAGCTAGTATCGTAGCGTTTTTTATATCAATGGGTTGCTTAATGATGTTTTTTGCATGGATGGGCTTTCGAGCGTTCCCTGCAGCAAAGCATTTTTTCGGTGTACTGGGCAGATGCCTGAATTTTGTTATTACCCCGATATTTGCAGCAATTACTTTTTGCGGGAAACTCCTACTCAAATTAACCATGATTTTATTCATGTCTTTTGTTGAATTAGTTAAACGTAAATCAGTAGTTAAACCTGTAGTTGCAAAACGTCAAAGAGTTGCTATTCGTAACGACCGTCTTTGCCAATTTGAAATTTAATTGGTAGCAGTTATTCAATAGTACAAATTACCCGGCTAGTGCTGGGTTTATTCCCTTGTGGGTTCTATGCCCATAAGGGCATGGTTCCCTAATATATTATTAGGAGATTTATCATGAAATCGTTAGTTATCGTTGCTTTACTTTCAATCGTTTCTTTTAGTGCTCTGGCCGGTGATTATTCTGGTTCAGGTTACGAAAGTAATGAAACACGTCGCATCCAAACACAACAAACAGGCACTGTCGAAGAAATTCGTGAGGTCGTTGTGCATGACAATAACAGTGTCGCGCAATATGGCGCCATTGGTGTTGGTGGTGCATTAGGTGGCATACTTGGTCAAGTCATTGGTGGTAACAATGCTAATGGACGGACCGCTGCCAGTCTGGTGTTAGCGGCTACCGGTGCAGTTGCCGGCAATAAGCTAAACAACGCACTTTCAGCTGACAAAGCTCTGGAAATTGTCGTCATAACAGATGACAACCGTGCTGTGGTAATTACACAGACCGTTGACCAGAATGCTCAAAGTCTGTCAGTTGGTGATCGTGTTCGTATTGTACAGGGTGCAAATTCACGTGTAGTGAAGCTGCGTAATACTCGTACGATGTAATGAATGAGCCAAGGGTCTATCCCTTGGCTTTTTCTTATCATAAATTTAACGAGTGGTTATTCAATAACCATGTATAAAAAGGTGATTTAATGTCGGACGATTCAAATAACCAAGTTTTGAGCGGTTTAGTTAAACTAAAGGAAGCTCAAGCCAGAATTCCACCTGGTCAGAAATGGGAAGTAACAATATCTGCAGAAATGATGAATTCAATTATTACTGTAATCGACACAAGCAATGCTGTAATTCAAGATTGGATCTATAGCGATAGGCCGCCGCTAAATGGAAACATCGGTCGAAAACAACTAATCGCATTAGAAAAAGCATTGGAAGAATTTAAATAATCGCTATTACTCGACAGTCCAAATAATAGCAAATTCCCAACGGGGCATCCCGATGGGGAATGCTCCGATTTGAATTAATTTAAAAAGGAGTAATAAATGACAATAGTATATGGCGGCTGTATTGAGCCTGGCGGTATGAAACTCGATGATAATTGTTGCGACGTTAAATGCCCATCTTGCGGTAAACCAAATGCAACAAGTCGTTTTTGGGAAATGAACGATGGTGGTTGTATCAATAGCTATAAGAGTATTTACTGCAAAGATTGCGGTTATTTTGAAGGCGATGATCCGTATGATGATCACATTGAGTCTATTGGCCCCTACGACTTATTAAGCAAAGTTATCGGTTATGGTGAATATTGCCCAGGTGAAGTGGCTTTAGAGTTTTTACTTGATGGACTTCACTCACGAGTGGATGAATCTTGTAATAAAGCAGTTGCTGACATCGAATATCAGTGTAAACAGGCGATAAATACGGTTTATCAAAACTTCGCATAGCTTTTTAATTAAATTAATGTCAAACCAATACGAGCATATCCCGTAAAAATAACTTTTCATCCCCGACTTTTTATAGGATTGGGGATTTTTTCGCCTATTCCATGAATGTTATTGAGGGTTGATTTTGGATTCGACCTGCTTTGCTATATCAGCGGTTCCAGATCTATTTTTAATAGCATCGAGTTTATCACGCGCATCTGACATGACATCAGAAATAGGTTTGTTATGCTTAACTGCGTAATAAGCCATATAAGATGGTAAGTTCTTTTGCGAGTCCTTCATTAACTGATCAAGCAATTCTCGCCAATCATCTGGAGTGGTCTCTTTACCGTTCCACATGGGAAGTCCTTCATGCAAGTATCGTTGCAATGAATAAACATTACTATCTGCGATAATAAAGGAGACTTTATCAATAATTGATTCAACTGCCGGCCAAGTTTCTAATATCCGTTTTGCTTCTGATGTTGCAATTGCTATTGCTTGTTCATGCGCAAGTTCATTTGTCTTAGCTTTTTTAGCAACCTGTGTTTTTGTTGCTCCGAATCTAGCAAGTATGCCAGCTGCATTAATGAGTGTCTTCTGTTCGACTGCATTGATGACAACCGGCTGGTTCTGTGATTTATCCCATTCCAGTTGTTTGATAATATTCCTGATTGCAGTCGCTGCTCGTTTTGCGGATGCTGCTTGATCCTTAATTGTTTTGGAGTTTGCCATAATTTTAGTAAGAAAGATCACTTCCTAACATAAGCTATTAGATTGATAGGTTACCATAACTAAAACCCGATAGCTAAAATCGGAAGATCCTATCGGTTGCGGGATTGAATTAAGGGTGCCCGCTAGATATATGTATGCAGTGTTAAAGGAGTGGGTTTGCCTTTATTGTATGCGCCGTAATGTGCCAAGTTGAGTTTGTGCTGTATCTTTCCCTGTAATGGTGTACCTCATGGTCATACCTTTTGCTATTCCATCAGTGTATGTCACCAACACATCATTACCTTTTACTTCATAAGACACTCTTTCAATGACTCCCATAGTTTCAGTTTCACCTGTCCTGAACTGTACTGTCATTGCAATTAACCCACCCATTCGCCAGGTTCCTGTTAGTGGCCCAGGATCATTACCCGAACATGCTGTGAGGATTAGCAATGAGAGTGAAATTAACAGAAAATTTATTTTTTTTAACATGCTTGGATATCTCAACGAATTAAAGGTTTAGTTTCACTAGTTCTTTGTTATGAACTAAGGGCTATATAAATAGGGTATCCGTAATTTCTAGTTTAGCCACACATCCATTTCCGCTATTTAACCGTTGGTTGATCTTCAAACGTCCAACCAATTATCCGTGGTGCAATAAAAAAAACCCAAGTTGCGCTAGAGATAATCCAAAGAAAGAGCCAGGGGAAAATTGGCATCGGCAGAGGCTTGAGAATCGCCAGTATAGGTTCTTTGGCAGTGAACCAAATAATTACAGGAATAAACCAATAAATTATCAGTACAGTTATAATTTTTACGATACTTTTCATATCTAATCCTTTTCCATCAGCTTATATAGCGCTTCAGTGCAACGGACGGAAGCGCTTCACGTCCTTTTATATGTTCAATCAAATCTGCAGCTCGATTCCATCCAATTTGCATCTTGATCTGAACCGTAGCAACACAGATGCCATACGTGTCAAGAATGTCCGTTGCTTTTTTAATTTCCTTGCATGTGAGCGGCACAACTGAAGCATTTTCTAAAATTCCCATATCCCTTTTCCACTAGACTTTAGAACTTGTATTTTTACTGTCATTTAGCTTACTAACCTTATCAAACATGACCTTCACGTAAGTGACGGAAGTTATTAATATATGACGCTGTGTAGTGTAAATCACAGATCACTAAAAACTACTTCTATCAGCTTTGGCTGTTTGCAAGTTTCCCGTCACTTTAAGATTAAAGTCTATAGTTAGTCCTGTCACTTGATTATGCCTCAAGGCAAATATCAACGGCTGCTTTACTTGAACAACTTCAGTCCTTTTTCCAAAGAAATAACGAAACCCATACCATTTGTATCCATAAGCATATTTGGCTCGATAAATTCCAATAGGAACCTGAACATTTGCCTGGTCACCACTACGGACAAAAACAGCTAAAACTGGCACCCCAGTGTTCCAGTCCTCAAGTTTCAAAAGATAATGAAAGTTGGATCTGTGAGCTACCAACCGCAATGGGGCATAAATAGCATCAGGAGGTTGGTTATAATGTAGTTGCACAACCCCTGAGTTGGGAATTGGTACTGTAGGAGTGTGGTTATATTCTGTCCAGAAATATATTACAAGGGCTATTACAGACAGCCAGAAAAAAATTGGAAAGTGCTTATATGATGAAGATGGATTGATGACGGCTTTAGCTGGCCATGCACCCCCATTGCCAACCCTGTTTCCTCGAAACTCCTTCGGATTGTAGATTGCGGATTTTATTTGATCATTCTTTGAGTGATTATCACGCAGCATCATTTAATATTCTCAAGAAAACATTATGGCACCCATCTACCATCTAATTAATAATTAAAGCAATAACACACACTCATAAGGAATTATTAATTTTCCACCGGAATGCTAAGTATCCATAAGCATTTCAGTACATCATCTGCAGACAACAATCCATATTCCTTAGCACAAAATGCCCTAATCAAATGATCAGGTACGCCCTGAGATTCCAATGCTGGAAATATATGCGCAACGGGGAGGGTGTTAAAATCAACTCTATTCATCCACGTGCGTTTAAGTTGATTCATGTAAGCGCTATAAGGAATAGTCTGTTTTGCATTAATCTTTGGTGCTGCAGCCGGAGTTACATGATGATAGCCATTTGTAGCACCAACTTGCCCTCCGATAAGATCCAATCTGCCAATGTCGCGCAGCCACATCTCCACACTTGAATTAACCTGCAAGCAACGCTTGGCTCGCGTCATTGCCACGTAGGTGATATTGATATCTTCTTCAGAAGGGTATTCTTTAACGCCTTTATCATTCTCTTTAACAGCTAAATCCGGGTAATCATCCAGAAGCAGAACTGAATCAAATTCAGCGCCCTTTGATTTATGTGCGGTAGAAAATACGATTTCTTGTCCTGTTAGCTGAGGAATCGCATTTGCCTTAATACCATCGATTAATGCCGGTATTTCATGGCCATAGTTATCAACACACTTGATTAAATGTTTAAGTTCATAATCTTCCATAGACTCGGCATATTCACGCAATGCCTGAAACTCGCCAAAGTCGCGGATATATTTATCTTTGATGTCATATTGTCGGTTGGCATACAGCAGGTAAGCATTCATGATGCCATCCATGCGATATCCTTCCACGCCGCCTAAGAACCCATAGGGCAACCCCTGCCTATATACTTCCACAGCAGCCTCGAATATCCCGCCATTAGTACGAGCCAGTTTGGCATGAGGAGCGTTCATATCTACATGAAAGATAGTGTCATATTTACCTTTGCCAATGATTGGCGTTTGTTCATCCTTCCATACGCGAAGTAGGGTGGATGCAAGTTCAGCAACACCTTTACCAAATCGAAAAGACTGTGTAAGTCTTAGCTCTTCGTCAGCGGCAAACTTACCTAATGCATCTACAGCATTGCGAAATTGATAAATTGACTGATGGCTATCACCGACTGCAACTATCCCGCAAGATTGACTCAATACAATGTCGAGTGTCACCGGGTTGGTATCTTGAGCTTCATCCAGAATAATAATATCTGTCTGGTTTACCTTTGGTTTAGATAATTGAAATAACTTCAAGTATCCATCATGAGGCATTGCCACAGCGCTATTTTGAGTGTCTTGCATCTGAGTCCAAATGCGATTTGATATATCAATCAGCCTGCCAGCGTTTAACTCTTTGGTGTCCTGTGGCACATGCTTCATTGAAATTTTCTCATCGGCCGATGTCAGGTAATTATTGATCACCTCAAGCGCCTTGCCAGCCTGCACGAACTGGATGTTCATATTCTGCGCAATAGAGTTTGCCCTTGGGCTGCCTAGTTTATGCTGATATACCCTGCCAGTTCGACCAAATGCTAGAGCATGCGTAGTCGTACATTTAACATTCCGTGGAAATCTTGCCTGCGCTTCTGTGGCTGTCGATTTGTTGAATGCCAGATACATTATATTTTTGCCGGGCCGAGCACGTGCGTACAGGTCGCATGTAGTCGTTTTGGTAGCGCCGGCAAAAGCTTTAACTTTTAATCGATGAGCCTTGGATGCTACGATTATTTCTTGTTCTTCGGTAGGGGTAAAATCTGCCATTTAGAACCTAGTAAATTAAAGGGAAGGGTTTGCGATCATAAGCCACATAGAGTGGATGACCAGGACTCCCATCATCATTTTGAATAAGGGCGTATGGCTGTATGCCTGCCTCACGAAGCATATCCAATACATCTTTTCCGCGTCCATTGATAGAACCATCAATTCCCCACGCACAGATGACAATAGCCGACTGCTTTGCAGCTTTAATAATCGCATCATCGTTGTTTGGACCAATAGGATCTTCTAGTCCAGCCAGTACACTCCTGTCTGTAGATCTCCACGCGAAAATATTACATACCCTTAATCCTCCATAGCCCATTTCAACGGCGCGTGTTTGGCACCGCTGTACTGTAGGATCATTATCCGTTTCATCCGCAGTAGAAGGATTAAGCATCAAGAACATGCACACAGGCTTACTAGCATCCCAAATACGCCATAATGAATATCTATACTTACGGCAAAGAGAGAATACTGCTCCAGTAGTATCAGGAAAGAGAGAGCTCATTAATTTTTATACCAAATTTAGGACAATTTAATACTGTAATTTATATCAGCGCTTTTGCAAGCCTAAAAATTCCATAGCTACTATAGCTCTCTCGCTCTTGTTTTTTTCGTTGCTTATAAGGCACTTTAGGTGAAGGTAGCGTTAGCAATTCTGATTTCTCAGCAAGACTTAAACTAGGCAGAAAATCAATACCCGTCATTCTTTCAAGTTCCGGAACGCTCACTACCTTGTAATCCCATGTGTCTGCGTTATCCGCAATATAAACGGCCGCTTTTCTGTATTTTGTGTCATATACCAGCTTGAATAGCTTTGTCGGGATCAAAACCTGACCATTCGCACGCTTCAAATCGCCAGATATGAATATAGGTCCAGTAATTACAAATAACTCACCATCCTTCACCGCTAAATTACGGACTGATGATTCGATGCCAGCCCATAAATTCCCATTATTCTCAGCATTCTGTGGTACGACATTTGCCAGGCTGAACGATTCTTGTTGAGTCTTTAATGAAGAAAAGTCAGCAGAAGGGCTCATGTGCCCACGACTCCAACCTGAACCTCGGTAATCCCTGAATTCTGCACGATCATTTTCCGGCAAGCCTGTTTCTTCATAAAACTCACCTTCACGACTGATTTCTCTGGCTCTCTTAATCCTCACATCTGTTAATCTCTCAGCTGACCATAAGGGAGTTTTTGTAATGCCAGAGTGTAGCAATGCATATTCTGTATAACACAACCCATGCGTACGCTCGAGTAGAACCGCCTTTGTAATAACAGGTGCCTTCCCGTCCAAGAAATGAACTGTACATCCATCGGCCATTGACTCCTGAGTTACCGCCGATAATAAAATCGCACAGATCAGTGCGTAAAAATTCCTATTCATTTAACTTCTTCCCTTACTGATAATTTTAGATTCCTATGCGCAAAGAATCTGTAATATACGAACAGCGTTACCCATATTAAATTGGCTATCACCAACCCAATGCCACCAATAAAACTCCAAAATTGACCAAGACTAGGGTAATAAATTAGATTCCAGAATCCCCAGGCCAAGAAATAGATGAGACTAATCAAGCTAACACCTTTCACCGCCTTGTCAAAGTAAAGCACTCGGCTGTGATTCAACACAAAGAGCGCTCCACCAAGCTCAAAAAGCCCATTCATCAAATCGTTATCCATAGTTCCAGTTTGCCGTAATTAATATCACTATTTATATTTTAGAGAGTTACAAAAAAAACCAAGCTCCCTACTAATCAAAATGGTGGGTAAAGAACATGATTATTCCTAGAATGCTATAGCCTTGATCGCTCAGATAATGTATGAATGGATAACATAATTAGCTTTGTATTTAGGGATTAAAATGCACAACATATTTATTGCTGACAAACCATTTACTTTTGAATGGCTCACAAATCCTGCTAATGAAGGCGCTCAAACCGTTCTAAGAAGAGCAAAAGAGGGTGGGGAATATCCAGAGTGCGGCTGCAGCAAGAGGCGGCCAAAAATGTATATTGCCAAAAAGAAAGCTTCCGGTAAGTATTATTTAGCCCGTATGCCAGATACAGCCGGCACCCATCAGCTAGACTGTTTGCTATCAAAAGAAACTGAATCAAATAAGTCAGGTGGTGAAGCTACTGAGGCTATTACAAAGGATTCTAATGGCATCCGCATTACATTGGACGGGGAATTGTCTCATAGAACATCTGGACCTAATGAGGTAAGTGAATCTTCTTATACTAATTCTCGTGTTTCAAAGAATTCAATTACTTTGTTAGGGTTGTTGGAACTTCTGTGGGAGCAATCTAGATTTAACTTCTGGTACCCGAATCGTAAATACCCAAGGACATGGAGTACCGTAAAAAGAGCTATTGAAGAGCAAGCTAGCGAACATAAAATTAAGGTTTCAGGAAAATCTCTTAGCAAAATTTTGTATTTGCCCGTTCCTTTCAATAAAAATAATGCTCAAGATCATGAGACCTTAAACGCAGCAGCTTTAACTTTAGTTACTAAATCAAAAGATGATGGATTTATTGCTATTGGAGAGCTAAAAGAATGTTTAGATCGCAATGGCAGCACGCTCATAAAATTAAAGCATGCGGGAAACCAAACTGCATTCTGGATGCATAAGTCCTTAGCTGACCGCGTTAAAAATAGCTTTGCTAATGAAATTGGCGATTTGGGTAATGAAAACATTAAAGTGATCGCAATAATGATCGGGTACAAACCTGCTAATTCACTTTCCGTTTCGGCTATTGGCCTGATGCGCGTAACACCTGAATATATTCCTGTTGATTCATCTTACGAGGCTCAAGTTGTCGAAAAATTGGTGGCTGAAAATAGGAAGTTTCGTAAGCCATTACGATATGACTCTGAGGATGAAGTATTGCCAGATTTTGAGTTATTGGATTGTGAGCGGGATTGCATTCCCATGGAAGTATTCGGCATGAAGGGTAATGAAGAATACGATCTAAGAAAAGCTGAGAAGATAGAAATCTATAACAAGCAATATGGCCATATTGGATGGTGGTCATGGGACGCTGCAAATAACCTACCTATTCCTGAATTCATACCACAAAAAAAATAGCAGATGCATCAATCTTTATTTTCACTGTGAAAAATTTTGGATATCCGTTTAGACTTCATCAACCACGCAATACGAATAAAAGAATTTAGTTTAAAGGTTAGCGCGTAAGTCATCTTCGTTTACGTGGAGGATATAACCGGATAAGTCATCACCATATCACTAAATAGCTGACGCTATAAGCGATAAGCGCGGATTATGAAAGAATCTTTTACTTACTGTTAAATGTAATATAGATAAAAAATGTTATCAGCCGTTAAAATCAGACTTTACCCAATTGCAAAACAGCAGGAATCGCTTGCTAAAGCGTTCGGCTGTGCGCGTTGGTTCTGGAATAACAGTCTGGCTGAAACGCAGAAACTGTATGCCGAAACCGGCAAAGGATTGGGGCAATACGCGCTAAATGCGCGTTTGCCGGGACTGAAGTCTGAACATGTCTGGCTGAGTGAAACCCATAGCCAGGTATTGCAGTCGGTAAGTCTGCATCTATCACGCTCGTTCGTGAATTTCTTCGAGAAGCGCGCGAAATACCCGCGCTTCAAATCCAAGCATCACAAGCAAAGCATTCAGTATCCGCAAGGGGTTAAAGTGGTCGACGGCTGCAAGCTGTACCTGCCCAAGGTCGGACACGTCAAAGCGGTGATACATCGGGAATTGGTTGGTAAAGTTAAAACAGTCACCATCTCAAAGGATCCGAGCGGTAAATACTTTGCTGCGTTACTGTGTGATGATGAAATCGCAATGCCTGCGATTTCACTAGACGGAAAAGTGTTAGGCATTGATGTTGGATTGACGGATCTAGCTGTCACCAGTGATGGCTCTAAGTTTGATAATCAGCGCCACATCAATCGCGCTGAGCGTAATCTTAAGCGTAAGCAACAGGCTTTGAGTCGCAAAGTGAAAGGAAGCAAGTCAAGAAACAAAGCCAGAATCCTTATGGCTAAAGCGCATGAAAAAACGGCGAATGCACGCAAAGACTATTTACACAAACTCTCTAAACGGCTGGTTGACGAAAACCAAGTTATCGCCGTAGAGGATTTACATGTCAAAGGTATGATGCAGAACCCCAACCTATCCAAAGCCATATCGGATGTTGGTTGGGGTTTGTTTACGACGATGCTGAAATATAAAACTGCGAAAGCAGGCAAGGGCTATATTGAAGTCGACCGCTGGTTTGCTTCAAGCAAAACCTGTTCTACCTGCCTGCATGCGCAGAAGCAGATGCCTTTGCATGTTAGGAATTGGTGTTGCGATCAATGCGGCACACATCACGACCGTGATGTTAATGCTGCGATCAATATTCGCAATGAAGCTCAACGTATGATCACGGCAGGGACTGCCGTGACTGCCAACGGAGGCACGGTTAGCCGGGGTCGAGGACGTAAGTCTTCAATCTCGCTCGTGCCTGTGAAGTTGGAAGCTCCGTCCTTTAGGGCGGGGTAGTTCACCGATGTAATCCTTGCCTATCCCATGGCCAAACTTCATTACCCAGCCTGCTGTTAACTTTTCGCACTAGTTTTTCTGAAAGAGTATCATCGATACCTGAAATCAGTCCTTGCCACTTATCAACTAAAGGGCGTCTCGATTTTGGGTCATGCTCATAGGTAAGCCCTTCGTGACACTCCATTAAGTCAGCACGCTCTTTAAGAACATGAGAGCAATTAAACACCCAATCTACAAAATCAGTTTCTTCGTCTTGCCAGAACATCACTGGAGCATTGATATAATCCAAAGCAAAATCAGTGCCGTGCAGATTGCTGCCATGCCAATATAAATGATCATTAATTACCGTGCGTCCAGTCAATGCCTCAGCAACATATGGGTTCCCGGCAATGCCACGCCTAACATAAGTACATGCCTCTACGAATCTATCCTGCCGGTAAGCAATTAACGCGGCGTTGTACCATAGGGTAGGTTGTTCTTCAGCACTCTGTAGATACGATTTCATTGCAGAATCCATATCACCTGTTGCGAATTGCAGGTCAGGCACAAGATAGCGAACCCCCAGATTATCATCTTTATTCCAGCGCAACATCTTTCGCGCCAGGGTAAGGGCTTCTTTGTATTTTTTTATGTGTAACAACCCCAGAATATATCCATGAACACAACGCAAAAATGGTCGATTATCTATCTCATACCAAGAAATAACACCTTTGAATCCTTTTGGTATTTTTGAACATCCTAACTTGTAAGCTTGTTCCCAAACTTCTGCAGCCTGATCTCTTAACTCAAGATCCCAAAGTCTGTTTGCGACGAAGTTATACCACTCCAGATGGTTGGGATTAGCCTTGAGATGAGGACTGGCCTTTTCTAAAGCCTCTATTTCTGTAATCTCACCTAGTTCAATCTGGTCTAGAAGCTCATCCAGTTCGTCTTCAGATTTCCAATTACGTGAGAAAGTGCCTCTTTTAACCTCTTGGTCACCTTCATCATCAAATCCATCTGATACAGTAAATTTTAATTCATTGTTCATATTCGTACCTCTTAATATTTAGGGTTAAGTTTTGCGTTCAGAATACCTGGAAATGAACCTTCGCACAGTTGGTGCCATTTTGGTCGGGACTAACACAATTGTGTAACCCAACGCCTGTGCAATGCGCTCTATTGATGACAATCGCGGATCACGCTTCCCATTTTCAATTTCAGAAATATGTTGAGATGACATGCCAGTTGCAGCTTCCAACCTAACAAGATTCCATTTCTTTTTATTGCGTATATTGCGCAAAGTAGATGTTGTCAGCGTTTCCATGTAGATCATTATTCCATAATAATATTTATATTTATCATACGATATTATGATAATAATAAAAATTATTTTATATATGAAATATTGAGCAGCAACAAAAGTAGCCAATCATGAAAATATTTCTATAGTCTACGAAAAGTAGTGAAAAAAAGAGTGCAATCTGGATAGACACATTAATTTTGTTTATGTAATATCCCATTACCCCTCCGTCAGTAGTTAACTGACATCGAAACTAATCCGGCTAGTGAACA
>ENA-UPTA01001748-UPTA01001748.1-activated-sludge-metagenome-genome-assembly--contig:-NODE-1748-length-23553-cov-6.026683_pt1 | contig 23553 bp, 33 predicted proteins | sample MGYA00238184_ERZ773361 | MGnify/ENA primary metagenome ERZ773361 (study PRJEB29100, sample SAMN05720205) | activated sludge metagenome | isolation source: anaerobic digester from wastewater... | reverse complement strand
TTTACTTCTTAACCTTCCATCCCTATGTTTTGTGATGGTTTTCATAAGAATATTATGTCTCCTGAAATCGTAATATTCAGTCCAAGAACCAGGATCTTTTCTTTCTTTACCTATCTTCTTGTATTTGTCATGTAGTTCAGCATAATCATGAAGATTTTTTTCATCATTACTATCGATTATAAAAATCTCTTTAAACTTGAACTTATGATGCGGAAGATCTTCTCGAATTTTAACTCTGAACCCTTTTATTTTATATTTGTTTTCTTCCAATTCTGACTTTCCTACAACTCTATAATCAGCTGAATTTTCAATAACATTATATCGTGCGTTTGATGACCTTACACTCCTATAAGCCATAAGGATGTCACCTATTTCAATTAAATCAGCGTCTTTGCCAAACAATGCTGTTCTAATGACCTTGTTTGCTCCCATTACTGTTTTATTTCTCCAGGCAATAACTTTAGCATAGTCAGTATTGGATTTGAAATCATCCGAGTTATATTTTTCAAGAATGGCGTTTCTAAACTCTTCTTTATTAATTGTGAAAATAATACCCTCTCCCTTTTTATTAATCCTTGTTCGTCTTTCAAACCCACCTGTAGGATTGGTGAGATTGTTTCTCAATGTGTCTGTTACTTCAAATATAGGATTAGTATCGTTTTGTCTTTCTATTTTGGTTAATTGATGTAATTGGATTGTTGATTGGGTAAAAACAACACTTTCACGTTCACCCACAGGTGGAATTTGAGCTGGGTCACCCATAAATAGAACTTTAGTCGACGTGTCTTTTGTTTTCTCAAGTATCATATTGTATAACTCCTGATTAATCATAGACGCTTCGTCTATAACAACAAAATCATAGTCACCAATTTTTGGTTCGGCAATGGGGTTAAATTCAGGTTCATTTGGGTTAAAATCATCGAGGTCAACATCAGGTCTTAAACCAAGTAAAGAATGAAGTGTCTGAGCTTCCCTATCAGTTGTATTCATTAAAACTTTTTTAGCTTTATGCGTTGGCGCACTTACAACAACTTCATGAGGGTATTCATCAAGAATTTTCTTTATACAAGTTGACTTTCCTGTTCCCGCGTATCCTGCCAAAGTAAAGAACGTTTCACCATTCTTTAACCAATGACGAATTTTATTTATACCATCATATTGTTCGTCATTGAAGGTTATAACTCTACCTGTCGGGAGCATCAATTGATTTATTCCGACATGTAAAATATCGTTATTCTTTTTCTTCTTTGGCATAACCTGACATGATAGTTTTTACGAGAGTTTCAAGCGTCTCAGCGTCTTTATATTTTAGATTTCTAGTGTCGAAAAATTCGACAACAAACCCACCATTTTCACGTTCATCACTTGCACATGTGATTAATAAACAATCATAATCAGTTCCATTAGCAATATCAAGGGCAAAATAATAATATCCCTTACCTGTTCCACTTTCAGATCCAGAAACATTCTCCTTTCTAAACCCAAGTTCGAGTAATTTCTTTTCAGTTATTTTAGTCATAAAATAAGACCTTTATAAAATCCGTTTATATCAAACCTCCCCTTTTCATAATAAAGTAAGGCATCGTTTATTCTTTTATCATGGTTAAATGCCCATTCTCGTTTTGTTGTTAAGAAATCGAAATACGTCATCCATTTGACATCAGCAGTTTCTTTATCCTTATAGCTCTCAACAAACCACGGAAACTCTTGTGATTTATCGTCAAAATTTAGAACGGTCATATAAAGTAAAACAATGTTCTGACGATTTATTGTTGGTTTAGTTAATGTAAGAAACGGTTGTTTTTGATTATCAAATACATTGAAAGAATTGAAGTCTGGTAAATACAAAGAAGTTTCTTCATATAATTCTCTTAACATTGCCTCATATCCATCTTCATCCCAATCCATATATCCTGACGGAACGGCAGTTTTATTGGGATCATCGCGCATTGTCTTTGACCTTTTAATGGTCAATATCATCCAATCATTGTTCTCGATTTCTTTACACCTGGCAAGAACAAGAACATCTATAGCAGCAGACCTTGAAACCCAGAAATCCTGTTTAACTTTTATTCCTGTACTTGGAGAATTAAAAGAATATGTGACGTGATCGTTTGGTTTATTGTTAAACTTTATTATTCTGTTCTCCATTTTGTAACTTTATTATTTTCTGTTTCAAATTCCAAATTCTCATTGTACCTAATGAAGCAATTTTCAACTTTTCTTTATCGGTCAGTTTTCTTGCCCCCTTTACCCACTCAGCTTCACGCCTTACTCTTACATGACACTCTTCTTTCCCATAACCAGTATCGTATTTCTCACATGTTAAGATACCTGCGTTCTTTGGTATTAAATCTTTACATTTCTCATATATAGAGTTAGGTAAAGCATAATAAAACTCGGATATTCTGTTTAATCTGTCGACATGATTATGCCTCTTATTGAAATCAGCCAATAAATCTGCTTTACTTCTCTTAATTTCAACTTCGGTTGCATAACCACTTTTCTTTATTATAAAAACATCCGCTTCATGATTCATAAACCCCCAAGAAATATTTGGAACAATTATGTTCTGTCTAGTCCCGAAATATTTGGCAATTCCGACTTCAATTTCAATGGTTGTTAATGGTTTTTTTCTTGTAGTTCTTTTTCTTCTAACTGGCATTAAGCTAGTTTTTTACCTCTTATTATGTCTCTTAAAAAGACGTTTTTTTCTCCACCCATGAGCTTTAACCACTTTTTATAATGGTCAGGATAAATTATTATCAATTCTTCCAAAGGTGTCATTCTCAATTCAACAACTCTTTGTGCTGATAATACATATTTCATATCTATTATAAGATATTCCAAAAAATCAGGATAATCTTCATAATTGAAAACTCTTTCATCAGCAATGAAACAAAGAGCGGTCAAAGCGTCATTTAAGTCTGGTTCCTTAAAATACGAAAAATTTATGTCATTCTCAAGAAGTTCATCACCAATTTGATTTAGTGTTCCTGAAGAAATGCCAGTAAAATCTCTTTTTTCGTTTGTTGTACCACCGTTAAGAATTATCCAGGTTTTCCAATTTCTCACAAAATCAATGAATATTTCTTCACCGCCAAACTTGTTGGCATATTCTAATGCGGCATGTCCTGCCTGAATTGCCTGTTGTATCGGACTAATATTGTACGGTACAAAAAAATACATTCGAAGTTCAAGTTTTTCTTCCATAATCATTATTTAAAAGGTGAGTGAAAAGGACTGTCAAACGGACTAGAATTTGGCGGCCATGGTTTATCTGGCGGTCTGCCAGGGGGTGATGGCGGTTTCCCATCACCTGGCGACCAAGTCATCATAACCAGACTTATTGAGTTATCCAATTCAACTCTGTTTACTTCAGGTCTTATATAAACTCTCATTTCTTAATCTTTCTCTTACTTCCATAAGGGCTTTACCCAATAGGTTCTGACCTTTCCAATTATTTTCAGATAGAACTCTATCGTCACTTGAATGTAATCCAATTCCCCATATTCTATCTTCAGGTGACGCCTCTACAAGCGTCTTTGGGTATGTATCTAACAGCCTAAGTCGAAAATGCCCCTGTTTGAACTTTTCATAGTTAACATCAACCATGACTTGATATGCTTTTTTCATCCATTGGTCTGCCTGAAAGTTTTTAACTTTCCTACCAATTTTTTTACAAGTTGATGGCTCAGGGGTTTTCATTATCTGAGCTGCGGCTTCCATATCATGAAAGAATAATGCCTTTTCCCACATAAATGCCTGTTCGCTCGTAAAAAAGGTTAATCCTTTATATTTGAATTGTGATGGTTGCCAATTAGAAAGAAATCCACCCCAAAAGAAAATATGAGTATCGGTTTCTCTGTCCATTAATTCGCCTTTCGTATTTCTGTTAATTTCCTTGTGCCAGTAAGCCACTCCTTGATTTCTTCAACGGTATACCAACCAAAGTTATTATCGTCGTCAGAGTAGTTAATCCAATACAAGATATCGTATTTCGTATTATTTTTCAGTTTGGATTTTTCACGTTCATCCGTATCTTCGTAGTTAATCCATCTCGGAGAGCAGGCCATGTAATAATGTAATCCATGAAATCCACTACCATTCTTCCTAGCATCCTGTTTGATCTTAGTCATCCCGATTTCTTCTTCATAATCGATTAGATCGTAATGCGATTTGTCTGCAGAATACATCTGTTCGATTGATTTCTCAGGAATCTTATCGAGGATTAGAAGCGACAAAGAAGCGTTTGAAAACGGATTTCCTGGATGTAAATCAATAAATGCGATTGCAACATTGTTCTTTTTGAAAGCTTCGTACAATTCTTTCAGGTAGCCAACTTCTTTTTCGCCCATAACACCAACGCCAAAACTCTCTTCATCCCATGCGGTTACCATCTGATCAGGTGTGTTCCTGACTTTTGGGTTTTTTGCTAGCCATTCAACATCGCGAAGTATATCGTCCTTATAAGTGCTTAATTCACTTGGAATTTGCTCTTTATTGTTGCGGTAACGGTCAGCGTAAAGTACCGCAAATTTCTGGCCCTTGTGTTTTTCTTCACGAAAAACAAGGCTTTCGGGACACTTGGTAATAGTGCGGGATTTAATACCCATCTTATCCTTTGATGAATCTGGTATTCCGAACATTCTTCTCATACCTGCGATACCCCATTCATGTTCTGATGTAAAATCAAAACCTAATGAAACTCCCATGAACTCATCATTTTCTCCGATCCAGAAGTGGTAATCATTGTAAGCTTTTCTCATTGTCCTTGTTGTTTAATTACAAAATCACTACCACAAATATAAGTAAAACTTTTATATTTGCCGCATAAATATGAATATTTTTTTATGATATTTCTGTGATTTCGTATACTCCAAGTTCGAAATCATTAAAATTTATCTCTGGCGGAAGAGGACTGTACTTTTTAAAATATTCCTTCAATCCCTTCATTGTTGCAGTCATCGGCATTGGGTTCGGTAATGAATGTGTAAAAAGAATATTTGTTCCATCAATATATTCTATAGTCACAAATTCTTTTGGCTCTCTTTTGGTTCGAAGTGCTTTAAATCTCATAATATTTTCTTTTGTATTTTAGGAATATAATCTTCATACAATTTAACTCGTGTTACAGACCAACCGATAGGCGGATATTCGTCAGTATCCTCAAAATATGTGAATTTTATCATGCCTCTGAGATTATTACCAGCAGGTTTGGTTTCACCATTTTCAAGTTTCACCAAAAACTCGCCAGAACCTACATAAACGACTTTATAATCTTCAATAGGTAATTTCATTTCAATTCTTCGGACTTTATCTTAACCCGTTTACCCTCTTTTTTATATTTCTGTAATATCTTGTCTTTATGATTGTGACCAATTCGTTCTGCCGCTAATTTTGCGTCGACACAATTTTCCAATCTGTTATCGTCATATGGTTTACCATTAACAACAGCGTTACCTACATAAAGATTTTGAAATGGTTTTAACATACCTTCTCTTAACATAAGTTCAACTGAAACTGACAATTCTTTTGTCTCTTTATCGACGATATAAACCAGTTTATAACTCCCTTTTAAGTTCATATTAATCAGTATTGAGCGACCAAACAAATTTGTGTTTTGGGTTATAAGTACCTCCACTACATTTACCACATGAAAGATTTTTTCTCCTGTGTCTTTTTATTGTTCTTCCACAAGATGGACATACACCCATATATTTTTCTTTTATATGTACATCACCATGATACAATCTTTTTCCATTACAACCAATTTCAATTGCCTTTTTCTTCCATATATGATTATGTCCATTGCCTCTTCCAACGAGAGCATGAGCAATTTCATGAAGTAAAATATCTCTTGCTTCAGGTTCGGTAATTTTTACAGCATAATGCTTTGAAAGTGATATTGTCCGTCTCCTGTAACTACAATTACCTAACCTTGACTTGGCATTGTCAAATCGAAACTTCCATCTTTGGGAAAATAAATCATGTTGCGCCATCAAATCTGACGCAATGGTTATAATTTCTTCGGACTTCATAATTAATCTACTTTAACGTCAAAAAATTCTCTGTAATCAAAATCTCCAGAGGTTGCGCCAAACACATAGATAACACGAATGGTATCTTTGTCAATTATAACAAAGTCATCATATCCATGATATGCCCCATCCTGTTGTTTCATATCTTTGAACTTTTCCTCATAAGCTTGCCGAGCAAACTTTTCAACAACATCATGATGATGCTTGTTTTCAAATAAGATTCTAACTGATTCTTTAATATTTTCCATTATATGTCCTCCCTAAATCTTAGTCCAACTGGAAATCTTGGTTTACCATACTTGGTATAACCCTGATATTGAACGGTAAGAAGTCTACCGATAGCCAACGATGGGTCGTCGGCATATTTTTTCAAATCATCGAGTTTACCCTTCATTTTTGCTTCAAACGTTGGGTCGTCAGTTTTACCATGAAGTGCGGGGATATCACAAACAAAAATTGCTTTACCTGCCATTGCACCTTTTGTACTGACTTTAACACCGACGATCTTGAATTCAGCATCATCAAATTCCTTTACCTTTTGAAGATCGTATGAACGCTTGTTTACGTATTTACCGTCCATATTCCTGACAATACAACCTTCATAACCCTCAGAAAGGAAATGAAAGAAAGCTTCCATCAGTTCATCTTCGTCATTGACCACAATGGTTTCAACAATATGAACTGGGGTATTATCGAAGGCCGATTTGAATGATTGAAGAATGTCATTACGCTGTTTATTCGTCATGGTTGGATGAGGAATGTCATAAACATGATATTGCATGACCTGGTCCTCGTCAATACTTTTCTCTGTACGAATAACAGAACTCAAAGACTCAAAGTCCTTTTTATATTCGTGGTTGTAGAGCTCACCATCGAAATACTCTGTTACTCCACATTTTGAAACCGCTTCATTAATGTGTGGGACACTTGTAATAGGCTTTCTGGTTCTACTCCATAACCTGACATCACCACCGTTGAACTCAGCAATACATCTATGACCATCAAGTTTTGGTTGAGCCAAAGCGGGGTATTTTATCTTGTGGCCTTGTTCACTAAACTTATGTGCCAGCATCGGAGCGATACCACCTTGGATTATGTCATCAACCTTTCCATCCTCAGCGTCTTCAACACTTTGAACATATCCTTTCTTGAGCTGTTTTTCCCAATCGGATTTTGCCTGCAAACAAGCCTGTTGCATTGGTGAAGTTTCATTTGACCTACCTATATTCTTGCCTTCGGTAATAACTTCAGTGCTTGTCTGAATCTTACCACCAAGTTGTCCATACTTGGTTACGATGACAGGATTACCATTACTATCATCAACATAGACTTCCCATTCCTGAATTGCTCCAGTTGAAGTCTTTTTAAAAAGTCTGGGGAATGTTTCCATATTTTAAAATAGATTAAATTTTAAGTATTCTTGAAACCAACGTGTAAACATATATGGTAATCTGTAATAGTCAGAAAAACCATATAATCCACAACTGAAAAAATCGTGAACTTCAATTACAAATGTTCCAATATCATCTGAATATGTATGAATATCATTTACTCCAACATCAAGAGTATAAGCAATAGGTGCGGACGGTTTGAATTTTTCTATCATGTTGTTTATGACATGAATATCAGGAAATTTAGTGAAATCTCCCGAATAATTCTGAAGACCAATCAATTTGTTTTCATAAACAAAACATCTCCATTCACTTTGAATATCTATTGCTTCCGAAATTTGATAATAATCGTTAGATATTTTGGGTTCAAAATGTTCAAACCCTTTGTATACAAACCCCGAATATCCTTTTATTTTCGTGTCGCTTTTGATGAAGTATTTTCCATCTTTGAGAAACGATAATGCGTCAGCGCTACCTCTCCATACTCCTCTATGCGCGAATTTAATATCGCATAATTCGCCAGGAATATTACGTGGTTTAGGTGTTAACTTATAGAAATGTTGTAAATATTCTGTTACGAATTCGACACTTCCAATAGGAACATAACCTTTGTGAATTTCTTTAAAAGGTATCGGGTAGATATCATCGGGTTCAGGCACATCCTCTGTTGGATCATAATTCAGATACCTAACAGAAATTTTAGTTTGTGGATGTAACCATTTGTGAAAATGAATGGCCTGAATTAAATGAAAACTAAAATCGTGTCGGATTTCCTTATTTATTTTTTGTATCAAAAACCTCATTGTTGTGTATATTAATTTCCTCAAGTGTCATCGGAACAATTTTATATCCAAACCCCTGAGATGATTTCCAATCTTCACATTCTTGCCTTGTACCAACAAAAACTTCGTTACCTTCATCTTCGTGGTAGACAATATCAATGACTTTATGTGTTTTTAAATATTCCATTTTGTTTTTATTAACAAGATCCAAATTTAAACGAACTGAAACCGCCAAAGTCCTCATTCACAAAAAATCCGAGTTTGTCAAGTTCTTCAATATCTTCCTTACTTACAAGTTCAGGATCAATGTTGACGAAAAGCTCATCATGTTCACAATGAGTCGGATAATTTGGATTTTCATATTTCAGAAAAATCTGTAGTGCTTTAATTAAATCTTCCATATCAAAAAGTTTTACCTGTTAAAAATCTTCGTACTCTATAACAAATTGTTGGTGTAAGCCCCGAATAGTTATCCACATGAAAGAAATTTGGATATTGCTCGAGTAGCATATCACTATCATCGTCGAGAATTGCGTAATTACGAAAATCATAATATGGTAATTCGAAATACTTTTCAGAATTTTCTTTCAACCAATTATGAATTTCAACACCACGGATACGACAATGGCAATCACCTGTTTTATCTTCAACTTCAAATGTCCCTCCTACTTTGTTGAAAAAATCTCGCAACTGTTTAACTGTATATGAATGTCTCATTGAGGCAGAGACAACAACAAAAGCGTTACTATCTTCACAAAGTTGATTAAGCAGTTTTATTCTTGATGGACTGCAGTTGGCTTCAGAATGTCCAAATAATGCATCCATATTAAAGTCTTTTGGATGATATTCTGAACTGTCGTAAAAAAGCTGACAGTTCAAAACTCCATCGAAATCTAAGAATATGACTGATTTATTTTTCATCACAAGTACAAAGTTCAACAAGTTTACCGCAAAATCTACAATACTTGGGTATATTAACTGCTTTTGAAACTACATTAATTTCGTTGTTTTCAACGCCATTTTCAAACTCATCTTTAAGTTTCAAATAATTTTGATATCTCCTCTCTTTCAGATATCTTCTAGTGTGTTCATCACGTTTTATTCTTTTTTCATACTCTTCATCTGTCTCCAATCTTTCGCGTTGAACTTCAAGATAGAAATATGGATCTACCGAATTATTTTCGGTTTGAAACCCTTCATCATATCCTGCTTGAATTACATCTTCATCATGAAGCTCGATATCAATATCTTTAAACAAGATAGGTGTATTAGCAATTTTTCTAAAAACCGTATCGCTAACTAATTTTTTTTCTGTTTTCATTTTCTGTTTCTTCTAATTGTTTTTTGGCACAAGTTGAACCGAAAGGAAACCCACCTTGAGATACGTGGCCAACAGGAAGTGTGTTATAATACTTTCCATCGGTCTGACTCAGTTCCAACCACACTACTCTCTCAGCGATTAATATCTCGCCACACCTTTCACATTTTGTAGGACGTTCTATCATTTCAAATCCTCCAATAATTTTCTAACTTTATCAAGATGTTTTGTGTCCATCGGTTTACCACAAGTGTTCAACTTAATGAATGACTTGTATATTTTTTCTGTCGTTGGGTTTTCAAGATATCCGTAGGCAACTCCGTGATTTTCGAATTTATTTCTATCCATTGATGATAATTCAGAGAACAGATAACCTTTGTATCTGAACCTATCTTCATAGAATTCACAAAGAGCGGTAAGCCTTTGCTTACCATCAATTATTTCATAATACTTACCAGGGTGACTTTCACGACGCTGAGCGAAAAGAAACTTGCCAATATCAACATTGTTGAATATACTATCAATGAGGGCAACTTTGTCTTCAAGTGTCCATACGTGTTCACGCTGATAGTCAACATCAAAGTCTACTCCTGCGTAGTTACCATATACCATATATAATAATGAAGTTACATCACCATTGAGATTACGAATATAGAGGTCTTCTTCCTGTCTGAAATTTGAAGTACCGTCTATTTCTCTGTATGGTAGAAGATCCTGCCATTCAACACAACGAGTTTCTTCAACAGGGGGAGCATCTTTTTCTCTCTGGACATTCAAACACCTGACAATATAAAGAAGTCCATTTTCAAGAGGTTCAACAACATATACCTCTTTATGTGCACCAAGCTTCACTCTGTCTCCTGGTTTAAATGAACGTGTGGGATTTAAGGGAATTGTACCCTGTGTAAGACCTTTTTTAGCATCGGATATACTTCTTTCCAATGCCATTTTATTTATCTCATCCTGTGATAACGTTTGTTTCTTCTTTGCCATGACGATTATCAATTTGTTCTATACAAAGATAGAAACAATTTTTGAGACTGCCAAATTTATAACGTTCTTTTTTTGATAATTTCGATATATTTTGGGTCTGTTTCATAAATAATTGAGTTAAAACCCAGGTCTTTAGCTACTTTTGCGGTCGTTCCACTACCACCGAACACGTCAATTATGAGTTCGTTAGGTTTAGCTGTTGTTAATATGATACGTTTGATTACTTCTTCAGGAATTTGACATGGATGTTCAGTTTTCTCTTTACTGACATTTTTGACTTGATTTATCTCCCACCAATCATAAAGTTTTGCTCCTGTTTTACCATTTGCAATTCTTTCCTTAATTCGCTTGTCATTGGGGTTTTTATACGGTTGTCTAATCTTACTAAAATCAGGTTTACATCCCCACCAAGATATTAATCGATGTTGTTTTCCTGTGTTGGAATTATATACCCAAGCAACCACTTGCTCACATTTAATACTACTAAATGCCCAAGGTAATAAATTAATTGTTTCTTCGGGATAATGAATAACAACAGCGGGAACTGGAATATACGATAACAAATTGATATAATCTTCTTCAGACATTCTGTCCTTATACTGATTGTATGCGTATCCCTGATTGTATGGTGGATCTGTTATTGTTAATCCTTTAGGAATATCGAAATTCCGAAAATCTCCGTGAATAATTTCAATCTGAGCCATATAATATTAAGGTCTGAGCCACAAATATACGTTTTAATTTTGACTTTTCAAAACTTACGATAGTAGGAAACCAAATATTACAGCAAAAAATGCGACTAACTCATTCCACCAAAGATAATTCTTAATTCGGAATATTAATATAATAGGTATTGAGGATATCCATATGAAAAAAGGATAAGGATCAGTTCTTTCCACCCAAATACCAATTAGTGCAAAAAGAATACCCGCAACCGCACCAGTAAAATGTACCCATTTTGTTACTTTATCTCCTGACCTAAACATCGTTGCAACACCAACAAATCCGAATCCAGAACCCGAAATAAAAAATAGGGGTGTTGTACCATCTGTCTGAAATAACATAGTACCGCCAATTCCCCAACAGAAGAATGTAAATAAGTCTTTCCAATGGCCAGGAAGTCTATACCAAGATTCCGATATAGATGGGAGAACACCATATCTATACCATACAAATCCTACAAATAAAACAAAGATAAGTGACTGTATAAATGTCAACGTTGCCACGATCTATTTTATTAATATATAGTGTAAATATCCAATTTCAACGGTATTTATATAAAAATGTATTATTATGAAAAAGATATTTGATTGGATTAAAGGTTTATTTGGGCATAAGCCTGGTATAAACGCTAAATTAGGTTGGAAAAGAGACCTGCCAGACCCAAGAGACTTCAAGTTTAAAGTGTCTGCACCTATAACATTACCACCAATGGTTGATTTAAGACCTCAGTGCCCTGATGTGTATGATCAAGGTAATCTTGGTTCATGTGGCGCGAACGCAATGGGTGGTACGTTTCAATTCGAACAAAGAAAACAAGGAATACCAGATTTTATGCCTTCGAGATTGTTTATCTATTATAATACTAGAGTATTAGAAGGTACAGTAAATACTGATTCGGGTGTTACATTGAGAAACACAATGAAAACAATGGTTGATACTGGCGTTTGTCCTGAAAGTATGTGGAAATACAGTAGATGTTTTAAGAAAAAACCAACAGATGATTGTTATGTTGAAGCAGTAAAACACCAGGTTGTTGAATATCTTAGAGTGACCCATTCATTGTATGAAATCAAACTTTGTCTTGCTGAAGGTCATCCAATCACATTTGGTATGATGTTATATGAATCATTTATGAGTGAGGCCGTAACTAATACTGGAATAATTCCGATGCCTAATTTACCAAATGAATCTTCACTAGGTGGTCATGCTGTTATGGCTGTTGGTTACGACGATGCTAAGAATTGTTTAATTGTGAGAAATAGCTGGGGTAAATATTGGGGTGATAAAGGATATTTCTATTTACCATATGAATATGTGACTACACCAAATTTAACCGCAGACTATTGGACAATTAGACTGGTTGAGTCTCCCGTAACACAAGAAAATGTGGTTGAAACGGCTGAATCATTAAAATTATAAAAAAGTTTGTAAAACATATAAAAATAAACCCTCGATTGAGGGTTTATTTTTCATATAAATAATATTTTTCCGAATTGTAATCGCATTCCATTCTTAAAAACTCTTTATTAATTTTATGCACCCATCTGTATGTCTCGTTAAAATAAATTTTTGCGGGTAAAAAAAAGTCTTTGTCGTGCCACATAAAATATATATGTATGATTTGCGGAAAATCAATAGGGTCTGTCACACTATCCCTAGCCGTCCAAAAGCACATTCTATATTCTTCTCGAATATCATATATTTCATATCCTAATTTTTTTATTGCTGCCGTTTGATTAGTTTGGCCATTTTTTTCATTGTCGATATAATCATTATTTTTTGAATGAGGAAGTTCACCATATTTATCAAAAATTTCTTTTAAAACTTTATATCCACATATGCCTGATGACATGCCCGCATGCCTATTTACCCCAAAATGAGCTGTTTCTCTAACTAAACCGCACAAATATCCACAATTTGGTAGACTTTCGTATTTTTTTATCAAATAATTATCAAAATCATCCTGTACAATAACATAATCATCTTCGTTGAAAATATAATAATCATATTCATTTGTGTATTTTACAAATATTTCAGAAAACGCCGCATAACTCATTCCATAATTTTCTCTGACATTAATTTCGACATCAGTATTTTGAATTCTTTTTGGTATTATGTTGATTGCATCAGATAAAATCTTATAATGCTCGATATCGACATTAAACGAAAAAATAATCTTAGATAACGAATGTCTATACTTTTGTAAAGTTTCTATTTGTGATTTTAAATAACATAACTTATCAAATTTAAATCTTTCTATTTGACATCTTCTATCACCAAAATAGAAATTAATTACATAACAAACTTTTCTTTCCATTCATCTTCTAAAATTGACATTATTATTGAATCTACCCACATATTATTTTTTAAGACTTCCTCTCTTTTTATTCCATCTACATTGAAGCCCAATTTCTTATACAAATTTATTGCTCTTTCATTTGTACTTAAAACTTCTAATGAAATTTTATGTAAATTTAGTCCTTTAAATAATACTGGGATGAATTTACAGTAACTTTCATATGATAATTTTTTTCCACGAAAATTTTTGTGTATGTCTGCACCAATATAAATGTTTTTGTTCATTTCTGAATAGTTACTGGTTCTAAAATACCCTATTTTGTGCCCTCCATGCCATATAATCCAAAATTTAGGATGCGTTTTCTCATACCATTCTATTGTTTCATCAAGTGTAAATGTTCTTGAATCGTGTAAATATTCTAATGCACATTCATTTCTTACCTCATTTAAAAATGGTAAGTCTTCTTTTCGTATAGGAGTTATTTCTATCATATTACCATCCCTTTTTAATACAATCAACAATATATTCTCTATTTTCTTCTGTTACCCACCACCCAACTGGTATCGAAATCAATTTTGGAGTAATTTTATCAAGATTTGGAAGAATTGTTTTAAATTCGCGTGCACAACTATGAATATCGTTTCTTTCATGTACCTGACTAACAATAATTCCACAAGATTTCATGTAATCCATAAAATCCTGTTTTCTTTCAACAAGCATTGAATAAATCCAAAACACAGAATCCATTCTTGGGTCTCTATCTAATAAAGTCACGCCAGCAACGTCTTTCAATTTTTCATCATAAAACTTACCATTACTTTTATGTATTTTTATAACGTTTTCATCTACCTCTTTAAGATTTTCAATACCAATTGATGCATTTACATCATTCATATGAAATTTAAATCCCCATTCAGGTATATCTGCTTCACATCTAAAATCTTTTTTATTAGTTTCTCTATTAATTCCGTACCATCTTATAAGCTTTGCCCTTCTATATAAATCTTCATGTGGAAGAACCAACGCACCGCCATCAACTGTTGTTAAATGCTTAATTGCTTGAAATGTGAACGTATTAATATTCCCATGACTACCAATAGGCTGTCCATTAAAATAACTCCCAAATGCATGTGCACTATCTTCAATTACTGCTGGCTTAAATCCAAAGTTATGATACGCCTGGTTTTGAATTTCTTTAACTCTATCCAAATCAACAGGATATCCGCCCCAATGAACTAACATAATCGCTTTTGTAGTTGGACTAATTTTTCTTGCTAAATCGTCCAAATCCATATTTACTGTTTTTGAATCAACGTCAACCCATTTTATTCTTAAATTATTTGCAAGAATAGGCCAGTTACTTGCTGTACATGTTAATGGCGTTGCTAACACTTCTTCACCATCTTTAATTCCTTTCCAATGACTTTCAGTAAACGCTGTACCGCCATATAACTCTTTCATACCATGATATGGCCGTTTTAATAAATGAAGTGCAAGATGTTCTGCAGATGTACCAGAATTTGTTGTAGCGACATAATCATTTTTAAATCTTTCTCTTAATAACGCTTCGAATTCTTCTACTCTTGGCCCTTGACCAATATATCCAGAATCTAATACACGTCCAGCAGCATCTTTTGCAGTTTTTGACATGTAAACTTTAAATAATTGTATTGACTGATTCATATATCTATTTTTATAAAAAATAAGTAAAAAAAATGACATAAAGAATATTTTTTAAAAATATTTCACAAAATATTTGGTAATTAAAAAAAGATTATTTATCTTTGTCACATATTTAATAATAAAACAATGAGAACACTTATGTCATATTATTCGATTATGAAACCTTATATGAAGAAACGCATATACGGTATCGGGCGAACTATGGCATGATTATTTTTACAGATAACGCATGTAATGACCCCGATACGAAAGTTTCGGGGTTTTTTGTTCTTTGACATATTGGTATAAAGATATTTGAAAGTGACGTGAAAATTGAAACGAAAGTTTGATTGAACGTGTGTGAAAGGGGTGCGTGTAACATACGCAATCGCAAAGATAAAAAGCATGAGCGGTGGAAGGCGCCGACAGGCACAATCTCTGGAAGCACACAAGTACCTCAAGTGATTAATGGAGATGATTAGCGTCATGAGTAGACATATCAGTAGCACTGGTCGTCTAAGCGGTAGGACGGGGGAAAAGCGTTTGCGTATTAGGAGTCCTCAAATGATGGGTTCGAATCCCTCACGGTGAACAACTACTGATATGAATGCGCTCGTAACTCAGTTGGTAGAGTACCGCCCTTTTAAGGCGGGAGTCGTGGGTTCGAATCCCACTGGGCGCACTACTGTCTCTGTAGCTCTAATTGGCGAGCCTTCGGGCGAGAGCTTCCGCCTTTTAAGCGGAAGGTTGTGGGTTCGAGTCCCACCAGGGGCACAGTAGGAAGACCGTTTAGAATTTACATAGTTCCAAGTAATGGAAAGCGTAGAAAATTCAATAAGCCGACATTGAGCAATTGGCTGGCTCGCCTGACTGTAGATCAGGTCCTTCGGGCGTGGGGGTTCGAGTCCCTCTGGCGGCACAAATTGAATAGGTGGGTGAGTGGTTAAAACCGCTAGTCTGTAAAACTAGTCTCTTCGGAGTTCGGGGGTTCAAATCCCTCTCTATTCACAAAAATTCTCATAATACAACGGATTATTACTCTGTTGTTGATATTTATAAAGAAATATGAGATATGGGAATTTTTAGTAAATGTTCAACAAGAAAAGATCAGGGAAATATTGGACTAGCAAAGGCAATATACGATTTACAAATTATTGGCTATCGTGTTTCCGTTCCATTAACAGAAAATCAAGATTATGATCTAATCGTTGATAAAAATAATAAACTTGAAAGAGTACAAGTAAGGACGACACAACAAAAAACAAAATATAATGTTTTTAGTGTTAATCTTCGTACTCTTGGTGGTAATCAAAGTTTTCACACAATAAAAAAACATAAAGCTGGAACATATGAATTATTGTATGCTCTAACAGACGATAATGATGCGTATTTAATTCCTGATTCATCAATTAAAACAAGTAATTGTCTTAATTTAGGAAAACAATTACAACAATATAAAATCAAGCATCCGTAGCTCAATTGGCAGAGCTCGTGACTCTTACTCATGAGGTTGGGGGTTCGATTCCCTTCGGATGCACAAGGATAATTCATATAATTTATGTGTACCCTCCAATCCGAAACTCTCCCGTATGAATTATTCACTGCAGTACTCTATCACCAATGGCTAAAGTACATGACTTGGATTACTGAAGTGTATTTTTGGATAGAGTTCAAAGATGGTGAGATCCAAGGCTCACCATACCACCCGACTTGGTAGAGTGGCCAAATACAACTCTCTCATAAGGAGTTCCCATCTGGGTGCAGTGGTTCGAATCCACTAGTCGGGACAATTTACTTTTAATTTTATTTTTCATATTATTTATCTATAAAATAGATGAATATGGAAACAATACAGTATGAACCCAAAAGAAAAAACAGATTTATGGTGATATTTCCCGAATCATTTGAAATTGAACCATGGAAAATTACCCAACTCAGTAGGCCAGTATATAATATGGAATTAAAAAACTGGGAAGAAATTACCATAGAATTTGTAGACCCTGTAGGTACATCAACGTCAAAAAGTTTATATAAACTAATAGAACAAGAAATCGATAAACTTTCTTTCACAATTGAAATGTTAGACCCAACAGGTGTTGTAGTTGAAAAATGGGAAATATCTGGATCAATAAATAAAATTAACTTTGATAAACTTAATTATAGTTTAGATGATTTATTAAAACCAACAATGACTGTGCAACCTACTTCTTGTGTTTTGATAAAATAAAAATGGTAGGGCATACCTGTCCTACCATTAAATCTTTTCTGTACAGAAAATTACTTACCTGTTCAATTTCAAAGTTACAGGAACTTCTTTTTTACTGTTGATCCAGTCAAGGATTACACCAACAAGAAGCTGAATTATACCTTTAAATAATAGACCTTCTGATTCTTCATCAAGGCCAGGAATATCAATTAACATATTAATGATTTCTGTAGCCTTTTCTTCAGCTAGTTCTACGTTTTCTGCTAATACTGCGTCAACAAGTTCAGCAAGCTTAAGCTTGATTTCAACTTTAATCTGATCAGCAAATTTGTCATCGAGAAATGTAATGAGAGCTTTGAAAACATAACCATCAACAAGTTATAGAAATCCCTTTAGCTTGATTACATTGTCTAGTAATTCGGCCAATTTCTTTTCCTGTTCAAGAGTTAAAATACCTTTTTCTTCCATGAGTTTAATTTTTAATTATTTATATCTTACGATTATACACATATAAATATATAGAAAAAAAAATAAGTTGTAAACAACATCTGAAAAAAATATCCGTCTTTATAAAAAATAAATCTTAAAATAAAACTTACTACGATGGAAAAGTTATTAAAAAGAACACCAAATGATAAATGGATTGCTGGTATTTGTGGCGGTCTAGGGAAATTTTTCGGCATGGATCCAACAATATGGAGATTAATTTTTCTAATAGGCGGATTATTTTCAGGAATTTTTCCATTTTTTTTCGTGTACCTAATTATGTGGTTTACAGTACCTAAAGAAGAAATCGAAAAAAAAGTTTAAAAAAAAGTTGAAAAATATTTTGTTAATTGAAAAAGTTTTTTTATCTTTGTACCATATTTAATTATATAGTAACTTTTTAAAAATTTAATAAAACAAAAAATGAAACGTTATACCGAGATACAATCGTCCTTACTGGTGACCACACCGAGTCACAATGGGATTGCTGTATTCTGTTCAGATTTCACAGGCAGAAATAGTATCGCGGATACGGGTTCAGGATGTCGAAAAGACATTATTGACTGGTAAAGAAAACCAGTCTAAAGTGAACCCGAAATCCAAAAAGTTTCGGGTTTTTTGTTTTAAAACGTTCTTTAAATATTAGTCGGGATAATTCAGGGGTAGAATGTCTGTGTGGTATTCAGGAAACATCGGTTCGAATCCGATTCTCGGCTCAAACTTCTAACGAAGATGAAGGTCCAAACTTCATCGGACTAGAAAACGATCTTTGACATGCTGGTAAATTGATGAGGTGCCCGAGTGGTTGAAGGGGACGGTCTGCAAAACCGTTAAGCCAAAACGCATGGGTTCGAATCCCATCCTCATCTCTTGATTATTTTTAAAACTTTCGTTATATTTATTAATAAATTATGTTAATATTATGAACGAAGGTTTAAAAGATAAAATTCTTAAATTAAGAAAAGACGGCTTGTCTTATAATGATATTCAAACTGAATTAAATTGTTCGAAAGGTACAATATCATATCATTGTTCGAAAAACAATCTTGGTAATTTAAATAATGTGAGTCCTACTGAAATTGAAATTGAACAAATGCAAAAAATTTATGATACATATAAAAATGTTAATAAAGTATCTGAATTAACTAAGTGGAATAAATCGACTGTTCTCAAATATGTTCAAACATTCAGATATTCCGAAATAGAACGAAAAGATAGACGAGTTAAAAGCGTAGTTTACTGGAGACAGAGAGTAAAACGAGAATTAGTTGAGTACAAAGGTGGTAAATGTATAATCTGTGGGTATGATAAATGTATAAGATCTCTCGGATTTCATCATACTGATCAAACTAAAAAAGATTTTTCCATAAGCGGTAAATCGTGGTCTTTTGATAAACTAAAAAAAGAAGTTGATAAAACAATACTGGTATGTAATAATTGTCATGGTGAAATTCATGATGGACTTATAGACATATCAAATATAAGGGAGTGTAGCTGATATGGCTTTAGCTGCAGACTGTTAATCTGTGAATGAAAAATTGAAATAAAGTAGGTTCGAGTCCTTCCTCTCCCGCCAAAAAATATAATCAGTAGTAAGCTACAGAGTTACTTCGTCATCGGTTCGATTCCGATATTATCCGCCAAAAGTTGGATAGTTAGCCAAGTGGTTAAGGCAACAAACTTGTAATTTGTGTAAACAAACACTCTCGGCATTTTCTCTGATTACCTTATTTGTAAGTAGTAAATGATAAGAGTTACTTCGCTTAATTAGCTCACTTGGTTAGAGCAATTGTTTTTGGGACAATGGGTAGTGGGTTCGACCCCCACATCAAGCTTCATTACACTCTGTCAACCTTTCTCTTACAAACTTTTATGGGGGGAATAGAAAAACACTAAGTTTATCTTTCTCTGGAAACAGTAGTAACAAATTTAGTTACTTCGTCGCTGATTGGTCAGCAAATTGTTTTGGTACAATCGTTATCGGTTCGAATCCGATTTCCCCCTCTAATTTTAAAACAATGTAAGTAGTAAGTAAAAGGGTTACTTCAGCCGTGGGAACGGCGCCAAAAGCGAATCTACCCTCTTCAAATTTCTCTTACAAAATTATGGCGAGAAAGTTAAAAAAGAAAAACACTAAGTCAGACTTTCTCTGTTCGCAGTAGTAATTGGTTTAGTTACTTCGAAGGATAAACAAATAGTTTCATAAGCTGTTAATTGTTGGTTCAAATCCAACTCTCGCCACAAATAAACAAAGTACAAGTAGGCGTATGATTCCAAAGGCACTCTGGGCGACTGAACACCAGAGACACAGACATGGATAGTCAAAAATACTTTGGGTGTATCATCCTACAGTCGGCTCTGGTACACCATTTTTTCAGAAATAATTTGGAAATATCAAAAATCTTATTTACATTTGTTCTGTAATTAGTTCTTTGATATTTTGTCCATAAGATATTTTGGTAGTAGTAATGTAAAGAGTTACTTCGCGTGAGTTGGTTTCACAAATTGTCAGCAAAACAATCGTCACGGTTCAAATCCGTCATGTTACTCTTTCGAACTTTCTCTGCCAAAACAATATTGTTGATTGGATGTTCCGTGGAATCGTTCGCAGGCATGTGAATTGAAAGGTGTATAGTGAAAAGCCAAGTAACGGGGAAAACATCATAACTCTCTTGCCGATGCATCGTAAAACTTTAAAAACGCAGTACATAGTGAAATGTAAAGAGTGTTTCACCAATCGACAACCTATAAAAGTGGTAACGAGAACGGTTACTTCGACTAGTCTGTTAAACTACAATTGAAAACAATACCGTTCTCACTTTTCCCTTTTTAAAATATACTCCTTGTCGGTAGGTGTCGTTAGCCGTCAAGGGAAGGAGAGTAACACCACTCTCCGAGAGCATTTAAGTGTGGGGTAGAGCAGTTGGTAGCTCGTTAGGCTCATAACCTAAAGGTCGTCATAAACGGTTCGAATCCTACCCCCGCACCTATTTCTTGAAAGTTTCAACCCAACTGCAAATTGGGTTTTTACCTATAATTCTTAGTGTTAAATTAAAATGTGTAATGTTATGGCAAAGTACAACACAAAAATCGCGGGTACAACTCAGGTAGTTGTTAACGCACAGGGTGGTCAGAGCATCAAGCTCTCACCAGAATTGGAACTCATCGGTCTTTTGGCTACAGGTCTTGATGGCCGTTTCTATGAAAAGGAATCAGAACGTGAAACTCGTTTGGTTTCAGTTATCAAGGAAGTCGGTAAGAAGGATCCAGAATTGGTAGCTAAGGCATTGGTTTACGCTCGTTCTGTAATGGGACAGCGTTCTGTTACTCATGTTGGAGCTGTTGCGGCAGCAACTGTTTTGGCAGGTGACCCAATTGCTTCACGTTTCTACGGAAAGCGTGACCGTAAGGAAAACCGTGGAGGTATCGTCTATCGTCTCGATGACATCCTCGAAATCTTGGCTTACTACTTCATGCGTAACCCAGGTAAGCCATTGCCAAACTCAATGAAGCGTGGTTTCAAGCGTGCTCTCGAAGTCGCTGACACCTACGAATTGGCAAAGTACCAGGGTTCAGGAAAGGCTGTTTCATTGGTTGACGCTGTTAACCTTGTTCACCCAAAGCCATCTGAAAAGATGCAGGAAACCTTCAAGAAGTTGATGAAGGGTGAATTGAAGCAGTTCAACACCGCTGAAGACAAGAACACCAAGAGCGGTCAGGAAATCGCTGAAAAGGTTAAGACTGGTAAGATTACTAAGGCTCAGGCTGAAGTCGAACTCAAGGAAGCTAAGGCAGACAACTGGAAGCAGTTGATTGTTGAAGGTACTTTGGGTTACTTGGCACTCTTGAGAAACCTTCGTAACATCGTTACCGTCGCTTCTGACGAAGTCTTCACAAAGGCTATGGAAATGTTGGTTGATGAAAAGAGAGTTCGTAAGAGCCTCGTTTTCCCACACCAGATTGACTTGGCTTTCGAAGTATTGATGGCAGAAGGTGGAACAATCCCACAGGTTCGTAGAACTCGTCTTTTGACTGCGGTTAACAAGGCATACGAATTGTCTGTTCCAAACCTTACCGACTTGTTCACCTACGGTAGAACAGCGGTGGTTATCGACACTTCAGGTTCTATGACATCGCCAGTTGCTATGGGTAAGTCTCGTATCAACGCACGTGCTGTCGAAAAGGCTGCTTTGATTGGTGCGACCCTCGCGAAGGGTATCGGTGCAGACATGTACCACTTCTCAAACAGCTGTTCACAGTTGACTTACAATCCACTTGACTCTGTCAACACAATCAAGAACATGGTTGTGAACCGTTCATACGGTGGTGGAACTGAATTCAACTCAATCTTCAGAACCTTGAGTGGTAAGTATGACCGTGTATTCGTTATCTCTGACATGCAGGGATGTGACTCAATCTTGAAGAACTCAAGCTACCAGTCATATATCAAGAGCCATGGTCAGCCATATGTTTACTCAATTGACTTGTGTGGCTACGGCAACACAATGTTCAAGCAGAGTGACAAGTTGATCCAGCTTTACGGATACTCAGCAGATATCTATGAAATGGTTAAGTCTGCGGAAATCGACCCAAGAGCAATCTTGAAGGAAATCCGTAAGATCGTAATCTAAATATTCAAGTCCCACTCCTTAGTGTGTGGGACTTACATTGTCTCGTGGCACAGTTGGTTAGCGCGCGTCCCTGATAAGGACGAGGTCGAGGGTTCAACTCCCTCCGAGACAACCAAAATCGAACCCCAAGGAGAAGTGGCAGAGTCTGGCTGATTGCGGTAGTCTTGAAAACTATTATACCCCGATAAGGGGTATCAGGGGTTCAAATCCCTTCTTCTCCGCCAATTGGAGGGTTGCTAGAGTGGTCTATTAGGGCAGCCTGGAAAGCTGTGGGCGCGTAAGTGTCCCGTGAGTTCGAATCTCACATCCTCCGCCATAAATAATTAAAAATCAATATCATGAGCCTAAAAATTGAACAAATTGAACATTGGGCTGGAAAAAATCACTCACATAAAAAATGGAAAGCTCAAAGAAACAGAAAAATCCGTAGAGTGAAGAAGACTGAAGTTCCCAACATTAAATATCACGGCTGGGAGTATTAAAATGGAGGGGTGGCAGAGTGGTTAGAATGCAGCGGTCTCGAAAGCCGACGCCTGACGAGTTTGAAAGAAGATGTTGGGCCGTAGGTTCGAATCCTACCTCCTCCGCTTGTTTTTATAAAATAAAATACTTATCTTTGTAACATGAAAAAGGCCAGAGACACATCGTAATTGGGTTGCTACTGTTCCCAATTACGAATCGATGAAGTATCGTGAAATTCAAAAACAGGAGGAGCCAAAAATCGTTTATGACGATGACTTCTACAAGAAGCATCCGAAAGTTATGAGACTTTGGCTCGTGGAAATCACCCTTACGAGTGGTGAAACTACACAATTCTACATTACGGCTAGAAATCAATTTGAAGCCTATGAAAAGGCAGATGGATATGTTTTCTGGCAGAACGATCCTAAACTTTCAGAGATGCTGAAGGTTTTCAGGCTTAGGCCATAAAAAGTCCGTCCCGAACTTTATCGGGACAAATGCGAAAATAGCTCAGTTGGTAGAGCATAACCTTGCCAAGGTTAGGGTCGCGAGTTCGAGT
>ENA-UPTA01001736-UPTA01001736.1-activated-sludge-metagenome-genome-assembly--contig:-NODE-1736-length-23691-cov-6.113598_pt1 | contig 23691 bp, 20 predicted proteins | sample MGYA00238184_ERZ773361 | MGnify/ENA primary metagenome ERZ773361 (study PRJEB29100, sample SAMN05720205) | activated sludge metagenome | isolation source: anaerobic digester from wastewater... | reverse complement strand
CCGCCCCCCGAGAGCGCCCGCGGAGTGCAGCAGCTCGACCGCGCGCGCCCGCACGGCGACGTCCGGATCACGGCGCAGCATCGCCCGCAGCGCCTCGGACCTGGCCCCGGCGGCCGCCGCGTCCACAGCCTCCAGGAAGGCGAGGCGGACCCCGGGATCGGCGTCCGCGACCGCCTGCCGCTCGACCGCCGCCGCCGCCTCGGCAGGAAGCAGGGGCGCGACCGCCGCCGCGGCCCGCCGGCGCCAGGCCTCACCCTCCCCGATCCACCGCGCGGCGAGCTCCCCGGCCGCCGCGGCGCCGCGGCGGGCGAGAGCCGCCAGCGCCTCTGCCGCCAGCCACGGCTCGTCGCCGTCGGCGATCGCGAGCAGCGCGGCGTCCGGCCCCAGCGCAGGCCGCCCGGCCGCGGCCCGCAGGGCGCTGACTGCGAGCTGGGCCGGCTCGGCCGACCACAGCGCGACCAGCGCCGCGGCGCTGTCACCTGCAACCTCGATCTCCGGGCGGGACGCCAGCGCCTGGCAGGCGGCGGCGCGCACCCGCCAGTCCGGGTCGCCGAGCGCGCCCGCCACCGCCCGCCGGTCGGCCTCGTCGAGCGGTCCGGCGGCGAGCCCGGCGAGCGCGGTCGCCCGGATCACCGGCTCGACGTCGCCGATCAGGAGGCGCAGCGCCTCGGAGCGCTCCGGCCGCCGGCTGCGGGCCAGTGAGACGGCCGCCGCCCGGCGCAGGCCGGGCCCCTGGCGGCCGGCGAAGCGGGCGGCCTCGGCCTCCCACGGCCGCTCGCCGAGCCGCCACAGGTTGGCCAGGGCGGCCTCGAGCACCGCCGGCTCGCGCTCGCCGCGGAGCAGCCTCGCGACCGGCTCGAAGGCCTCCTCGCCGCCGTGGCACGCCGCCCACGCCGCGGCCTGGCGGACCAGCGGCACCGCGTCGGCGAGCCCCCGCACCGAGACGGCGAGCGCGGGCGGGCCGATCCGGCCGGCCGCAACCATCGCGTAGCAGCGCGCCCCCGGGTCGCCGTCGCCGGCGAACTGGCCGACGAGAGTGACCCGCGACGGATCAGCCTCCGACGCCAGCGCCCGCGCGGCGTCCGCCCGCGCTTGCGGGAACGGGTCCTCCAGCACGGCGATCGCCAGCGAGCTCGGCAGGCCGCCGAAGTCGAGCGCCTCGAGCAGGGCGGCCCGCCGCTCGTCGAGCTGGCCGAAGTCGTCCTGGGCCGCGGCCGACACCGGGCCGGCCATCACCAGGGCGGCGAGCGCGGCCGCCACGCGCAGTCGAAGCACCGGGGTTCCAAGAGCCTGGATCACGGTCAAACTCCGTAGAGGAGGCGGTCGCCGAGGACCGCCGGCAAGCCGGCCTGGAGGATCCGGCGCCGCGCCAGTGACACCCGGTAGTCCACCCGGTAGAGGTGGAGCCGGGACAGCTCGTCGTCGAAGATGGCGTAGGACGCCCGCGGGTCGCGGTCCCTGGGCTGTCCGACCGAGCCCGGGTTGATCAGGTAGCGGTGGCCCGGCTCGAGCTTGACCGTCACCCGCCGGCCCGACAGCAGCCGCACTCCGAGGGCCGAGCTGTCGCCCCCGGCCCCGAGCTCGAACAGCGACGGGACGTGGGTGTGGCCGAAGAAGATCACCGGCTGCGGCAGCGCCCCGAACGACAGGGTGGCGTCGAAGGCCGAGAAGATGTAGGCGTCCTCGTCGATCGCCGACCCGTGGCAGATCGCGATCCGGCCGGTCAGCTCGCGCGGCCCCACCGGCAGCGCCCGCAGCAGCTCGAGGTGGTGCGGCTCGAGCTGGCCGAGGGTCCAGATCGCCGCCTCACGGGCAAAGCGGTTGAAGTACTCGGGGCTGTCGAGTCCCCCGCACACCCGGTCGTGGTTGCCGCGCACCGCGAGGGGCTCCGGCTGGAGCGAGCGCAGCCAGCCCATCACCTGGTTGGGAGAGCCGCCGTAGCCGACCGCATCGCCCAGGAAGATCACCCGGTCGAAGCGCTTGCGCCTGACATGGGCGAGCACGGCATGGAGCGCCTCCCAGTTGCCGTGGACGTCGCTCAAGATCAGGTAGCGCACGGCGCCCCCGGCGACACCGTGGCCGCCCGCGACGCCGGCACCCGGCCGACCGCCGACTCCCCCGCCCCCACGAAGCCCGCCAGGTAAACGTCGGACATCCTGTTAATTGTAGCTGCTGTCTAAGTTTGGCGATCCATTACCGACGACCGTTCCTCCAGCTTCCGCGCCCCCTTTGGATCTGTCCCCGTTCCCGTCCCCGTTCCCGTCCCCGCGCCAACCCGCTTCCGCGCCCGCTTCCGGATTCGTCCCGGTCCCCGCCCCCGTCCCCGGGTGCGGCCTTTGAACTGGCGATGCAGCGCGCTCGGCGACCGCCAGCCCACACGACACTCTGAAATCCGTCATTTCGGGAACGGGAGCGGGAACGGGAACGTGTACGGTGGTACGAGCTCACCCACTCTCGGCTGTGCCCGGGGGCCAAGCCACCGCCAGCGCGCTAGACCATGAACCGGTCCATGAAGTGGGTGCTCAGGCGGCCGGCCCGGAAGTCCTCCTCGTCGAGGATCTTGAGGTGGAGCGGGATCGAGGTCTTCACGCCCTCGACCCGGAACATCTCGAGCGCCCGCCGGCCGCGGACGATCGCCTCGTCGCGGTCCTCCCCCCACACCAGCAGCTTCGCCATCAGGCTGTCGTAGTGGGACGGGATGGTGTAGCCGGAGTAGAGGTGGGTGTCGACGCGAACCCCGGGGCCGCCGGGCAGGGAGAGGTGGGTGATCTTCCCGGGCGACGGCGCGAAGGTGGCGGGGTCCTCGGCGTTGATCCGGAACTCGATGGCGTGGCCGGTCGCGACCACCTGGCGCCGCTTGGGGATCGACATCGGCTCGCCGGCGGCGATCCGCAGCTGCTCCTTCACCAGGTCGACCCCGGTCACCAGCTCGGTCACCGGGTGCTCCACCTGGATGCGGGTGTTCATCTCCATGAAGTAGTAGCTGCCATCCTCGGCGAGCAGGAACTCCACCGTCCCCGCGTTGAGGTACTTCGCCGCCCGCGCCGCCGCCACCGCGGCGTGGCCCATCTCGGAGCGCAGCTCGGGGGTCAGGGCGACCGACGGCGACTCCTCGATCACCTTCTGGTGGCGGCGCTGGATCGAGCACTCGCGCTCGCCGAGGTGGATGACCCGGCCGCGGCTGTCCGCGAGCACCTGGAACTCGATGTGGCGCGGCCGCACCAGGTACTTCTCGAGGTACACCGAGTCGTCGCCGAAAGCTTTCTCGGCCTCGCTGCGCGCGGTGTCGAAGGCGACCTTGAGCTCGGCGTCGCCGTTGGCGAGCCGCATCCCGCGGCCGCCGCCGCCGGCGGAGGCCTTGAGGATCACCGGGTAGCCGATCACCCGCGCCACCTCGAGCGCCTCGTCGCGGCTTCCCAGCGACCGCTCCGACCCGGGCACCACCGGCACCTGGGCCGCCGCCACCGAGCGCCGCGCCTGCGCCTTGTTGCCCATCAGCCGGATGGCGTCGGGCGTCGGGCCGATGAAGGCGAGGCCGGACTCGCGGATGACCTCGGCGAAGTGCGCGTTCTCGGCCAGGAACCCGTAGCCGGGGTGGATCGCCTCGGCGCCGGTGATCTGGGCCGCGGCGATCACCGACGAGACGTTGAGGTACGAGCCTTCCGACGGGGCCGGCCCGATGCACACCGACTGGTCGGCGAGCTTGACGTGCAGGCACTCGCGGTCGGCCTCGGAGTGAACCGCTACCGTGGCAACCCCGAGCTCGCGGCAGGCGGCGATGACGCGGACCGCGATCTCGCCGCGGTTGGCGATCAGGACCTTGCCGAACATCTCACGCCGGCCGGATCGCGAACAGCCGCTCGCCGTACTCGACCGGCTGCGCGTTGTCGGGAAGCACCTTGACGACGGTGCCCGCCACCTCGCACTCGATCTCGTTCATCAGCTTCATCGCCTCGACGATGCACAGTGTCTGGCCCTCGCGGACGATGTCGCCGACCTTGACGTAGGGCTCGGCGTCCGGGTTCGGCGCGCGGTAGAAGGTGCCGACGATCGGCGAGGTCACCCAGTGCAGGCCCTCGTCCGCGGCCGCCAGCGCCTCGAGGCTACCGGCTGCCGGTTCCGCCGCCGGCCTCGGCGCCGCCGCGACCATCGCGCCGCCCGCCGACGGGTCGGCGACCACCACCGGCGGGACGCCGTCGATGCGGAGCTTCGACCCGCCGTGGTCGACCTCGAGCGCCGCCACCCCGGTTGATGCCACGAGCCTGATCAGCTCACAGATCTCGTCGAACTTGAACATCGTGCACACCCACCCTAGACGAATTCGGAGTACAGGCGCGCGCCAACCAGACGGCTGAGCAGACGCCCCTTGCCGGCCAACGCGCCGCGGTCGAGCACCAGCAGCAGGAAGTAGCCGGCGGCCAGGCTGGTCAGGATCATCAGGCGGTCCTCGGTCCACACCGACACCTGCTCGAGGCTGCCGTGGTCGAACTCCCGGCCCGCCCGGTCGATCCCGGCCACCACCGCCGCGAGCTCGGTGCCGAGCGCCTCCAGCGAGCGGTCCGCCGGGGTGGAGGCCACCGCGATCCCGTCGGGATCGACGATCGCCGCCCCCCTCGAGCCCGGACAGCGCTCGACCAGCTTGACGATCTCAGCCTCGAAGTTCACGGGCCGCGCCGCACAGAGCCCAGTCTAATGGTGTCGAGCCAGCCCCGCAACGCCGCCACCTTGGCCGCGGGCGAGCTGACGCGCCTCCCCTCCGGCGAGGCCTCGCCCTGCATCTCCGCTAGATAGCCCGCGGCCTCGAGGTTGTCGGGCTCGCGCTCGAGCAGGCGCTCCAGGGTGGTCACCGCCAGGCCCCACGCGCCCTGGTGGGCGGCGAGCCGGGCCAGGGTCAGGGTCGGCAGCGGGCCTTCGTCAGCCTCCGCTTCGAGCCCGAGGGCGGGCGCGGGCGCCATCTCGTCCCCGATCGCGGCCGGCGGGGCGGGCGCGGGCTGGCCGCCGAGCTCCAGGGCCAGGTCGGCCCACGACTCGGGCTCGAGCTCGTCCCGGACCTCGGGCGCGGCCGCGGGCAGCGGCGTCACCGCGACCTGCTCCACCGGAACAAACGGGCCCTCCATGCCGGGCGGCGGGGTCCTCTCGAAGATCTCGTCCAGGGTCTCGGCCTCGGCCCGCTCGGCGCCCTCGAACAGCTCGGCAAGGTCGGCCGCCGCGATCGGCTCGAAGGCCTCGATCGGCCCGGCGGGCACAACCGGCTCGACCGGCTCGAGTGGCCCGGCCGGCGCAGGCCCCGGCAGCGCGGCCACCTCGGTCGCCACGTCGGCCCACGACTCGGGCTCCGCCTCGACCGGCGCCGGCTCGAACGGGCGCAGCGCCTCGACGACCGCCTCGTCCACGGGCGGCGCCTCCAGGACAGGCGGCGGCTCCGTCAGGGGCAGCGGTTCGACGACCGGCGCAGCCTCCTCGCGGGGCGCGAACACGTCACCGGCACTCTCCCCCAGGGGGATCCCGACTCCGGTCAGCTCGCCGAACGGGTCACCGTCGGCGATCCGCACGACCTCGGCGGGCGGCCGCAGCCGCCACTCGAGCAGCGCCATGCGGGCCGCGGCCTCGGCGGCCTCCTCCGCGGCGCGCCGCGCCTCCTCCTCGGCCCTGCGTGCCTCCTCTGCCGCTCGCTGCGCCTCCTTCTCCGCGAGCCTCCGCGCCTCCTCCGCAGCCCGGCGCGCTTCCTCCTCGGCGAGCCGCGCTTCCTCGGCCGCTCGCCGCGCTTCTTCCTCGGCCGCCCGCCGTGCCTCCTCCTCGGCGACCCGCGCCCGCTCGGCGGCGGCCGCCGCCTCGAGCTCGGCGATCCGGCCGTCGACCTCGGCGATCAGGGCGGCGAGCCCGGGGTCGCGATCGGCGACAGGGCGCACCTGCTCGAGCGCGGCGGCGGCGGCCGGCCAGTCCGAGGCCGCGGTGGCCGCCTCGGCCACCGCGCGCGCCGCCACCGGCTGGGCCGGGTCGAGGGCGTGGGCGCGGGCGAAGGCCTCGGCGGCGCCTCCGGCCTGCCCCTGGTCGCGCAGCCCACGGCCGAGCGCGACCCAGGCCGCGGCCGTGCGCGGGTGGTGCTCGAGGCCGGACTGCAGCACGTCGATCGCCTCGGCGGCCTGGCCCTCGGCCTGGAGCAGCTCGGCGAGGCGCAGGAAGACCCGCGACGAGGGGTCCTCGCGCAGCTGGTAGCGAAGGCGCTCGATGCGGTAGCTCATGGCGTCGCCATTATGACAAAAAAAAAGAACGGCCGGGCCGCGGGGCCCGGCCGTGGTCTCCATCGGTCAGACGCCGTTGCCGCTGACGGTGATCTCCACCGACATCGGCTGCGCGTCGCTCTCGTTCGCAGTGATCGTCAGAATCGCCGAGAACGCCCCCACCGCATTCGGGTCGAAAGTGATGTGGAAGTCCTTGGACGACATCGGCGGCACGAACCTGTCGGCCGCGCCCTCCTGGATGAAGAAGCGGTCAGGATCGGTACCGCTCTTGACCAGCGTCCAGGTCAAAGTGCCGGTTCCGCTGTTGGTGATGGTCAAGGGCGTCGGATGGGGCGCCGCGCCACCGGCAACCGGCGTGTCGGGGAAGACGAAGTCGGTCTGGTTCACCGACCAGATTCGCGACTCCTCGCTGCCGCTCAGGGGAACGCTGTAGGGGGTGGTCGGGGAGCTGTTCTGGATGATCAGCTCGCCGACGTAGGCGCCGCCGTTGTCGAGGTCGGGGCAGAAGTAGATCGGGATCGGCGCACCCGTTCCGTACGGCGCCACGGTAAACCCGCCGCTGCTCTGGTTGGTCGCCCCGCTGTCGAAGTAGAAGCGGCCCATGAGGTTCATCTGGTAGACCTCGAGGGTCCCGGCGCCGCCGTTGGACACCACCAAGTCGGCGGTGGAGCAGCTGCCGGCCTGGGCTGCCGGGAACACCGGCGCCGGCGCGATGATGGTCGCGGAGGCGACGCACTCGTCGTCACCGGGCTCGTAGATCAGGCCGCCGGCCAGCGTGCTGCCGCAGTTTCCGGGCAGGTTGACGACGGTGACGTCGACCGGGGTCGGCACCTCGCGCAGGCCAGGAACGCCGTCGCCGGTGATGCAGGGCGTGGTGTCGAAGACCAGGCCGAACTCGTTCGGCGCCGGGATGCCGGTGACCTCGATGGTGCTCTCGTCGACCACCGTCACCGCGCTCGTCGCCATCACGTAGTCGGCGATCTTGACCAGCAGGGTCTCGGAGAAGTCAGCGCCGAAGACCGTGATGTCGGACGGGTTGACGTAGTTGCCGCTGGCGTCCGCCTGGACGAACGTCGGTTCCACGCCGGTGACGGTCGGCTGGTTGCCGCGCAGGGTGAACGTGCCGCCCGTGGCCTCCTGGTTGCTGTCGATCAGCTTCACCCGGAACTGCCCGGTGCGATCGCTGCAGGTCACTGCCAGGTCGGGCGGGAAGCGGACCAGGACCTCGGTCCCGGACACGCTCTGCACCTCGAGCTCGATGTTGTCGACCGTGAAGAAGGCCTGCAGCGGGTCCTCGAAGCCGGCGCCGTAGATCACGACCTGGTCGCCCGGCCGGCCGTCGGTGGGCGAGTTGCCGGAGATGAACAGATTGTCGCCGTAGGTGAACTGGCGCGCGTTGGAGATCTTGCCGCTCGTCATGTTGGTGACGGTGACTTCGACGACCACCGGCGGCACCTGGCCCTGGTGGCTGTAGTCGGGCGACAGGCAGGTGATGACGTCCTGGTCGGCCGGGCTCTGGTCGTCGATCACGTTGACGTCGGTCGCCGTCAGATTGCCGAACCTGACCTGGACCGGCACCTTGAAGCCGGAGCCGAAGATGCTGACCAGGGTGCCGCCGCCGAGCGGCCCGGCGATCGGCGACAGCGATGCGATCTCCGGCGTCGGGTCGTCGGCGATCACCGTGAAGGCCTGGGTGAGGGTGGAGTCCCCGGAGGGGTTGGTGGCAGTGAAGTCGGCGAGCTCGTTCACGTCGAGCGGGACCGCGCTGAACCGCGGCGTGACGATCTCCATCTGCAGGCCGTCGGGAGACGCAGCCAGGATCTCGGCGATCAGGGCGGCGCCGCGGAAGGTGAAGGTCGTCCGGGTCACCGTCTCGAGGTTGCGCCCCAGCACGTTGACCTGGTCGCCGCCGGCGGAGCGTCCGAAGTTGGGCTCGAGAACGTAGATCACCGGCGGCCCGCCGCTCGTCACCTCCATGAAGGTGAACGCCGAAGGAAGCGTGACCGTCTGCTCGCTCGCCGTCCCGACGCCGCGCCTGACGATCACGTTCGCGATCCTGTCCTCGGTGCGGTTGATGACGTCGATGAAGGGCGTCTGCACCTCGATCTGGCCGGGGCCCGACAGCGGGTTGCTCTCGATGACCTCGACGACGATGGCCGGGAAGAGCGCGCCCTCGACGTCGAAGATGACCTCGGCCGGGCTGCGGATGCCGGTGCCCCGCAGGAACACCGTCTCGCCGCCGTCGTACGAGCCGACGTTCGGGATCAGCGGCAGGTGGATGACCAGGTCCTCGTCCGTGTCGGGGTCGCGGTAGGTCACGGCCACCTGGCGGGTGACGGCCCGCACCCGCGCCTGGATGAGGTAGTTGCCGGGAGCCGCGGCGGTGAACTGGACCGCGGCGTGCCCGCCCACGGTGTTCACCGAGGCCTCGGTGGTGCCGTTGACGAACTGCCCGCCCGAGGCCAGGAACTCGACCGCCGTGCCGTCCGGCGCGTCAACCCCGTTCTTCTGGACCTCGGCCTCGACGAGGATCGTCGCGCCAATGTCCGGGTTGGGGTCGCTCACCGTCAGGCTCGAGATCGCCCACTCGTCCGGAACCACCGTCGGGACCGGTTGCGCGGTGGGGCTGTCGCCGGAGCACGCGGCCATCACCACGAGCCCGAGAAGTGCAATGCTGTAGACAAGCTTCTTCATGGCACCTGACCCCCACCTGTTCACGGACTGACACAGAAGAAGTTGAAGGCGATGTTGACCGGCACCGTGCTCACCGCCTTGCCGGACACGGTGCGGCCGAACATCTGCAGCCGCAGCGTCTGGCGGATGTTGTTGTGGCCGGTCTCCGGATCGAAGCCGCCGTTCTCGGGAAGCAGGTTCGACAGCGGCAGCTCGAGGAAGTACTCGGCCGGGTAGACGCGCCAGTTCTCGAGCTCGGTCTCACCGTCGGCCGGCACGAAGATCCCCTGGTCGATCACCCACTCCGGCGAGGCGGTGGTGCCGCCGTCCGACCGGGAAGGCGTGATCACCCAGCGGGTGATGTTGACGTCGTTGTTGGTGCCCAGGACCGTGCCCGGCGCCTTCGGGTTGGAGCTCACCGTCATCTCCGAGATCGTGACGTCAACCCCGGCGGCGCCGCAGATGTCGATCTCCGGGTTGTACAACGTGACGTCCACCGTCAGCACCACGGCGGCCTCGGTGTCGTCGAGGGTCGAGTTGCCGCCGCACGAGGCCGCCAGCAGGGCCAGGGCCGCGAGGATGCAGAACTGGGGAATGCGCTTCATTTCATCCTCCCCTAGTACTTCACGATCCGCGGGGTGATGAAGATCAAGAGCTCGTCATGACGGTTGGTCGAGGTCTTGTTCTTGAACATCCACCCGAGCACCGGGATCTGGGACAGCCCTGGCACCCCGTTGACGGAGTCCTGGTTGTTGATCTGGTAGATGCCGGCGATCACCGTGGTCCCGCCGTCGCGGACCATCAGCTGGGTGGTCGCGTCGCGGGTGAAGATCGGGACGTTGTTCCCGCCGGTGATGTTGGCGCCCGGCGCCGGCTCCTGCTTCTTGATGTCGATGTCGAGGTTGACCGTGCCCTCGGCGGTGATCTGCGGCGTCACCTCGAGCTTGAGGGTCGCGTCCACGTACTGCACCGTCACCGTGTTGTTGGCGATGGTCTGCACCGGGAGCTGGTAGCCGGAGCGGATCGACGCCGTCTGCAGGTTCTGGGTGGTGACCCGCGGCGTCGAGACGATCTTGATCAGCCCGTCGTTCTCGGCCGCCGTGAGCTGGAAGTCGAGGTTGAAGGTGTCGAGGATGTCGGCGAAGGCGAAGCCCAGCGTGCCGTTGGGGACGATGCCCAGGTCGACTCGGCCGGCGCTCTCGATGGAGTTCGGGAACTCGAGGCCGGTGTCGTTGCCGTGCTCGGCGTCCATCACCGAGGAGAAGCCCCAGTTCACGCCGAGCGCGCGCCCGAACTCGCGGGTCGTCTCGACGATGCGGCCCTCGATCACCACCTGGGGGGTCGGCTGGTCGAGGGTCTCGATCAGCCTCAGGATGCCCTCGACGCGGTCGACCACGTCGCGGATGATGAGCTTGTTGGTGCGCTCGTCGACGACCACCGAGCCGCGGTCGGAGACCAGGTAGGACTCGGTGGTGAGCAGCTCCGCCACCTGGTCCGCCTTCGCGTAGGACAGCGGCTTGACCACGGTCTTGAGCGGCCTGGCCAGCTCCTGCTCGCGCTCGAACGCCGCGCGCGCCGACTTCTCCGCTGCCAGCTTGGAGATCGGCGCCACCCGCAGGACGTTGTTCTCGAGCACGTAGTCGAGGCCGTTGATGCGCAGGATCAGGTCGAGGGCCTGGTCCCACGGCACGTCGCGCAGCTCGACCGTCACCGACCCGGAGACGCCCGGGTCGAGCACGATGTTGAGTTGGGTCAGGGCGGAAAAGGTGCGCAGGACGTCCTTGATGTCCGCGTCCTTGAGGGTGAGCGTGATCGGCTCGCCCGTGAACTGGACCTCCTGGGTCGAGACCTCGGTCGGCTGGAAGTCCTCCTCGGACAGGGTCTGGGCGTCGAGGACCTGCGCTGCCGGAGCGCGCTCGATCAGCTGCTTCGGATCGGCCACGAACGGGCTGCGTGCGGCCGGCACGCTGGTGGAGCTGTCGGCCGCCACGGCGGCCTCGGCCTGTCGCTGCGGCTCGGGCGGCAGCTCGAACAGGGCCGACTCCACCGCGCCGCTGTCCCTGGCGGCTGCCTGTGCCACCTGCGAGCGCTCGACATCGATCGATCCCGAGGCGTCGGCGATGGCCGTGCCCGGCCCGCTGCCGGCGGCCACCGCGAGCACCGCGCCGCTCTCCGTCACGTCGAACTGGAAGGCAGCCGGGCTCTTGAGGTCGACCACCACCCGGGTGATCGGCTCGGGCTCGGCCCGGAACTGCGCCACCCGGACCTGGCTGACCAGGCCCGAGTTGACCGCGAACAGGTGGCGGCGCTCGAGGTTGACCACGCCGTTCAGGTCGACCACCACCCGCGGCGGGTTGTCCAGGGTGAAGGGCTGGCCCTGCAGGGCCGCGTCGCCGCGCAGCTCGACCACGACGCCCTCCCCGGAGCGCATTGGGACCACCGAGTGGAGGCTGCGGGCCGACGCCGCAGCGGGCTGCGGGCCGGCGACGGCGGTCACCGTCGGCAGCCGCCGCACCAGGTCGTCTGCAGGCGGCGCCTCGGCCGGTGCCCGCTCGACCGCGGCGCGCGCCTCGACGGGGCGGGTGGCCAGCGTCGAGAAGCGGAGCTCGAGGCCCGAGGCGACCGGGGCCATCTCCATCTCCGCGGGCTCGGCGAGCCACACGGTCAGGCGGGTCACCCGCTTGCCGAACTCCTCGACGTCGCTCAGCTCCGCGCGCTCGATGCCGAGGCCGGGCGCACTGAGGCGCGCTGCATCCTGACTCCAGCTCGCCGCCGGCATCTCGACGATCCAGACCCCGGGCTGCGGCGAGTAGTGGACGGTGTCGAGCTCGCCGGTCGCGTCGAGGTGGATCAGGGCGCCTCGCTCGGCGGCCTCCGCTGTCAGCCCGCGGATGACGGTGACGGGATCCGCTGCCCAGGCCGGCAGGCCAGGTCCCAGCAGCACACAGATCGCCATGACCACCGGGATGCGGACGTTCTTGATCATCATGCGATCCCCCAGTTTCATCAGTCCCTATCCGCTATTTCACGAGCTCTTTCACGACCTCTTCGTAAGGCCGGATCTGCTTCGGGTCGTTCACCTGTCGCTCGAAAATCACTCGGTCGGGCAGGATCTCGCGGACCTGGCCGTCGTACAGCTTGGTGCCAGGGCGGATGATGTAGGAGAGGTTGTCGCGCCCCTGGGCGAAGGCCAGAATGCCTTCCGGAGTCTTGATGATGCCCTCGATCCGGAGCTCGTCGACCAGCATCCCGGGCAGCCCCGGGGGCCGCACCTTGACCACGCCCGCCTCGGCTTCCTCGAAGCCGATCAGGAGCGAGCGGAACGGGTCGCGGCGGCCGGCCGGGTCGTAGCTGAAGAGCTCGCCTTCGAGCGATTCCTGGTCGCCGCGGAGGATGTCCTCGATCCCGGACACGTCGACGTCCTCGGCCTCGAGATCGAACGCGTCTTCCTCCGCGGCCGGCTCCGCCTCCTGTGCCGGCAGCAAAGCCGGCACCGCGAGGGCCAGCGCGACCACACCGCACAGGATCAACCACCGGGATTTCATTGCGCCGGTCCTTCCTTGTAGATGAAGGTCTTCTGGACGAAGTTGGCGTGAATCGAGTACTTCTCTCCGCCCTGCGCGATCGGCGAGATGTCGAGGTCGTCGACGTTGATGATCCGCTGGAAGCGGCTCAGCCGATCGAACAGCAGGCCCAGCTCGTGGTACGTCCCGTCGACCTCGACCCGGATCGGCCACTCCTGGTAGAAGTCCTGGTCCACGTACTCGCCGGGCACGAAGCTGGTCAGGCGGAAGCGCCCGCGCTCGGTGAGCTGCTTGAGCCGCTTGATCAGCGCCGGGGTCTCCCGCTTGGTCGGCAGGATCTTGCGCAGCCGGTCGAGGTCGAGCTCGAGGTTCTTGATGTCCTCCTCGAGCTTCGGCAGGTCGGCCTTGGCCGCAAGCCCCTTCTCGATCTCGCGCTGCAGCTCGTCGATCGTGACGGTGCGCTTCTCGATCTCGACCTGCATGTCCTTGAAGACGTACATCTGCAGGACGACAAAGAGCGCGATGCCGAGGACCGCGCCGACGATGACCGCCACGTACCATGGTTTGTCATTCAGATCGATGGCCACGGCTCTGCCCCTCCGTCTCCATCAGGTCCCGGAAGCTTCGTCCTCGCCGGACAGCTCCGGCGGGGCGTACGTGAACGTGCAGTCGAGGACGAAGCTGAAGGAGTCCTCCTTCCCCCGCGCCATCCTCTTGAGCGTCGGCTCCTGGAAGAAGGGAGACGAGTCGAGATTCGAGATGTAGTTCGCAACCGCGGTCTCGTCCATGGCGACGCCGCTGATGGTGAGGCTGCTGCCCCTCATGGTCATCCTGGTCAGCCACACCAGGTCGGGCAGCGCCCGTGAGACCTCGTCCATGATCCGCACCGGGCCCCGCTGGTTCTGCTTCAGGTTGTTGATCACGCTGATCTTGTGGCGGAGCTGGTCGCGCTTGGCCTCGAGCTCCTGGACCTTCTGGATGTACGGCTGCAGCTCGTCGCGCTCGGTCCGCTTCGCCCGCTCCACCTCGCGCAGGTGATCGCGCTCGTTCTTCAGCAGAAGCCACCGCGTGCCGATCCCCAAAAGGGCGATCCCCAACACCGCCAGCAGCAGGATGTCGCCCTGGCGGGCGCCGAGCGAAAGCTCGGGCCGCGGACCCTTGGGCCCCTTGACGCGTGCCGGCGCTTCCGCGACGAGGTTGATCTTGATCATCGCGTTAATCTCCGACCGTTCGCACGGCGAGGCCCACCGCCACCGACATGGCCGGGGCGTGCCGGTTGATCCACTCCGGATCGAAGTCCGATTCGCTGTAGCGGATGTTGCGGAACGGGTTCATGACCTCGACGTCGACCTGGAACCGGTCCTTGAGGATGGTGTCGAGGTTGAGCACCAGGGAGCCGCCGCCGGCCAGCACCACCCGGTCGAGTCGGTCCACCGAGGAGGTCGCCACGAAGAAGTCGAAGGTCTTCTGGAGCTCGGCAGCCAGGTCCTCGGAGACGCTGTTGAGCACCCCCATGACCTGCTGCAGGGAGTGCTCCCCGATCTGCTCTCCGAGCTTCAGCCGCTCCGCCTCCTCGCGGGGCAGGTTCAGCTCCCGCTGGATCGCCTCGGTGTACTGGTTGCCTCCGAACGCGACGTCGCGCCAGAAGATCGACGTGCCGTTGTGGAGGACGTTGATGTTCATCACCGAGGCGCCAATGTTGACCAGGCCGATCGTCCCCTCGCCCGGCGCGTAGCTCGTCTCGAAGGCGTTCTGGAGCGCGAACACGTCGACGTCGACCAGCACCGGCTCCTTGCCCGCCTGCACGATCACCGAGGTGTAGTCGGCGATCCGGTCCTTCTTCACGGCCACCAGCAGCACGTCCATGGTGTCGCCGGACGACTCGAGCACCACGTAGTCGAGGTTGACGTCGTTGATGTCGAACGGGATGTACTGCTCGGCCTCCCACTGGATGGACTCGGTCAGCTCGGCCTCGGTCATGGCCGGCAGCTGGATCTTCTTGATGATCACCGAGTGTCCCGACAGCGAGCCGCCGAAGTTGGGGTTGCGGATGCTGTTGTCGGCGATCAGCCGGGACAGCGCCTCCACCACCAGCGAGGAGTCCATGATCGCGCCGTCGACAATCGCTTCGGGCGAGAGGTTGGCGATCGCCGCATGAACGAGCTGGTACTCGCCGTTTTTGAGTGGCTTGAGTTCCACGATCTTGATGGAAGACGAGCCGACATCGCAGCCGACAACCTGCTTCTTTCTTTTACCAAACACGGTTGTCCACCTTCGCGTCGAAAGTTTGTCCGAGGTTGTTCATGTCCCCTCTAGCTAGCAGGCTAGCAAAGGGCAAATGTACTGTCAAGAACAAGCGAAACAGCATGATAGCTATCACAAAATCACCTTGGCACCTTCAATCGTCCCGCGAGGGTCGCAAGTTGATACAGCGAAGGGTGGGCAATTCCTGCACCACGAGGGCAGTGCAAAACTGCTCGGTTTTCGAGCAACCTCCGATGGAAATCCGAGGCAATTTCGTGAGCTATTCCGGCGCCACCAACAGCGACATTCAGGTGATGAAGATCAACCGATTGCGGGACAATCCCCGGCCCCGCTCTTGAAATTCGCGGCGGCCTGTGGTAAAAATCCCCGCCCCCAGTGTGTGGGGGCGGTGAAGGAGCGAGACATGGCGCAGCGATGCGATATCTGCGGCAAGGGGCCGATGACCGGCAGCAACATCTCCCATGCTCACAACGTCACCAAGCGGCGCTGGTTGCCCAACCTGCAGCGAGTGCGTGCGATGGTCGACGGCCGTCCGAAGTACATCCGGGTGTGCACGCGCTGCCTGCGCTCGGGCAAGGTCGTCAAGGCCCCCCGCCTCTGATCCCTGGGGCTCTGATCCACCACCGAACACCCCGATTCTCGAACCCAGCTCGACCCGACCGCGGTGGCGGCCGTTGAGCGCGTTACGAACCCACCCCTGCCCGCTTCCGCGCCCGCCCCCCTTCGTTCCCGCTCCCGTTCCCGTTCCCCCCCGCTCGTTCGCCTCGTCCTCGAAGACGCTTCGCGCCGATTCTCTGAAGGCGCTCCCCGAGGGAGCCACCTTTGGCGATTTCTGGACTCCAGAACTTCTTCAGGAGGAACGTCGCCCCCGAAATCGCCAAAGATGGCACGCCCGCAGGACGCCCTCACCTCGTGCTCGCCTCGACCCGGGCGCGGATCCGGCGTCGTCCTGCGGCCGACGCCGTAACAAGAGCGGGCGGGGGGGACTCTCCCTAGATACTATTCCCCAGATCCTAGATCCTGGCCGGGCGGGGGCGTCAGCCCGCCTGGCCCCTGCGCTCGACCTGCAGCATTCCGGACAGGGACTGCAGGCGGTCGATGATGCGGGCGAGCTGGGGCGCGTCGCGGACCAGGATCGTCAGCGCCGCGACGCCGGTGTCGTTGTCCTCGGTGCGCAGCTGGCAGCTCAGGATGTCGCTCCCCTCCTCGGTGATGGTGTGCGAGATCGAGGCCAGCATGCCGCTGCGGTCGCGGAACACCATGTCGACGTTCACCCGCGATGGCGCCGCCGACCTCGATCCGGCGTTGGTCGCCCACCGCACCTCGATCTCGCGCTCCGGGTGGTAGAGCAGGTTCCTGACGTTCGGGCACGACCGGGAGTGCACCGCGACGCCCTTGCCGCGAGTGACGTAGCCGACGATCGGCTCGCCGGGCAGCGGGCTGCAGCACTTGGCCACGTAGACCAGGAAGTCGGCGTCGCCGGTCACCTCGAGGACCTGCGAGTCGAGCGGGTGGGTCGGCTCCCGGACCTGCAGCGCGCTGCGCTGCTCGACCGTCTCGGCCGCCGCCGGGGCGACCGCGGCCGAGACGGTCGCGGCAGCGACCTTGCCAAACCCGATCGCCGCCAGCAGGTCCTCCTCGCTGGAGACGCCGTGCGAGGCGATCTCGCGCTTGATCTCGGCGCCGCCGGCGAGCTTCTTGAGGGAGGTCCCGGCCCTGCGGAGCTCTCGCTCGAGCAGCTTCCGCCCGACCTCCACCGCCCGCTCCTTCTCCTCGAGCTTGAGCCACGCCCGGATCTTGCTGCGCGCGCGGGTGGTCACCACGATGCTCAGCCAGTCGTGGTGCGGCCGCTGCTGGGGCGAGGTGGTGATCTCGACGATGTCGCCGTTTCTAATCTCGGTCTTCAGCGGCACCCAGCGGCCGTTGATCCGGCCGCCGACGCACTTGTGCCCGACCTCGGTGTGGACCCGGTAGGCGAAGTCGAGGATGGTCGCGCCGCGCGGAAAGGAGAAGACGTCGCCGCGCGGGGTGAAGCTGTAGACCTCGTCCGGGTAGAGGTCGACCTTGAGAGAGTCGATGAACTCCCGCGGCGAGGTGCCCTCGGAGTTGTCGAGCACGCCGCGCAGCCAGGCGAGCCGAGAGTCCTCGGCCGGCGCCTGTGACCCCTGCTCCTTGTAGCTCCAGTGCGCCGCGATCCCGAACTCGGCGATCTTGTGCATCTCCTCGGTCCGGATCTGAACCTCGAAGGGGTGGCCCTCGGGGCCGATCACCGAGGTGTGCAGGGACTGGTAGGCGTTGGGCTTGGGAATGGCGATGTGGTCCTTGATCCGGCCCGGGACCGGCGACCACTCCTGGTGGATCAGGCCGAGGGTTGCATAGCACTCGCCGACCGTCGAGACGATGATCCGGAAGGCGAGCACGTCGAAGACGTCCTCGACGTCGACCCGTTGCCGCTTGAGCTTCCCCCAGATCGAGTAGAGGTGCTTGACGCGCCCCGAGATGGTGGCCTCGATGCCGTTCTTCGCGAGCAGCGCTGCGAGGTCCTCGCGGATCTTGGTGAACCACCGGTCGGCCGCCTTGGCGCGCTCCTCGACCTGCCGGGTCAGCGCCTTTGCCTCGTCCGGGTGGAGGTACTCGAAGCAGAGGTCCTCGAGCTCGAACTTGATGCTGCCGATACCGAGCCGGTTGGCGATCGGCGCGTAGATGTCGAGGGTCTCCCTGGCGATCGCCAGCTGCCGTTCGCGCTTGAGGAAGCCCAGGGTGCGCATGTTGTGGAGGCGGTCCGCGAGCTTGATCAGGATCACCCGCGCGTCGTCGGTCGAGGCCAGCAGCAGCCGGCGGAAGTTCTCCGCCTCGGTGGCCTCGTGGCTGGAGAAGGAGCTCTCGAAGGTCGAGATCTTCGTCAGCGCCGCCACCAGCCGGGTGACCTCGGGCCCAAACTCCTCCGCGAGCTCGGTCGCGGTGGTGTGGGTGTCCTCCAGGATGTCGTGCAGCATGCCGGCCGCGATCGCCGTCTCGTCGAGCTCCATCTCGGCCAGGATCCAGGCCACCGTCAGCGGGTGCACGAGGTAGGACTCGCCCGACCGCCGCACCTGGCCCTGGTGGCGATTGGCGGCGAACACGTAGGCGTGGCGGAGCAGGTCCTCGTCGTAGTCCGGGAGGTAGCTCTCCACCCGGTAGAGGATGTCCTCGATGCGGATCCTGCCCGCCAACTCCATCTATTCATTGTATCGAGGGGGTCAAGGACGGGGGGGAGGATGTAGGGGCTAGGATCTGGGGGCTAGGGCCACCCGCCCTCTCCTTCCGACACCGCGCCCGCTTGTCACGGCGAAGTGACAGGCGAAGCCGGATCCGCTTCCGCGCCCGCTTCCGCGCCCGCTTCCGGATTTGTCCCCTTCCCCCTACCCGTGCCCGTTCCCGTTCTCGCTCAATCGCCCGATCCTCGAGAGCGCTTCGCGCCGATTCTCTGGAGGCGCTCTCCGAGGGTGCCACCGCTGGCACTTTCGGGCCTCCGCATTGTGTGCTACCCGGAGAGATGCAACGCCGAAAGTGTCACCAGTGGCACGCCCGCAGGACGCGCCTGCCTCGTACCCGCCCCGCCTCTCGGGCGCGGAAGCGGGCGCGACCGCGTTCCCGTTCCCGTTCCCGTTCCCGCCCAATCGCCCGATCCTCGAGAGCACTTCGCGCCGATTCTCTGGAGGCGCTCCCCGAGGGTGCCACCGCTGACACTTTCGGGCCTCCGCACTGTGTGCTACCCGGAGAGATGCGACCCCGAAAGTGTCACCAGTGGCACGCCCGCAGGACGCGCCTTCCGCGTACTCGCCTCGCCTCCCAGGCGGACGAGCGGATGAGTACACGAATCGATCTGCGCTACAACGCTACCTGCGGCCCTTGCTGCGACGCTGCTCGCGGCGCGCCGTGAGCAGCCGGCTGATCCACAGGGCGACCGGCGAGGCGACGAAGACCGTCGAGTAGACGCCGACGAACAGGCCGACCAGCAGCACGAACGCGAAGGTGTTGATGACCTCGCCGCCGAAGATGAACAGCGGCAGCACCACCATGAGCACGGTTCCCGACGTGATGAAGGTCCGCGACAGGGTCTGGTTGATCGACAGGTCCATGATGTCCTCAAGCCGCTCACCGCGCCGCAGCCGCAGGTTCTCGCGCACCCGGTCGAAGATCACCACCGTGTCGTTCACCGAGAAGCCGACCAGGGTCAGCAACGCGGCCACGGTCGGCAGGTTGATCTCGCGCTGGGTGATCATGAGCGCGGTCAGGGTGGTGATGACGTCGTGGAACAGCGCGACCACCGCCCCGATGCCGTAGGGCAGCTGGAAGCGGACCCAGACGTAGACCAGCATGCCCAGCAGCGACAGCGCGATCGCCATCGTCGCCGCCTTCTTGAGGTCGGCGCCCACCGCCGGCCCCACGCTCTCGACCCCGAGCAGCGCGAAGGAGCCGACCGCGGCCCGCTCGCGGATCGCCGACCTCGCGGCCGGGCTCAGCTCGGGGATGCCCGCGAGCTCATCGAGCGAGCGGAAGATGCCGCGGCTCTTGCGATAGTCGAGGACCGCCTCGGCCATCGGCGAGTAGTGCTGCGCGAGGTCGGCGCCGCCGGCCGCCACCCGGTCGGGATCGGCGTCGGCCAGGAGCAGGGCCAGCGCCTGGGAGCCCTGGGTGTTGAGGTCGAAGCGGCGGCCTACGTCGGCGTTGAACTCGGCCACCATGTGGTCGATGATCGGCCGGGTGAGGTCGCCCTCCTCGTCGGACGGGTTCTGGACCCGGATCAGGACCTCGTTCTTCTCGGCCTCGTCGTAGCGCTGGATGATCGGTGCGTCGGGCGAAACGGCAGCCAGCGAGCTGCGCAGCCGGTCGAGGTCGGGGGCGTCGCGGAACTTGGCCAGGACCTGGGTGCCGCCGGTGAAGTCGATGCCGAACCTCAGCCCCGGGATCCCCGGGCTGAGGAACCCGGCGACGAGCCACACCAGGCCGGCGCCGACGACGATCGCCGAGGCCGTGATGGCGATCCTCCGGTAGGAGAGAAACGGGATGTGGGTCTCGCCGATGATGCGCATTGCCCCTCCCTCACACGCTCAGCGTCTCGACCCGGTCCCTGCTGGCGAGCAGCAGCATGTACAGGGTGCGTGACACGAAGACTGCGGTGAACATGCTCGCCACGAGGCCAATCGACAGGGTGACCGCGAAGCCCTTGACCGGGCCGGTGCCGAACTGGAACAGGAAGAGCGCGGCGATCAGCGTGGTCAGGTTGGAGTCGAGGATGGTCACGAACGCCCGCGAGAAGCCGGTGTCGATCGCCGACCGGACGGTCTTGCCGACCGCCAGCTCCTCGCGGATGCGCTCGAAGATCAGCACGTTGGCGTCGACCGCCATGCCGATGGTCAGGATGATCCCCGCGATGCCCGGCAGGGTGAGGGTGGCCCCGAAGTAGGCCATCGCGCCGAGCAGGATGACGACGTTGAGGATCAGGGCGAACACCGCGTTGAGGCCGGACAGCTTGTAGTAGACGACCATGAACACGATCACCAGGAGCAGGCCGACGAGCCCGGCCCGCACCCCATGGACGATCGAGTCGCGGCCGAGCGACGGGCCGACGGTGCGCTCCTCGAGGTAGTTGATCGACGCCGGCAGGGCGCCGGCGCGCAGCTTCAGGGCGAGGTCCTCGGCGGTCTCGATGCTGAAGTTGCCCTCGATGTAGCCTTCGTCCCGGATCCGCGACCGGATCACCGGCGCCGAGATGACGTTGCCGTCGAGCACGATGGCGGCGGGGTCCCCGATGTGGGCGCCGGTGAACTCGGCGAACTTGTCGCCGCCGGCGGGCACCAGGTAGAAGTTGACCACCGCCTCGCCGAACTGGCCCTGGCCGCGGCGGGCCGTCCGCAGGTCGCGGCCGGTGACGATCGCCGCCTTCCGGAGCAGGTAGTAGTCCTTGCCGACGACCACACCGGACGCGTCCTCGCGGTCCTCGGTGGCGACCTCGGCGTCGGACGGCACCTGGCCGCCGGTGCGCGCGAGCAGGATGTCGCGGCTCGGCGCCGGCCCCGCGATCACCTCCTTCCACTCGAGGAAGGCGGTGTTGGAGATGATCTCCTTGACGCGGGTCGGGTCGTCGACGCCGGGCAGCTGGACGAGGATCCGGTCGTTCCCTGTCCCCTGCCGCTGGATCACCGGCTCGGCGACGCCGAACTGGTCGACGCGGTTGCGGATCGTCTCCAGCGCCTGGCGCACGGCCAAGTCGCGGATGTTGCCCTCGACGTTGGGCTTGAAGGCGAGGCTCCAGGCCTCGGTCCCGGTGCTGAGGTCGTACTCGGGCAGGAAGTCGTCGACCAGCTGCCGCAGGGCGTTGCGGTCGACGTTGGGCGGCACCGCCATCCGGAGGGTGAGCTTGTCGACGTCGACCGACCACTCGCCCAGCGTGATGCCCTTCTCGCCGGCCCGCGTCTTCAGCCGGAGCGCCGCGTCGTCGAGCTCGGCCTTGATGGCATCGTCGGTCTCCACCTGGAGAACCAGGTGAATGCCGCCGGAGAGATCGAGCCCGAGCGGGAGCCTCCGCTGGACCAGCGCGAAGACGGAGGCCGCAACCACGGCCACGATGATGACGATGCGCCAGATGATCTTGCGGTCCACTGTCGCCTCCGCTAGCTGCCGGCCGTGTCGTCCTCGCCGGCGGCCATGCCGGCGATGGCGTTCTTGGCCACCCTGATCTTGACGTTCTCGGCCACCTTCAGCAGCAGCGCGGTGTCCTCCACCGCCGCCACCGAGCCGAAGATCCCGCCGGTGGTGACCACGCGGTCACCCTTTTTGAGAGCCGAGATCATCGCGTCCTTCTTCTTCTGCTGCTTCTTGGCGGGCAGGATGACGATGAAGTAGAAGACCGCGAAGATCAGAACGAACGGCACGAGCATGGTCAGGGGGTTCCCCCCCGCGGCGTTTCCCATGGATCACCCCTCAGTGTCGGCGCAGGCTCTCACCCGGCGTCCGCCCTTCTGGCGAGCTCGACTCGCGTCCTGAACCGCGAGTAGCGGCCCGCAATGATAGCCTCCCGGGCCCCGCGCATCAAGCTCAGGAAGAACGTCAGGTTGTGCACGGTCAGCAGGACCACCGAGGTCGCCTCCCGGGCAACGTACAGGTGGCGGAGCGCGCCCCGGGAGTAGGTGGCGCAGGTCGGGCACGGACAGTCCGGATCGGGAGGGCGGTCATCGTCCGCATGGCGGTTGTTCTTGATGTTGAGCTCGCCGCGTGACGTGAACAGCTTGCCGGTGCGCGCCGAGCGGGTCGGCAGCACGCAGTCGAAGAGGTCGACCCCGCAGGCCACGGCGTGCAGCAGGTCCTCCGGGTACCCCACCCCCATCAGGTAGCGGGGGCGATCGGCAGGCAGCAGCGGGGCGAAAGCTGCGACCGAGTCGCGGAGCTGCTGCTGGGGCTCGCCCACCGCCAGCCCCCCGACCGCGAAGCCGTCGAAGGGGTGCTCGGCGAGGGCGTCGCCGCACCGCCGGCGGATCTCCGGGTCGGCGCCGCCCTGCTGGATCCCGAACAGCCCGCCGGCCCAGCCGCCCTGCCGGCGCTGCGACGCCTGGCGCAGCCCGCGCAGCGCCCACCCGACCGTCCGCTCGGCGGCCCGCTCCACGGAGCTGCGATCGGCGTCGTGGGGCAGGCACTCGTCGAGCACCATGGCGATGTCGACCCCGAACCGGGCCTGGGCGTCGACGGCGCCCGCGGGCTCGAGCCGGTGGCTGCTGCCGTCGAGGTGCGACTGGAAGGTCACGCCGTCGTCGTCCACCGTGCGGCGCGTCGCCAGCGAGTGGACCTGGTAGCCCCCCGAGTCGGTCAGGATCGGCCCTTGCCAGCCCATCAGGCGGTGCAGGCCGCCCAGCCGCTCGATGAGCTCGACGCCGGGCCGGAGCAGGAGGTGGTAGGTGTTGGCGAGAACGATCTCCGGCGCGAGCCGCGCGAGCTCCCACGCCGCGATGCCCTTGACGGTTCCGGCGGTTCCCACCGGCATGAAGGCGGGCGTGCGCACGACGCCGTGCGGCGTCGTCAGCTCGCCGGCGCGGGCGGCAGTGTCGTGGTCACGGAAGGTGATCGCGAACGGCAGCATGAGGGCAACCAGGGAGACCGGCCGATGGGCCTCAGCCGAGGCCCGACGAGGCGTCGATGGTCTCCACCGAGATGCTGTCCGAGAACTCGAGCAGGAAGCGGGAGACGTCGAGGTGCGGGTCGATCTGGATGCCGTGGAACTCGTAACGGGTCGCGTCGCCGTCGGCCTCGTGGAAGTCCACGACCACCGGCAGCAGCAGCGAGCGGTCGACCTCGAGTGAGAGCGACCGCAGCCGCCGGCGCAGCGACGCGGCCGTCGGCTCGAGCACGAACAGGTACGGCTGGGGGGCGGTGCGCTCCTCGAAACGGATCCGGAAGTAGGTCAGCAGGTCGTCGAGGGGAAGCGTCCCGGCGAGCGCCTGGACGAACCGCCGATCGCCGCTCGAGACCTTGACCCGTTCGGCGCGCTTGCCGGCGGGGTGGAAGGTGGTCACCCAGTCGTCCGCGAACAGCACCACCATCGCGTCCGGCTTGTGGTAGTCCCACCGCACGCGGTCCGGCGCGAGGTAGCAGAACTCGCCGGTCGACCGCACGTCACCGAGCAGCAGCTCGCTCGAGCGGACCTGGACGAACTCGGCGCGCATCGACCGCAGGGCGCGCTGGCGCATCACCACCCGGTCCATGACGGCCTCGAGCTTGGCGCTGCCGTGGAGGCTGTCGAGCGGAACCTCCCGGGTGCTGCCGTCGGCCGCCGACGGGCCCACCACCCACAGCAGGGCACCGGTCCCCAGGCAGGCTGCAAGAATCCACAGGGGAATCGCGACTCGACGCACCGGGCCTACTCTAGCACGAAGAAGCGGATCGGATCCAGGATCTGGGATCTAGGTGTAGCGTCTCACAAGGTTGTTCAGTAAAGGGAGTGGTCCATCCGG
>ENA-UPTA01001731-UPTA01001731.1-activated-sludge-metagenome-genome-assembly--contig:-NODE-1731-length-23746-cov-8.171500_pt1 | contig 23746 bp, 19 predicted proteins | sample MGYA00238184_ERZ773361 | MGnify/ENA primary metagenome ERZ773361 (study PRJEB29100, sample SAMN05720205) | activated sludge metagenome | isolation source: anaerobic digester from wastewater... | reverse complement strand
TCAATACCCATGAGATATGTGCACGGTCCTGTCGGAGTAGTGGATATGAATGATGTGAAGGCTTGTATTGCGCTGCTAAAAAGCTTTGTGAACCAAAAAATATGAAAAATCATATATATACAATAAAAGTTATTATTTTCATATATTGAAAACGTCAAATGTGTGATAAACTATTAACGTTATAACGATACGGTTTATCTAGGGATTTATTTAAACAGAAGGGTTGGTGTTGTAATTGGACGAGAATAGCTTGAGAATTTACAAAAAAAATGAGAAGAAGATCTTCAGCAAGGTAAATATTATGATTTACCTGATGATAGTACCAGGATTGATACTATATTACATTTTCCGTTATGTAACTATGCCTGGTATTATGATCGCATTCCAGGAATTCACTACTGGCGGATTTAAGTACTGGTGCGGATTTGAGAACTTTGACAAACTGTTTGGCTTGAGGGCTTTCTGGCAGGCTTTCAGAAACACATGGGTATTTATCGGATTGGAGTATCTGTTTATAAAGCCATCACCGATTATTTTAGCATTACTGCTAAATGAAGTAAGAATCATGTGGTTCAAGAAAACTGTTCAGACACTGTCTACATTGCCTAACTTCCTTACATGGGTTGTTGTCAGCGGTATATTCATACAGCTGTTATCGCCAAGTACAGGATATGTTAATACCATAATCGCATTACTTGGAGGTGAAAGAATATACTTCCTTGGAAAGGCTCAGTTATTTCCGTGGCTTCTGACTGTGATAAGGGTATGGAGAGGTGTCGGTTATTCATCCATCATTTATCTTGCAGCATTAGGTGGAGTTGATCCTGAGTTATATGAAGCAGCAGTCATTGATGGCGCTTCAAGATGGAAACAGACAATGTATGTTACCCTTCCTGGTATCAAGAATACAATAGTCGTGCTTTTAGTATTCTCCTTCTCGGGAATCATGGGCGGACTGTTCGAGCCAGTATTCACATTAACAGACGGCAATTCATTACTTGATGAAACTGCAATGGTTCTGGATGTATATATTTATAATACCGGTATCAGACAAGGAAAGTTCAGTATGTCAACAACCACAGGTTTATTCAACTCGATAATATCAACCATTCTTATGTTAAGTGCTAACTTTGCAAGTAAATACTTAACCGAAGATGGAAGAACGATAATATAGGAAGAAGGTGAGATAAATGCTTAAAAGATCATTAGGAGAAAAGATTTTCAATATATTCAACTTATTGGGAATGCTTATATTCACAGTAATCATCGTAGTTCCGGTATTATTCGTTTTCAGAAACTCCTTTGAGTTGAGCGAGACTTCAACAGCAACATTAAGATTGTGGCCGGAACAGTTCAGCTTGGTATTCTACGGAATGGTTATAAAAGACGAGTCAGTATACAGACCATTAATGAACTCAGTATTCGTAACAATAGTAGGAACCCCTTTAACACTGCTTGTTAATGCATTAGGCGCTTACACGATGAGTAAAAGAGAACTTCCAGGAAAGAACTTCTTCGCTTACTACATGGTTATCATACCAATGCTTATCGGCGGCGGAACAATCCCGGGATTCCTTCTCATAAGGGCTTTAGGAATGATAGATACTCTCTGGGCAATCATTATCCCGGGACTAGCTTCAGGATGGAATATGACACTTATCAGAAACTATTACTGGTCTATACCGAATGAATTAACAGAATCAGCACGTATAGACGGAGCATCAGAAATGACCATTTTCGTAAAGATAATATTGCCATTGTCAAAACCGGTTCTCTCTGCATTAGGTCTTCTGACAGGTATCGGCTTATGGAACACATTCTATGCGGCAATGATTTACATCAGAACACCAAGCAAATGGACATTCCCAGTTAAGATTCGTGAAACAGTTGTTAAGAATGAAGGTAATGATAAGTTATGGGAAGAAATGATGATTGCAGCAGGACTTGACCCGTCAGAACTTCTGATAAACCAGGCTGGTCTTGGCGGAGCAATGATGGTTGTATCCATGCTTCCGATACTGATAGTATATCCTTTCTTACAGAAGTATTTTGCAGGCGGTATAATGGTAGGTTCAGTAAAAGGCTAATTAGTCCAATATATATAACACATCAAAGGATAAGCAGATGCTTATCCTTTTTGCATATGTTGAATAGGTCCTGTAAAACAGTTATACTGTTAGTAAATATAGAAAATGGAGATCTTAGTATGGATTACAAAAGAGCAGACGATATAATAAGAAGGACAAAAAATGTGTATGAAGCCAAAAGAGGAGCGCTTATACAGATAAAAGACATATCTGGAATAGATGTACCCAGACGTGCATTGGACAGTTTCGGATTACCTTTGAACATGGAAACATATCTAGACTATATTATTGAGAATCAAAGGATTTTCTGGAAAGTCCGAGAACAGGTCCAGGACGACATAATCCCATCAGTTACAGCACGTTATGGTATAGCGGAGCATTCCGCTTTTATGGGAGGGGAGGTATCCTTTACTGAAAACACTTCATGGCATCATAAACATGTTGAGGATTACCAAGATTACACCCTTGCGAAGGTTGATGAATCGAATATTTGGAGGAATCTTGTTATAGAAGGAATGAGATACCTTAAGAATAAGGTAAGAGATGAGTTTTTTATAAGATTCAGAGGTGCAGACGGACCTTTGGATATTGTCAATGCATTACGTGGAAACGATATATTTTATGATTTTTATGATGAAGAAGAAGGGTTGATGGAACTTGCATCAAAATGTACTGACGCGATAATATATATGCTAAAGGAACAACAGTCAATAGTAACAGAATACAAAGGATATGTCATATCCGGATTTGATGTAATAATGCCAAAAGGTTATGCTGGGCATCTTTCAGTAGATGCAACAACTATGCTATCTGACGAGATGTTCAGGAAATTTGAAATACCGCTTCTGCAGAGAATAGGGGATAATTTTGATGGATTATTTTTCCATATACATTCAGTCGGAAGTCATGTACTGCCAGCAGTTTCTGAAATTGATAAGATAAAATTCGTGGAAATATCCAATGACCCGAATTCGCCAAGAAGTATTGAGATTTTTAAGAAATATGAAAAAGTGCTAAATAACAAGATTGTCATAGTAACTTTAACTCAGGACGAAATAAATGATAATGTGAACTTTTTAAAGGACAAGAAGGTTATTGTCTGGTATGATGCGAAAAATATTGAAGATGCGAAACAAGCTGTTGACCTTGTCAGGGTCAAATTGTGATAAGAAAGGAAATATAAAAATCTGAGAGAAGACAAAGCTCAAAAAAGCCTAAGGAATAAATTACTCAGCGTATTGGTCATATGCCTTACCACGATTTTGCTGTTTATAACATCCAATAATATATTCATGGCTAAAATGTCTGAGGTTAATAAAGATAATCTCTTAGTAGAGACTGACCGCCAGATATCTTTAATATACACAAAACAGGTTGAAATATTTGATAATATTGCTAAAAATATTGCTAATAGCGACTTGCTATCAAAATATATAGATAACAGTTATTACTATAATGATGTAGTGCATGATAATGCTGATATATTCAATTATCTTGATCTTATGAGTGACACAAACGAATATGTAGATCATATTATGATTTATGATTATGCTTTTGAGTATCTTCTTAACAGCAGAAACGAATTTGCTTCATATGTAGATATGGGTAAATTCCCTTGGTTCGTTCAGCATGTAACAGGACGGATACCTTCAGCAGATCTTGATAAGTATTGTATGTGGCATATTTACGATGAGTATATAGCAATAACCTACAAAGCTGAACTTCTTAATCCGTCACTTACCCGTCGTACTTTCATAACTTTGAATATTCATAAAACTGATTTCGCTCGGTTTCTTGATGGACTTACTCTTACTGAAAATTCGATAAACGGATTCGTTTCAAAAGATGATTTTTTTCTCTTTATTGATGGAGATGACATACTGCTTTCTAAAATGCGTGCGCAGGTTTTGGAAAATTTCAATGTACTTTCAATGAAAGAAAGAGTAACTCTGGAATATAACTATTTATGGTATTACCTGCAGTTAGCAGTTTTGGATTTTAATTATGATTTGGGAGTGGTATACCTGATTCCTGAAAAGGATATAATGACGGATGTATATGAGTATACGATTATTATCTCCATCGGAGCTTCATTGCTTCTGCTTATTATATGTTATTCAATATTCAGAAGAATACTGAATACCAATATCCAAAAACCTATATCACAGCTTATCAGAGGGATGGAGAAAGTCGGTAATGGTGATTTCACATTCAAACTTGATGACAGTATATGCAAAGATAATGAAATCAAAGGGCTTTTTTGCGCTTACAACTCCATGACAGACAGAGTAACAGTCCTGATTGAAGAACTGTATCAGGCTGAGCTATATCGAAAACAGCTGGAACTGCAGGCTTTACAGGATAAAATAGACCCACATTTTCTGTATAATACATTAGACACCATAAACTGGACCGCGAAAGAACACAATGTTGATGAAATATCCAAAATCGTAGTTGCTCTTTCAACTATGTACAGAAAGATATTTAACAAAGGAAAAGATTTAACGACCATAAAAGATGCCTTAGAAGGTATTTCATGCTATCTTGAAATCCAGAGGATTAGATATGGCGAGTCATTCTCTTACCATATATTCTGTCCTGCCGAACTGGAAGAATGCGTTATACTTAACCTCATAATCCAGACTGTTGTGGAAAATGCGATTATTCACGGACTGGAAGACAGATCTTCAGGCAGACTGGATATATATGTGGAAAGTGAGAAGGATGATGAGAAGGCAAAAGGTGATATAATAATAAAGATAATGGATAATGGTATCGGAATGACTGAGGAAAAGCTCAATTTGATAACTTCAAGCATAAATTCAGTGAAATTAGAAAGCGAATCCGGATTAAGGAATGTACAGAAGAGAATAAGGCTGTATTATGGAATGCAGTATGGACTTAGTATCATGAGCAAGTATAAAGAGGGCACAACTGTCATTCTGCGAGTGCCATATAGGGAGCGTGAAAAAGATGATTGATATTATTATAGTTGATGACGAAAGATCCATAAGGGAAGGTATTGCAACATCGATTCCCTGGCAGCAGCATGACATAAACATATGCGCAGTAGCATCAGGAGTATCTGAGGCGTTGGATTTGATTGAAACATACATGCCCAATATAATCATATCGGATATATCCATGCCCGAAATGAGCGGGCTGGATCTTCTTGAGATAGTCAACAGGACATACCCTAACATAAAAGTAATATTGATAAGCGGATATAGGGATTTCGAATATGCCCAAAGAGCTGTTACTAATAACGCATTCTGCTATCTTACAAAACCATTAGTTGCAGAGACTCTTATCCAGAAGGTTCTTGAAGCAAAACAAGAAATTGATGCAAAACTAAAGGAAGTTAAGCTTAATGATAATATAAGACGTAAGTTAAGAGAGAACATAATGGTTCTAAAAGATAATTTTTTCCGGATGCTTATGGAAGGAAGAATGAGACAGAAATCTGACATAATTGACAGGGCTGCAACAACAGAAATAGATATCAATTTCACGAACTTTATTGTATGTGTTGCTGAGTTTGAACTTGCCGCTTCTCAGAAAAAACTAAACATGTATGATTTTTCATTTTATAAAGCAGCTATTATGAGCACAATAGAGGAAAATCTTGTTGAAATTTATAAATGTTATACTTTTAATCTTGATAACCGGATAGGAATTCTCGTATGCTCCAATCAGCAGATACAAAGAAGCATTCTTGTCAATAAGCTTAATAATGTTAAAAGCTGGGTAAATAAAAATATGGGATTTTCGTTATCTGCTGGAATAGGTAATACTTGCGGAAGTATAGAGAAAGTTACTCTTTCATATATAAGCGCTGTAGATGCGATGCTTTACAGGGTAATCCTCGGTAAGAACATCGTGGTTGATGCAGAACAGAAGATAAACACATCAAAAGAGAAAATGGTTGTAGATGATTTTGATAATATTTTAAAAAACAGTGAGGAAGATATAGTTTTCGCATTAAGGAATATGAATCAAGCTGAAGTTAAAAATATCATTGAGCAGATTATGCAGTCTTCTAAACATATTGTCGCAAATGATGTTAATCAAAAGGAAAGAATAGCTTTTCTCCTTTCTGTTTTTATTATCAGGGTAATGTATTCGCTGGAAATCTCAAATCATCGCTTCTATAACAAAGAAAATGATTTATATAATTCAATCAACGAGCTTATATCGATAGATGACATGAAGAATTTCATACTCGGGATTATCAAGGAAATTTTTCAAGCTATTGAGGAATCGGACAGCAAACAGAATAATTTCCTGGTTAATAAAGGATTAAGGTACATAAAAGAAGGTGTTTATGAAGATGTATCATTGGTTACAATTGCAGAACGGTTACAGATACATCCCAACTATCTTAGCAAGATATTCAAACAGGTAACTGATGAATCCTTCACTGAACATGTGATACGGTTCAAGATGAATGAAGCAAAAAAACTTTTAAAGACTACCAATGCAAAAGTGTATGAGATATCCGACAAGCTTGGTTACAAGGATGTCGCGCATTTCACTAAACTGTTTAAAAAACATTTCGGTATATCACCTACTGAATACCGGCAGCTGTTGTAGAACAACCAATTTATTGCAAAGGGTATACCCCTATGATATAATCACAATGTTTTAGTGGAGGAAATATGAATTTTTTCAGTAATTCATTAGTATATTTTATAAAAAAGCCTTTAATACCGATTTATATAGCAAGCATATCATTAGTGTACTGCATCATAATGATTTTCAACCCGGTAAAGCTGCTTGCTAAATACTATTCATCATTTATATCTGATGAAATAGGGGATACAGTTATTATGTTTTCCAAAACAGTATATAACTACACTAATATCCCATATATCCTTCTTGGCATACTGGCTTTATCACTGATTCTTGCTTTGGTATCAAGTCTTTTATTCAGCGGCTATATGAATATAGTTCATTTAACGGTAAAAAGAATTAAAACTGATTTTTCCCATTATCTTCAAGGATTAAAAAAAGGATTTTTCAGATGCTCTTTAGTTTTCTTACAGCTGTATCTGTCTCTTCTTTTGTTTATAGGCTTTATCCCGCTGGCATTTACCCCTTTCTTTATATTAAGAAATTCTGTTATCGATGCGGGCCATGATCCGACCATAGTATATATTCTGCTTGCTGTGCTGATATTTATAATTATAGCTATATTCATCTTGATATACATGAACTTCATGTTTAAATTCCCATCGATATTTCATTTTTCTAAATATCCGATTGAGAAAGCAAATTCCGCTGTTAATGCAAAATATTGGAGGACCTTTGGGAAAGCAACATTACTGCTGTTTTTCCTTGTGGGAGTTTTTTATATAATGTTCCAGATAGAAAACAAGGTTTTGGAATTCCTGATAGGATTTATTCTTTATACTGTATATTTCAGTTTCTTTGCAGTTTTTCCTTTTTATACATTTGATAAACTTATTGAGCCTTACAGGGTCAGCAACTGATATAACTGAACAAATAAAATTCTAAGGAGGCATATACAATGTATGATGTCATTATAATAGGAAAAGGGCCGGCAGGCGCACAGGCAGGCATCTATCTTGGAAGAGCCGGATTTAAAACCCTTATATTATATAAAGACGACGGTTCGCTTGCAAAAACCGATTATATAGAGAATTATTATGGATATAACCAGCCGATTGAAGCAAGAAAACTCTTGGAAGAAGGTGTTGAACAGGCTAAACGATTTAATGTGGAGTTCAGGGAAGATGAAGTAGTCATGTTCCTTTCTTCAGAAGATAACCAGATTTTGGTAAAAGGATTAAAAGAGGAATATAAAGCTTCTTATGTCATAATCGCAGCGGGTATGACACGGAAAAGCTTAAATGTCCCAGGTTTAAAAGATTACGAAGGGAAAGGCATTAGTTATTGCGTTACTTGTGATGGATTCTTTTTCCGAAACAGGAAAGTTGCAATAATTGGATATACAAGATTTGCTGAACATGAACTGAATGATCTTTTAATGTTTACAAAAAATGCATATCTTTTGACAAATGGCAAGGATATGGAATTTGATGTATCAGCATTGAAAGAGGTCACTGTAATAAATAAACAGATAAATTTAATATATGGCGAAGACCAGGTAAAAGGTATTGAGTTCAAAGATGGTTCAAAAGAAGGATTTGAAGGGATATTTATTGCATATGGCACGGCAGATGCCTCATCTTTTTGTGTAAAATCCGGAATAGCAACAGATAAGGGCAAGATTCTTGTAGATGACTCTAAGATGACTAACATAGACAGGATATATGCAGCAGGAGACTGTATAAACTCATATATGCAGGTCGCCACGGCTGTATCGGATGGAGCATTAGCTGCCCGTTCAGTAATAGAGAGGCTGAAAGCGGACAGGAAGAACGCTAAGTAATAAATATAATTTACTATCAGTACATATTGATATATACTTATAAGAAATTTATTGAAGGAGCTAGTATGAATAAGAAAAAATTCTATATCACCACTGCAATCGCATATGCATCAGGCAAACCACACATAGGAAACACCTATGAAATAATTCTTGCCGACAGTATAGCAAGGTTTATGCGAATGCAGGGATATGATGTTTTCTTTATGACCGGGACTGATGAGCATGGACAGAAGATTGAGGATAAAGCAAAGGAAAAAAACCTTACACCTAAACAGTTCGTGGATGAGTCAGCAAACGAAATAAAGAGGATATGGGATCTTATGAATACAAGTTATGATAAATTCATCAGGACTACAGATGAAGATCACGAGCTTCAGATTCAGAAAATATTTAAGAAACTGTATGACAAAGGCGATATTTATAAAAGCGAATATGAAGGCTGGTACTGTACTCCATGCGAGTCTTTCTGGACAGAATCACAGCTTGACGAAGGCAAATGCCCTGACTGTAAGAGGGATGTAAAAAAAGCAAAAGAAGAAGCATACTTTTTTAAGCTTTCAAAATATCAGGAAAGGCTAATGGAGTACATAGAAAATAATCCGGATTTTATACAGCCCGAATCAAGAAAGAATGAAATGATTAACAATTTCTTGAAACCCGGACTTCAGGATTTATGCGTATCACGTACTTCGTTCAAATGGGGAATCAAAGTACCATTCGATCCTAAGCACATTGTATATGTCTGGATAGACGCTTTATCAAATTACATAACTGGTATAGGGTATGATGCTGATGGCAACAACAGTGAACTGTACAAAAAATACTGGCCATGCGATGTGCATGTCATAGGGAAGGATATTGTCAGATTCCATACAATATACTGGCCTATCATGCTAATGGCTCTTGATATTCCTCTTCCCAAAAAAGTATTAGGGCATCCTTGGCTTCTTTTCGGTGACGGAAGCAAGATGAGCAAATCTAAAGGGAATATTCTTTATGCAGATGACCTATCGAGACTTTTTGGCGTCGATGAAGTGAGATACTATGTTTTAAGCGAGATGAATTATGCAAATGACGGAATAATATCATACAGGCAGATAATTGAAAAAATTAATTCTGATCTTGCGAATATTCTTGGTAATCTTGTTAACAGAACTATCACAATGCAGCATAAATATTTTGAAGGCATTGTTAAAAAGCCATCTTCACTATTACCGGAAAATGATACGGACAGAGAGCTTATCGAGTTAATTGAAAGCACACCAAAAAAAGTTGCTGATCTTATGATTCAATACAAAATTAGTGATGCTATATATGAAATTATGGCTCTGGCAAAACGCTGCAACAAATATATTGATGAAACTCAACCTTGGACACTTTACAAGAATGTTGAGGATCATGAGAGGTTAAAGAAAGTTATGTACAATCTTTTAGAAGGAATCAGAGTAGTATCTATTCTTTTGTATCCTTTCATACCTTCAACTTCAGAAAAGATATCTTTACAGCTGAATACTAGAAAAACAGATATAAACTCAACAGGCATATTCGGAAAACTTGAGGACGGGATTAAGCTTGAAAAACCTGAAATACTCTTTAACAGGATAGATGCAGAGAAGAAGCTTTCTGAAATTGAAGAAGAAAACAATAAAAGTGAAGAAAACTTGAATGTTGCATATATTGGCATAGAGGATTTTGCGAAAGTAGAGCTTAAGACAGCAAATATATTAAGCGCAGAACCCATAAAAGGAGCTAAGAAACTTTTAAAATTACAGGTCGAAATAGAGAACAGGACCAGACAGATTGTATCAGGCATAGCGGAGTATTACACTTGTGAAGAGCTTGTCGGAAAAACTGTTGTTGTTATAACTAACTTAAAACCTGCAGTATTAAGAGGCGAGACAAGCGAGGGCATGCTTTTAGCTGCATCGGACAAGAATACTCTCTCTTTAGTCACAGTGGATAAAAAAATGCCTACAGGAGCAAAGATATCTTAGATATTAATATCTATATTTACGGTTTGTATAAAAAAGTATTGGAAAATGAAAAACTGATCTATAATCAGTGCTGATTTCTAAACAGTGCTGATTCTTAATCAGCTTTTTAAGAATGGTGCATATATGTATCGTTCTTTTATGCCCAGTACATTGTTCCTTTCGGGTCAAAAATCATTGTCTCCTTTAAGAAAGAAATTGCTTTCTTCAAACCTTCCTGACCGCTCATAAGGCTGTCTTCATGTTCAATTGATATGACATGGTCATATCCTGCCATTCTAAGTTCTGCAAATATATCATTCCATATCTGCCTGTCGTGCCCGGTGCCTACTGCACGGAAAAGCCAGGATCTTTGCGATTCATCACTATAAGGTTTTGTATCTAAAACACCATTCACTTCAGAATTAGGATAATATATCTTTGTGTCCTTCGCATGAAAATGATAAATCGCTCCTTTTAATGCTCTAATTGCTTTTATGATATCAATACCCTGCCAGAAAAGGTGTGAAGGATCAAAGTTTACTCCTATTACCGGTCCTACCGCATTGCGCAATTTTAGGCATGTTTCAGGATTATATACGCAAAAACCCGGATGCATTTCCAGAGCTATCTGATTTACATTATGCTTTTTCGCGAACTCAACCTGCTCCGACCAGTATGGAATAAGTACATCATTCCACTGGTAATCCAGTATTTTCAAAAAGTCATCCGGCCATGGACAGGTTACCCAGTTTGGATACTTCGCTTTTTCGTGATCGCCAGGGCAGCCAGAGAAGGTTACGACAGTAGTAACTCCAAGTTTTTCTGCTAAAATAACAGTTTTCTCAAAATCTTCCTGGAAAGCGGCTGCTATTTTCTTGTCTGGATGCACTGCATTGCCATGACAACTTAAAGCACTGATTTCCATACCATATTTTTCTGTAAGTTTTTTAACCTTCCTTATTTCCTCAGGCTTATCAAAAATCTTCTTCGCATCAAGATGCACAGTTCCAGGATATCCTCCTGCGCCTAATTCAATTGCTGTTACATCAAGTTTTTTAAGGTAGCAGATTGCATCCTCAAGGCTCATAGAGCCTAACACGACAGTAAAAACACCCAATTTCATATTTTTAATTCGTATAATCCAGTCGTAACCTGTTCATACTCCTCCTTCATTGATTTTATGAATATATTATACATTTATTCAAGTCTTTATGTTATACTTTTGCATGAGCGGCAATTTAAGGAGTTGGACATGGCACAGTGTGAAGTAAAACTGATGACAACAAAAAATATGGCAAAAATGGGTATTTTAGGAGCAGTATCGGGATTGCTTATGCTTTTGGAAATTCCATTACCCTTTGCTCCTAGTTTCTATGAAGTCGATTTAAGTGAAGTCGCGGTACTGCTTGGAGCTTTCGCAATGGGTCCAGTTGCAGGTATTATAATTGAAGCTATAAAGATACTGATTAATTTTGTTATAACAGGAACAACAACTGCAGGAGTTGGCGAATTAGCTAATTTCATAATAGGATGCTGCTTAGTCGTTCCTGCAGGTATTATGTACAGAAAAAACAAAAATGTCAGAAATGCAATTATCGGAATGCTTGCAGGCATCATATGTATGACTATAGCTGGAGCGATACTTAATTATTTCGTGCTGATTCCGGTTTATGCAAAAGCCTTCGGAATGCCCATTGATACCATAATTGCTATGGGAACAAAACTAAATCCTAAAATTGATTCTCTTTGGGATCTCATTTTATTAGCAAATGTACCATTTAATATAATAAAAGGCGTATTAAGCAGCTTACTTACATTCCTTCTCTACAAAAGGCTGTCACCCATACTTCATAAATAGCAGTCTTTTATGCAAAATGAACAAAAAGGCATGTTTTTTTTGTAGACATACCATCTTATATTCTTATTCATAAAGTGATAGAATATACAAAGAAATGTATAGGAGGAATCAGATATGGCAAAAGTTACATTAAGAAACGTATATAAAAAGTATGAGCCAAACCGTGGTGGCATAACAGCTGTTTCAGACTTCAATCTTGTTATTGAAGATAGGGAATTCCTGGTACTGCTTGGACCTTCAGGATGCGGAAAGACAACTACACTGAGAATGATAGCGGGACTTGAAGATATCACTGCAGGTGAAATTTATATCGGAGACAGAATAATTAATGAAGTACATCCAAAAGACAGAGATATAGCAATGGTTTTCCAGAACTATGCTTTGTATCCTCACATGACGATTTTTGATAACATGGCATTCGGACTTAAGTTAAGAAAAATGCCTAAAGCAGAAATCAGACAGAGAGTGCATTCAGCAGCAAAAATATTGGAAATCGAACACTTGCTTGACAGAAAACCAAAAGCTCTTTCAGGCGGACAAAGGCAGAGGGTTGCATTAGGTCGTGCTATTGTTCGTGAACCGAAGGTATTCCTTATGGACGAACCTCTTTCAAACCTTGATGCTAAGTTAAGGGCACAGATGCGTGTTGAGTTAACAAAACTTCATCAGAAACTTAAGACAACATTCATATATGTTACACATGACCAGGTAGAAGCTATGACCATGGGTACCAGAATAGTTGTTATGAGAGCTGGATTTATACAGCAGGTTGATCCTCCTCAGATAATGTATGATAATCCATCTAATATGTATGTTGCAGGATTCATTGGAACACCTCAGATGAATTTCATACATGCTGTTATTGAAGAAAAAGGTAACGAAGTATGGATAGATCTTGCAGGCACAAAGATCAGGTTCTCAGAAAAGAGAGCAAAGAACATTCTTGGTAAAGGATATAACGGGAAAGAGGTTATACTTGGAATCAGACCAGAGCATTTCCGTGACGAACAGGTATATCTTGACCAAATGCAGGATACAACAATCGAAGTTAAAATTGATGTTGTTGAAATGATGGGACCAGAAGCTCTGTTATATTTCTCATTTGCAAAGAGCAATATTATTGCAAGAGTAAGCCCTTCAACAAAAGCAAGACCAGGTTCAACTGTCAAGATAGCTATCGACACAGTCAGAATTCATATATTTGACAAAGAATCCGAAAAGACTATTTTTGCTGAATAACACGAATAATCATGTTAAACGGGATATCCTCAGGGGTATCCCTTTTTTTGTTTGCCTAATGTCTTTCAATAGTATAAAATTGTTATAGAAAAATTATGGAGTATGAAATGGCATTAAGAAAAATACGTACAGAAGGCGATGAAATATTAAGAAAAAAATCAAGGGAAGTCACTGCTTTTGATGACAGGCTGCATACTTTAATTGATGATATGTATGAGACGATGGTGGCAGCTCCGGGACTTGGGCTAGCAGCAGTTCAGGTCGGAGTGCTCAGGCGTGTTGCAGTTATTGAGATAGATGGCCAGAAATATGAGCTTGTTAACCCGCAAATAATCGAACAGGAAGGCGAGGATATCGATGTAGAAGGATGCTTAAGCCTGCCGGAATATTATGGGACAGTCAAAAGGCCTGTAAAAATAAAAGTGAAGTACCTTGACAGATATGGAAAAGAACAGCAGGCTGAAGCTGAGGGTTATGCTGCTCACTGTTTCTGTCATGAATTAGATCATCTGGATGGTATTCTTTTTAGAGATATTGTAATAGAGGAAATTGATCCTGCAGATATAGAGGAAAACGAAAGCAAAAGTGAAGAAGATAAATAGTATCATTTTCATGGGTACTCCTGATTTTGCCCTGCCATGTCTAGTTGGGCTGATAAAGGCAGGATATACTGTCAATGCTGTTATTACACAGCCCGACAGGCCTAAAGGCAGGCATAATATTGTGGAATATTCAAATATAAAGAAAAAAGCAATGGAACATGACATACCTGTACTTCAGCCGGAAAAAATACGGAAAAAAGAATGGGTTGATATTATTTCTAAGATAGGATGTGATCTTATCGTAACCTGCGCATTCGGACAGATACTTCCAAAGAGCATATTGGATATACCGACATATGGTACAATCAATGTTCATGCGTCCCTTCTGCCTAAATATAGAGGAGCTTCTCCTATGCAAAGAGCGATAATTGAAGGAGAGACTGTGACTGGTGTTACAACAATGCTGACTGACGCAGGAATGGATACAGGAGACATTCTGTTGAAAATGGAAACAGAGATAACCAAAGAAGATGACATATGTTCTTTGCATGACAGGCTTTCCCTGATGGGAGCAAAACTTCTTATAGATACCATAAGATTGTATGAGCAGGATAAGATAACGCCTATTAAGCAGGATGCAGATAAAGCTACATATGCTCCTATGATAAAGAAAGAAGAGGGTAGGTTGGATTTTAATCAGGAGTCATACAGGTTATATAATCTTGTAAGAGCATTCAATCCATGGCCGGGTACATTTACAACTTACTGCGGGAAACTAATGAAAGTGATAAAAGCAGAATATTCAGAAGATGATTATGATAAGAATGTCGCTAATGGAACAGTTATTGCAATTGACAGGGATATGATGTCTGTGAAATGCCAAAAAGGAATACTTCATATAACTGAACTGCAGTTTGAAGATAAAAAAAGAATGCCTTTATGCCAATGCGGTCACAATATGACTTGCGGAATAGTATTAGGTGGGTGCTGATGGAAGCCAGATATACTGCCTTTAAAATAATTCATGATGTAATATATAAAAATAAATATTCAAATATGGTATTGGAAAGCTATATGAATAATGCGAAGCTTACCAATGATGACAGACGTTTATGCATGAATATCGTTATGGGAACGCTTAGAAACAGCATATATCTTGAGTATCTTCTAAGCCCGTATATAAAGGATATAACCAATACCAAGCCTGAGCTTCTGACTATTCTTAAAATGGGCATATACCAGTATCTGTTTATGGATAAAATACCGCAGTATGCAATGGTTGATGAATCCTGCAATATAGCTAGAAAAGCGGTTAGTAATAATTCTGCTGGTTTCGTTAATGCGGTTTTGAGGAATTTTATCAGAAAATATAAAGAAGATGATAAAGTAGTTCCGCCTCATATCAGATACTCCTGCACAATTGAGGCATATAACGCTATGAGGACAATGCTCAGTGAAGACCAGTGTATAGATATGCTTAAGAGTTTCAATGAACCGCAGGACACATACATATCAATTAATACTCATTTTCATGACAGAGATACTGTAATAGCGAATATGGCAAAACAGGGATATGAATTAAGCCTTACAGATGATAAATGTGCAAGAGTAGTATCCAGTAAGAGTCCCTCATCATCTGAAGAATTCAATAATGGCGCGATTATAGTACAGGATGAGAAAGCATCGGATATAGCCAAACTTATGAATGTTAAAAAAGGGATGACAGTCCTTGATGCATGCGCCTCTCCTGGCGGCAAGACGATATACATGGCTAATGCGATGGCGGATACTGGAAAGATTACTGCTTGCGACATAGTACAGAGCAGGGTATCCAAAATGAAGGAAAATATAAGACGATGCGGTTTTACTAATGTCGAGTGTATGGTCAAAGACATGAAGATATCTTATGCCGATATGATAGAAAAATTCGACTGTGTATTAATAGATGCTCCCTGCTCAGGTCTTGGTGTTGCAGGTAAACGTCCAGAAATAAAGCTGAAATTTGTTTCTGCACAATCCCTTGCTATTACACAGAAAGCATTGCTTGAAACATGCAGCAAATATGTGAAAAAAGGCGGTACTCTTGTTTATGGAACATGTACAGTTAACAGGATGGAAAATCAGGATGTAACAGAAAGTTTCTTAAAGAGTAATACTGACTATGTTTTTGATGAGGATTTTGCAGACAGAGGTTTTTATGCTGCCAGTCTGATCAGAAAATAGAGCTATTTTATAAGTCCGTTGATTTTTTTAGGAGTAGAATATATAATCTGCGTCATGAGTAGTCCTTCAATGCATATACTTTCATATACCCATAACGAACTGAAAGACCTTTTTGAAAAGAATGGTTTAAAAAGATACAGAGCTTTACAGGTACTGGACTGGATATATAACAAAAAAGTTTTTGATTATTCTTTAATGACTAATATAAGCAAAGAGGATATTGAACTACTGAAAACAAGCTTTTCCCTGGAACTTCCGCAAATAGAAAAGAAACTTGTATCTGCAGACGGGACTGTTAAATATCTTTTCCGATATTCTGATAATGCTACAGTTGAAAGTGTTCTTATGGATTATGATTATGGGACCTCTATTTGTGTTTCCAGCCAGTCTGGATGCAAGATGGGATGCGTTTTCTGCGCTTCATCAGAAGTGCCTTTCAGCCGTAATCTTCTTGGATATGAGATAACCGCTCAGATACTCAAAGCAGGTCTTGATAGTAACAAGACCATATCAAGAGCAGTAGTGATGGGTATTGGGGAGCCGTTTGACAATTATGATAATCTTGTTAATTTTCTTAATGTTATAAATATGAAAGAAGGCTTCAATATGGGAGGAAGACGTATTACAGTCTCTACCTGCGGAATTGTACCAAAGATATATGAGTTTGCAGATTTATGCCTTCAGGTGAATCTGTCTGTATCATTGCATGAAGTTACAGATGAGTTGCGGTCCGCTATAATGCCGATAAATAAAAAATACGACATAGCCTCGCTTATAAAAGCGTGCGAGTATTATTTCGAAAAGACAAACAGAAGAGTTTCATTTGAATATGCTCTTATACCTAATCAGAATGATTCTTTTGATCATGCAAGACGCTTAAGTTCTTTACTGAAAAATGTAATGTGTTATGTGAATGTGATTCCCGTAAATCCGATTGATAATATGAAAACACATCAAAACAGTAAAAATCTATCAGGTTTTTGTGCTATACTTAAAGAAAACGGCATACCCGTCACTATTAGAAGGGAACTTGGCAGAGACATTGAAGCCGCCTGCGGGCAGCTAAGGAGACAGCATGATATTTAACTACGCTTCATATACTGATATCGGGCAGGTGAGGGAAAATAATGAAGATTATCATATAGTCATTCCTTTTGAGGAGTATAACGAATTTGCAGCAGCAGTTGCCGACGGCATGGGAGGCCATCTCTTTGGCGAGATAGCAAGTAAAGCCGCTATAGACTGTTTTGAGAAAAAAATACGTGACAGACGTTTTAAGAATTGCAATAACATCAAGGAATATCTTTTTAGCATATGTAAAATAGCAAATAAAGATATTCTTGAGTTTAGTAAAAAGCATAATGTCTTCTCAGGAATGGGTACGACTCTCGATGCTATTTACATAAAGGATGACAAACTTCATATAATACATATCGGCGATTCAAGAATTTATTCTGTATATAACAATGAGATTAAAATGATTACTAAAGACCATTCATATGTTCAGCAGCTGCTGGACAAAGGCGACATAACTATTGATGAATATCAGAATCATCCGAACAAGAATGTTATAACCAAAGCGCTGGGTATTGCTGATATACCTGAACCGGATATTTTTGATGTAACATTGGATTTTTGCGGATATCTTCTGCTATGTACAGATGGGCTTACCAATATGCTTGACGATACAGATATATTGAATATAATTAATCAGGAAACCGATTTGGAAGGAAAAGTCAGGGAACTTGCCAAAAAAGCTAATGAAAATGGCGGAACCGACAATATCACGATTATTCTTATCAAAGCGGACAGGAAGCTGGAGGAATAGAAATGGATCCTGTTATACTTAATAACAGATATGAACTTCTAAGCAGGATGGGCATAGGCGGAATGGCTTATGTGTACAAAGCAAAAGATAAAGCGCTTAACCGCACAGTAGCGGTTAAAACACTTAAAGATGAATATGCTCAAGATAAGGATTTCATAAAACGTTTTAAAGATGAAGCATTATCTGTAGCAAAACTGTCACATGAAAACATAGTAAATGTATATGATGTAGGATATGACAATAACATGAACTACATTGTTATGGAATGTGTTGAAGGTACTACTCTGTCAAGTTATATGGAGTCAGCTGGTCCTCTAGATATTAAAGAAGTTGTTGATATTTCCTTACAGATTTTTGCAGCTTTGGAACATGCGCATAACAACGGTATTATCCATAGGGATATTAAACCGCAAAATATCCTGATATCTAAGAACGGAAGGATAAAAGTCACTGATTTCGGTATAGCGAAAGCGATTAATGCGCAGACCCTCACTACAGACAATAAAGCATTCGGATCTGTCCACTACATCTCCCCTGAGCAGGCAAAAGGCGGATTTTTGAGCAGCAGCACAGATCTTTACTCTACTGGAATAGTAATGTATGAGATGGCTACTGGGAAAGTGCCGTTTGATGCTGATACACCTATTGCCATAGTAATGAAGCATCTTCAGGATAATCCAATACCACCAATTGAATATAGGGAGGATATGCCAGAAGAACTCAATAGGATAATTCTTAAGGCAATACAGAAAAAACCATCGGACAGGTATGAAACCGCAGCTGATGTAATGATAGATTTAAAGAATCTGGATAACATGGTGGATATAAAAGGTGATCTTACTCTGGATTTCATTAATGGAGAGGTTCTTCCTTCAGAGGAGACAATGGCCATACCTGCAGTTACAGAAGATGATTTATATCTCGATGAAGACAAAAAAATAATCAGAGGAAACACAGGAAAGATAAGCAAAGCAAAAAGAAACACAGGTAATATATCAGGACCTAAACTTATAAATTTCGATGAGGAATATAATGTTCCCCTGGTTTACGCAAGAGGCAGGAAAAAGAAAGAGAAAAAGTATTTTTTTACAACTCTTATAGCATTAATCTGCGTATTGTCATTATCAGCTTTTTTTGTAGTATTTGCTATAGATGAACTTGCAAAAGTAGTTGTACCTGAAGCAAAGGAATATGAGGTATTAAACTATGTTACGTACGATTATGAAACTATAAAAAAGAAACTGGAAACAGATTTCAATATAATAGTGTTAAAGAAAGAAGCATACTCAGATGAAACACCTCCTGGTATAATAATGGATCAGGATGTCGAGCAAGGCAGGATTTTTAAAGAAGGTGCAACAAATACCATTACATTTACAGTCAGCATAGGTAGCAATTATGTAGAAGTTCCCGAATGTGTAGGTGAAGACTATCGTATTGCGGAGAATACTATTATAAATGCAGGACTTATTCCGGAAAAAGTAGAGGAATATAACCAGGATTATGCTGTAGGTATAGTATTTGCTGTGTCTCCCTCAGAGACAATCAGAGTTAAATATGGAGATACAGTTAGAATATTTGTTTCACTTGGTTCTGAGTATGAAAAGACAACAGTCCCTGATTTATTCGGATTAACAAAAGAACAGGCAGCAGAAATGCTTTTGGAAAGAAATCTTGTAATGAATATAATGTCAGAAGAGTCAGTTACCGGTAAGGTTTCCCTTGTAACATATCAATATCCTGCAGCTAATACTGAAACATATGAAAACAGCACAGTTGATATAAAGCTCTCTGTTGATTATGGGGATGTTGTTTATGAAGATATAACTGTCAATTATACATTTGATCCGACAATAGCTGAACTTGCAGCTATGGAATTTCCGATAACTTTGAGATTTAAATTCGAGTATTCAGATCAGGAAGGCTCTTCACAGACATCAGCAAATGTGGCCTCTATTTCGAACCTTCCATATCGCAAAGATGTCCGGATACCGGCAAAAGGTGAAACTAAATTAACAGTTTTCATTGGATCTGTTATTTACAAAGAGCCTATAATATTTAAATATTTTGACTATTATCAAGAAATCCCTACACCAGATGAAAGCCCGATGCCATAAATGGAATCAGGTCTAGTTACCAAAACACTCAGCAGCCAGTATACTGTAAGGACAGATAAAGGTGAATATATCTGTAAGCCAAGAGGGCTGTTCAGAAAAGAAGGTTCTAAACCTCTCTGCGGAGATAAAGTATATTTTGAAATAACTGATTCATCTTGTAAGGAAGGTTATATTTTCAGCATAGAAAACAGGAAGAATAGTCTGGTAAGACCTCCAGTTTCCAATATTGATACTGCAGTTATAGTATTTTCAATTAATTCTCCAAAATGGGATGAGCTTCTGGTGGATCTTCTTATACTGGCTTGCAGTGCGAATGGCATAGAGCCTGTACTATGTTTAAATAAATCTGATTTAGCTACAATGGAAGATATTGATAATATTTTTAGACAATACTCAAAAAGCGGATGTAAAATCGTGATGACAGATGCCAAGCATAAGAATGGACTTGATGAGTTAAAGAGTATTCTTGGAGGGAAAATCACTGTTTTTGCTGGCCAGTCCGGAGCAGGAAAATCCACCCTTATTAATGCGCTTACGGAAACAGACAGTATGAAAACAGGCCTTCTTAGTGAAAGAATTGAGAGAGGAAAGAATACGACAAGGCATTGCGAACTGTTATCTTTTGATAGCGGCTATATTGCTGACACGCCGGGATTTTCGAAATTTGATCCAAGTCTTCTTCATCCTGATTCAATAAAAAATATGTACAAAGAATTCATGCCATTCAACACAATGTGCAGATTCAGTGACTGCAGTCACATTAGTGAGAAGGATTGCGCTGTCTTGCAAGCAGTATGTAATAAAGAAATCCCGATTGAACGTCACAACAGGTATAAAATAATATATAATATGTCTAAAGAAGCTTTAAAAAACAGGAGGGGATATTAATGATAAAAATCTCACCGTCATTACTGGCCTGTAATTTTGCAAGGTTGGAAGAAGAAATCAGAAAAATAGAAGAGGGCGGAGCTCATTATGTTCACATTGATGTAATGGATGGGCATTTTGTCCCAAATATTTCAATAGGAATTCCTGTTGTTGAGGCCTTAAGGAAAGTAACCAGTCTTGCTCTTGATGTTCATTTGATGATAACCGATCCCGACAAATACATAGATGAGTTTGCAAAAGCAGGAGCAGACATAATATGCGTCCAGCAGGAAGCCTGTATTCATTTAGACAGGACAATAAGGCACATAAAGGAACTGGGGAAGAAAGCTGCGGTCGCATTGAACCCTTCCACTAACATACAAGCTTTAGAATATGTTCTGCCAATGCTAGATATGGTTCTTATCATGAGCGTTAATCCAGGCTTTGGAGGACAGGCATATATACCATACAGTACTGATAAGATAAGAGCACTTAGGAAAATGATAGACTCAATGGGATTAAAAACAGATATTCAGGTTGATGGCGGGGTAACAGTAGATAACTGCCACGAGATTAAGGCTGCAGGTGCGAATGTCCTTGTCGCAGGTTCTGCTATATTCAAGGCGAAGGATGTGAAAAAAGCGATTTTGCGGCTTATTGAGTATTAATTATCTTGCTCTTTGGATTATATCTTTAACTTCTTCCTTGGTTTCTTTGAAAACATTAATTCTTAAAGTATCAGCTCCGGATTTTCTGATTAAGTCTTTATTTGCAAGATTGTTCACTGTGAATGCGCCTAAAAGATATGTCGTATCGCAGTTTGGGTATGTGACAATGTCAATACGTTTCTTTTGACGGTCATTTAAATACATTTCTTCTTCAGGTCCATTTGTTTTGGCAAATATGTTTTTTATGCAGTATTTTGTTTTCATTACAGCTACTCTGCCATAAGCAAGATACTCAAAACTCATGGTTTTGTTTAATCCTGCAAATCTTCTGATACTATCAATTGGCAGTTCATGTGAGAGGTGTATGGCTTTTATGCCTTCATATCCGGATAGAAAATCTGCTGTATATGTATTTAAACAGTTTACTCCAGAATCCAGTACCTTGTCTCCAGGGATATCCAGTATTCCCAGCGAGGAAGAAATGAATTTTTTCTGATCCCTTCCGATACTTTCAAGAGAAGCTCCTATTGGGATATACGAGTAAGCTCTGCTGTCATGATAATATTTCTGATACATCAGATAAGGCATGTATATACGGTCAGCATCAATATCCCTTATGTCAAAATCCTGACGGTCCTCAAAGAAAAAAAGTGATATGCCTGGTTTTTTATCTATACCAGCTATTGATATGGATATATTCGCATACATGGGAGAAATATTACTTACACTGTTCCTGTTAATGCTCTGTCTTAATAATGCCAATCCCTCCAAAGCATCTCTTCTTAATGCATTTACTGATTTGGAAGGCAAGAATGTTGCTGCGTCAGTGTCTTTTGTGAGAGACTTGAATTCGAATACGGTATTTCCTGTTTTCATGAGGTTTTTTAAAATATCTTCATCTGCATTCGGATTATTTGCTTTCTGAGCAGCTAAGTCAGAATAAGCAGTATAAACATTATTTTTTGTATCCTTTACCGTAAGACTTGCTTTGGCTCCGATTTTTGATGTGAAATGACCGTTAATAGGTATTTTACGTGAAAAGTCATCAGCATAGGACTTCTGGGCTTGTTCCATAAGTTCTTTATCGTATGTCATATATACAGGCTCATTAGGTTCAGGGACACCATTTCTGCATATCAGGCCATAAAGATTTCCATTTCTTTTAATTATATTTACATACATCCCTATATTGCTCTTTGGAAAACTGATTCCATCACCATTTATTAGATTTCTGCTGCTTTCAATTTGTATAAGGTTCTTCTCTCTATTTATTTTAGTCACTGTCCCTATTCTGACACCAGTGTTACCAGAAAAGTTGTATGCCATCATCTCTTTACCTGGGTTCGTAAACATATATCCCTTTGAAAAGCCTTCTCTGTTGAAAGCCATCATTGCATCTTGCCTGTCTTTATCAGAGAGGGTTCCAGAAAGTGCCTTTCTGTATGTCTTAGTAATAACAGCCACATACTCAGCGCTTTTCATTCTTCCTTCAATTTTAAGAGAAACAACACCTGACGAAACAACTTTATCGATATCATCCATGACTGCTATATCTTTAGTGCTAAGAAGATTTTTAGAAGCAACTGTTCGATTATTGGAAAAAAGGGAGTATGAGAGCCTGCATGGCTGGGCACAGCTGCCTTTATTACCTGATTTGCCTCCATTGAAGTAACTGAGCTCGCACTGGCCTGAATAACATACGCATAAAGAGCCATGACCGAAAACCTCTACCTCAATTCCTGTTGCAATAAGGGCTTTTATTTGTTCCAGAGTAGCTTCTCTAGCAGCTATTACTCTTTTAAAACCTAAATTTTTCAATAGAATCGCTTCTTTGGGATTGATTACACTCATCTGCGTTGAAGCATGCAGACGTATGTCAGGCAGCATTTTTCTTATCTGCATTGCCAACCCCATATCCTGAACTATTAT